>ERZ500990.116-NODE-116-length-27698-cov-4.255472_pt1 | contig 27698 bp, 21 predicted proteins | sample MGYA00248876_ERZ500990 | MGnify/ENA primary metagenome ERZ500990 (study PRJEB25958, sample SAMN03398517) | human skin metagenome | study: EMG produced TPA metagenomics assembly of the Human Skin Microbiome Metagenome (human skin metagenome) data set.
AGAATCGCTTCGCCACGATGGAATACCACGCACCAGCGCCGCAGCGCATGGTATTGTGCGCTGATTGCGGTATACCTATTGAGCCCAACAATGCAAATCGATGTGTGAATTGCCTGCGGAACAGCATTGACATCACAGAGTCGATTCCAAGGCAAGCGACCATCAACTTTTGCCGTAACTGTGAGCGGTACTTGAATCCGCCTAATACCTGGGTCATTGCGCAACTTGAGAGTCGTGAGCTTCTTGCTATTTGTCTCAAGAAACTCCGTGGCCTCAAGTCTGTGCGTCTCGTCGATGCTAACTTTGTATGGACTGAGCCGCACAGTAAGCGCTTGCGCGTAAAACTCACAGTGCAGAAAGAGGTATACACGTCGACAATTCTCGAACGGTGTTTCGAAGTGGAAATTCTCGTACAGTATGGACAGTGTCCTGACTGCACGCGACTTGCGGCCAAAAATATGTGGAAGGCCGCCGTGCAAGTACGGCAGAAAGTGGCACACAAACGTACCTTCCTATACCTAGAACAGCTGATCCTGAAGTACAATGCACACCGCGAGACTGTATCTGTCCAAGAAAAGAAAGATGGTCTCGACTTTTTCTATGTTCAGCGTGCACATGCGATTCGCATGTGCGAGTTCCTTGCGAGTGTTGTGCCAGTGAGGATGAACAAGTCCGAACAACTGATCAGTATGGATGTGCACACGAGTCAGAGCAACTACAAATTCACATACAGCGTAGAGATCGTGCCGTTGTGTAAAGACGACTTGATCTGCTTGCCACTTCATGTGGCGCGCTCTCTTGGCAACATTGGACAGTTTGTGCTTCCCTACCGTATAAGCAACGTCATCAAGCTCATTGATCCTGTGACGCTTCAAATGGCTGACTTGACGGCAGAAAAGTATTGGCGCGATCCATTCCCTGCACTGTGCTCCATACCAGAGATGGTCGAGTTCCTTGTGCTGGACATCGAGACGACAGGTACAATTGCTCATGGACCCCATGGGCAAAGCATGAGCAAGTTTATGGCAGCTGATGCGCAAGTCTCGCCGCTACATGCGAGCACGTTTGGCGAGTCAGATGCTGTATACCATGTACGTACACATTTGGGCCATATCTTGAACCCTGGCGACACTGTCATGGGATACTATCTAGCGACGGCCAACTTCAATTCCGACGAATGGGATGCCATTCCAGAAGAGCGACGGCCAGACGTGGTGCTGGTAAAGAAGAGCTACCCAGAGCGCAAGCGCCGCTCGAAACGCAATTGGAAACTCAAGAGTATCGCCAAGGAAGCCGAGGACCCCAGCGCTGGCGAGCATGTTGTGGGTCGTGGTGCGCTTGGTCGCCGAGGTGGTCTAGATTCACAGCGTGTTGAGCGTGACTACGAGCAATTCCTGCGTGACTTGGAGGAGGACGAAGAGATGCGAGCGAATGTCAATATGTACAAGGACAAGGAACGCATTGCACGTGACGAAGAGCGCCGTCGTCGTCGTGAAACTCGGTATCGTGATCCACAAGCTATGGAGGACGATGAGGACGACAAACAGCCGCCTCGCGACTCCTCATCTGCTATGGACTCGATGGATGATGGCGGTGCGACGACTGACAATGACAGTGAATATGGCTCCGATAGCGAACTGCCGCGTGTGCAGCTGGATGAGCTGCTAGACGACATGGATGAAATGGCCATTGAGGAAGACTAAGATCTGCCAAAGTATATGAATGCAATTCATTTTATTTTACTTGGTCTGTGTACAGCTCGTAAGAGCAGAGGGAGCAGGGGAGCACGAATCTGACAAACTTGTTACAATGGCTCACCGCGTCATAGTTATTGTCAAAAAAAAATGGGACCTGTCCTGAGCGGTGGCCGATCACTTAGAGCACATGTCTACTGTGATGCCCGACTTTCTGCCTACAATTCGCATGCGCAAAATCCCCTGAAGCTGTGCCATTTTGGCAGTCACTCGGCGGTCTTGACGACGTTGCCGCCTCGATGTCCTCCTCATAATCGCGTATGCCTCAAGTCTAATCGGTGTCAAGAGTGTCCTACTATACACGTAAGCCCAGGAAAACCCTATCCGATACATAGACGCTACCATGGCCGCAAATGAGCGTCCATAGAGTCTACAGATAGAGCGAGGGACTGAAGATGATCGAGTTCGGGCGCTCTAGCTTGACGAGGGCCTGCTCAAACTTGTGAACAAGCTCGTCATTCCCAATAGCCTTGGCCGCCATGGCCATTTGGCGCAGCAGTTCTTGCAGACGCCGAAAAGCTCGGATAATGGAGCCCTCAAACACATCTGTCATTTTGCAAATGTCTGCGAAGCGTGCACCTTGACACCATTGAAGAACAGCATCCATCAACTCAACCTTGAAACTTTGCACATACTCCTGCTCGACCACTGGAAGGCGGCATTCTACCGACACTTTTGCAATACGGCGCGCAGTATCCTGCAAGATGCGCAATGGCGCAGCAAGGTCCTCTTTGAGACGAACAGGGTGCTCGCTGCGCTCGCCAAATACGAAGCAGGAAAGAAGCGCCGCACAGTGTTCAGGCAAAAGTTCGTTGAAAGTGCCGTTGAACATAAGCTCCGTTAGCAACAGCTCATCACCTGTGCTAATTTCACAGGCAACGCGGCCTTTCTTCTCCACAATATCCTCGGACGATGTAAAGCCCAAGCGACGAAGCACACGTCGACGGCACTTTAGCTCGTCAAGCTGAAGCACATTGTGAGCAACATGAATTTGGTCCTGAATCGACTTGACCTGGTCAGCAGCTGCCTGCTTTGACTTGTATAGCGCAAACAACTCCTCAAAGCGTGGCTTGTCTTGAGTAATCGGAGCCTGTTTCATTTTCGACTGCAGGATCTCCATCTTGCCAAGAAGTTGCTGGAACAACACGTCATCAATCTTCATGTCCTTGACAGGATCCAAGAGCGGCAGACCTGACGGGAAGCGTCGACAGACCTCGGCAAGGTTCTTCCCGACCTGAGCGCGCGCATCGCGAAGTCGAAGGTCCTTCGGCAAAAACACGCGGATCCCACTGAGCTCCTGGACGTGTGACAAAAGGATTGGCACAACAAGCCATTCCCCGTTTCCATGGCTGCCTTTCGCAGGCGGCTCTATGCCTGAAAATGACGGTGCAGATTCCCGCTGCTTCGGCACAATAGTCCCAGCAGCGCAATGGAGTAATACATCCAAAACGTATAGGCTGTGTGGCGGTGCACGGGGATCAAACTCCTGACCCTTGGGAGGCATGCGTTTGTGGTACGCGACAACAATGGCCCAGCCAAAATCGACGTCTTCATGCCGCACATTCACAAGACGACCAGCTTGAAGGAATGGCAGCGCATAACTCGGGTGTCGAAGAACTTCGCGCCGATCATCGTCCAGCTGTGCGAGTGTCTTGTGCATAGTATAGTAGGCGGCGATGTCGTCCTCGTCCGGCACGTGGATAGCGTCGCGGCGTTCCTCGGCATCAGCGAGCTTGGATTCAAGTTCCGGTACAGATGCGGCCTGTTGGAATTGGAAAAAACAATTCGTCAACATGTACTCGGGCGAAATGCCTTCTACACGCATAAGGTTCAGAATCATGTTGTAGCCGAGATGGAAGGCACTGTTCAACCGATCAGCCTCACCTTTGACCATGAGTTTCGCCGCTGATGGTTCGAGTTTTTCGTCAAACATCATGATCACAATGCCACGATCGTCCAGGCCACGACGTCCGGCACGCCCACTCATTTGAATAAACTCACCCGATGACAAGTTACGGAACTCATTGCCGTCCCATTTACGTACAGCCGTAAATACAACGGTTTTGGCAGGCATGTTGAGTCCAATACTAAAAGTCTCTGTGGCAAAAAGCACCTTGAGGAGTCCCTCCTGGAACAAGATTTCAATCACCTCTTTGAGAATGGGAAGCAGACCACCATGATGGATTCCAATACCTCGGCGAAGTAACGGCAGGATCTGCTCAATCTGAGGCAGGTTGCGATCATCCTCGCTCAAAGCGTCAATCGCATTGCGAAACACGGTCGATACCATCTCCTTCTCGTCATCTGTGTTAAACTCAAGCTTGCACATCTGCAAAGCGAGGGCCTCACATTGCCGCTTGCTGAATGCAAACACAATCACAGGATTGTACTGCTTGAGCATGATCATTTTGATGATCTTGTAGATGTCCGATGGACCAGACGTACCGCCGCCCTTCTTTGATTGGCCTTTGCGGCCTTTTCCGGATTCTGTGCTAGCAGGATCATCACCGCGAGCTTCGGAAAGGGCACCCATCGCCTTTTGGAAGTTGTCTTCACGGAACACACCTTTTTCATCAACCACAAGGTGGATTCCCTGGCCACCCTCGGGGAACAAGTAGTGCTGCAGTGGTGTAGGCCGAAAATCGGTATACACGACATGGCATGGTTGTGCATGAATGTGTGCAATCCACTCGGCAAATTGCATTGCATTTGGGATGGTGGCGGACAGAAATACGTAGTGCACTTTGCGTGGAAGCAAAATGATAGTCTCTTCCCAGACGACACCTCGCTCCTTATCGCGCATGTAGTGGATTTCATCAAACACAACCCAGGCCACTTCACGCATGATTTCAGAGCCACGATATAGCATGGAGCGGAGAATCTCTGTCGTCATCACAAGGCATGATGCACTAGGATTGATCGTGACATCGCCGGTCATAAGCCCTACGTCGCCGAACTCGGCGGAAAACTCACGATACTTTTGATTTGATAGAGCCTTGATTGGCGACGTGTAAACAACACGCTGACCATCACGCAGCGCCTGCGCAATCGCATACTCGGCGACGATCGTCTTACCAGCTGACGTGTGTGCCGAAACTAGAACACTCTCACTTCGCTCAATACAATAGACAGACGTGCGCTGGAATGGATCCAGCTCGAATGGCCACGAGCGTGATGGTGGATCGCGCGGGACATGTTTTGAAAGCGGCAAGTAGTCGTAGCCGGCTGGAATGGCTACTTGGTGGCGCACTGAGTGCGAGAGTTGCAGAGTTTCTGCCGCTTCAGCAGGTATCGAAGATTCGGTCCCGTCTCCCTCAGACTTGGTAGAATCCTTTGTAGATTTAGAATTTATTTCCGTATCATGGAGAGAAGGCACTTTCCTAGTGGCTTCAGCCGTGAACTCATCGGTCACAACAGCCGCTGGCTCCGTCGTGCGAACTTTCTTCGCGTCCGGTTTGCTCCCTGATGCAAGAGGAGCTTTTGACGCTGAATCAACGCCACGCTTACCCATGAGGTAACAATGCACTCACGACGCGAATCCAATGCTCTGTCGTGTAACGCAATGTTGTCTTGTCGCTGCCTGCTGCGCGAAGCAACGACTGACGAACGCGAAAAAAAAAAATTGTCGTACATCGCGCGTCTGTGCTTATGACGATAAAGCGAGACCACGTGGCATTCTCGCTCAAAGCTGACGACGCGTCAACTTGCGACAGGCAGTTGCAAGTGACGAAGACCCCTTTCCTCTCAACAAAGCCCAGATTCATCCGTCGCTGTCTTATTTGTGGGGAAGCCATGCCATCAGAAAGTCGGCCATCTATGGCCATTGTGCCGCCTGCGCACCTTCCACGCACACAGACAGATGCACATTCGACTTTGCATCCAGAGACGGGAGTGCATGATGCCATGCGGCATGGATTGCGGAGTATGCGTGACGAAACGGCTGCCTCTGCATTTCATCCAATTCAGCATCGTCTTGAAAACTGGGATGAGACGCAAAGAAACTGGAAAATGACTATGAACAGGAACACGTTCGGTTTGGGCATGCCGATGCGCATGATGATGGAACGCAAGTTTGTGTCGAGTGTACGTACAAAATGACCTAGCAAAAAGGAAGGAGAGAAGAGCATCCAACTGACATGGTTTTTCTTTTATCTTATGAGTAGATCCCACCCATGCCTGGTCGTCGTGTCGCGAATCTGCATTTAGATGTACTTGATGGACGTGACGAAGCCATTGAACCGGTTGACTTTCTACCCTGTACGTGTGACGAGTACTTGGATGATAAGCACTAAAAACTAACGCATTCATCCGCAGCTCAAGTATCTGGTGAACAGCGCGATATACATACGGCTATGGAGCGTGCTTGGCACGCATAACTACGCGGCTGGAGTTGCGTGGTTTCGTGACAAGAATGTATAAGCATCCCAGCGATGCAGCGTACGCGGCTGCACGTGTGTCTTGTGTAGGGGGGGTATCATGGTGCGCGGTGCTGAATGGAATATGCGGGGCTCGCCAAGGTCGCCTCCATGGGGATTGCCAATATCATTGACGGACTCAGAGCACCCGTTGTCATCGTAACCGTCAACGCGCTCGTACATGAGCAAGTAGGGATTCTGAGCTTGCACATCGTCCCACGCGCATAGCTGTACGTTTTCATCCGATACTCGTGTCCATACACCATTAGGACGCCGTCGATATGACACGTAATGACCATAGTTGTGTGTGCCGTAGTGCGTCACGATAGCACGAAGCACGTACCATGTCGGCGTATGCGATGTAGACAAGCGTTTCATGGGATGGGACGAAAGTGACGACCCTGTAATAAACGGAGCTAAATTCAGACGTTCAGAAAACAGGACTCGTGCGTGATTCTTGCTAGCGCCGAATTGACCGAGAGAGAAAGACGAGCGGTTGATGTGAAGAAGCAGGATCCGTGGGGCTTTTGCGAGCATGATTTGCTTCGTCGCAGACGTACTCAGCACGCGCTCCTGCACGATACCGTCCAGAGCATGGGATGCCTCTAGCTCTGACTCATGCACACCGCTGCGAATCACCTTCGCAACTCTGTCGAGCTGTGCATCAAGAAGACGTATCTTCTTGAGCTGCCGAGCTGACTGACGGTGATCGATGGCCTGAGCATCCCTAGCAATCCGCTCGAGCTCGATGCGCTTCATTGTCGCTAGAAGACTGCACCGATGACAAACCCATTCAATGCCCTCGAGCTGCATCCAAGCACTGAGGCAGTACTCCAGCGTGCACGCGGCGCCTGGTACCACGAGGTCAATGTCGGTAAAGGAGAAATGGCGGATAGCTTCCATATAGCCACACTGGCCACACGAAGTACGTTGTGCGAGAGTGCCACGGAAAGGATTCGAGCTGTGGTCACCATCAAACCCAAGCTGCGTCCGCAAGCGGCCATGTACAATATGTGACGGGGCCGTGAGCACTTGCAACCCCACGCATGCTGCACGCAATGCATCTGAGCGAGCTTGTTGAACAGTGCCAAGTTCGGCATCAAGCGCTTCGACGAGCAAAACACAAAGCTCGTGTGCATCTTGCTGCTGCTGAGCAGAGAGTAGTGTGCGAATACCTTGAGAGTGAGAAGCGCGATGTTGTAGGGCTCGGCGAAGGTCGCGTGGTGCGACTGTCATGCGATGCGACTGTGGCGTGTTCAGCAAGACGAGAAGAGAGCGTAGGGCATCAGTTACGGGCGTGGCAACATGCCATCGACGTGACATGACAGTGACGTCGTCAAGGTACTGCGCAAGGTGTACGAGACTTGCGAGACTCTGTACAACACTGTTAAAGTAGCAATCTATGCTGGGATTCGACAAACCAACGTAGAAGCGCTTCTTGTCAGACAAAGTCAGTTGGAGAGCCGAGGTGCTTGCATGCGTATCGAGTGGTGGCGCTGGCTGCGTCAGGGGAGGGAAGAAGCGAAGTGGATCCAGACTTTGTGGCGACCAGGTCATGAATAAAAATGTTATGCAGGCTGCAAGAATCAGAGAGGCAGCAATAAAAAGGCACAGAGCCACGCGGGTGTCGACGGGAAGCGATGCGTTATGATCCACAGTGCGCGCGGTGCAATACACTGCTTTCACTGCCAGAGCGATGCATGCAGCGCTCCACGTCGTCATACAAAGAATAGGACGTGCGTGAAGCAGAAACAGTCACCTGGCGACCCTAGAAGCAAGAGGACGGACAGCGCGGGCGTGAAAGAAACAGGTGAATGACACGCCACTGGCTATACAAGGACGGTAAGACGAAGTAGAATTCAAGGTGACCCTAGTGCACACTGATGAAGACAAAAATGCTCGTACAATCCAAAGGAGCCAGAGAAGCCGGAAACACGGTTGGGGTGGGGAGGCAAGGGTGTGAACAGAGTAGGATAGGACAATGCCACAATCCCAACAACAATGGCTGGGCAGCAAATAATCACGCAGCAGCCAACAATCCCTATCTGTCAGCCAGCCGATCAGCCAAACTACCTCGCGTGGAGGACCAAAAGCGCCAGACAGCCGGCCAGGTTCTTGAGCGCCCCCCATCTCCCTCTCCCTTTCTCAACGAAAGGCCGAGCCACACACGCGCCTGCGTCCTTTGTCTTCCCCTCCACCCACCTCTACAATGCCCAATCCAACCCAACCCCCACATAGGATGCGACTATGCGAGCAATAGTTTACATAAGCACGATCGTCATTTCCAGCAATGGCGTGCTAAGCACCGACGCCACTGTGGCCCTGTCGATAAGCAGGCAAGAAAACAGGCCCTACAGAGGCTGGTCCAAGTCGAATAGCAGCACACACAAGCTCGAGAAATACACGAGCAAAAGGTCCCGGAGGTGTATCAATTTGTTTTCTCCCTCTCACATTTTGACCCCACATTCACCTGTTGTTATTTGTTTCTCTTTTCTTTTCTTTGGCGATAAACGCGCTCTGAGTGTTTGCCTCTAGTCGTCGCTTGTAGCCAAAGAGCCTAGGCCGCGCGATTCATGGGACTCTTATCACTAGGGACGCCACTCGCATGGGAAGATGCCCGAGAGCTGTCGGAGCATGTACGGAAGCATGGAATTGAGCAGTTCTTGTCTGTTTGGCGCGAGTCGCGCGATCGGCAGAACGATCCGCTGCTGTGGGGCGATGAGCTCGAATATATGGTCGTCGTGCTTGATCACGCACACAAGACGGCACGCCTGTCGTTGCGCCAAGGCGAGATTCTTGAGCGCCTCAACACATGCTGCATGAAAGAGCTTCAAAATCTCGCACCAGAAGACCGGCCCAAGTTCCATCCCGAGTATGGTCGTTATATGATCGAGAGCACGCCCGGCAGCCCGTTCGGTATCAGTGCGTCAGAGCTTCTGCGTGTTGAGCCAAACATGCTGCTACGGCGCGACATTACGCGGCAACACTTGCGGGACAACGAGGTGCCGATGGCTCTTGCATCGTATCCGCGACTGGGCGTCCTCGATACGCCTTTCACGGAGCCTGTGTGTGAGTTGCCACCGCGTGGTGTGGCGAGTCATTCCCTTTTTCTCCCAGACGAGATCATTAACCAGCATGTGCGTTTCCCCACCCTGACAGCGAATATCCGCAAGCGGCGTGGCTCGAAAGTGCGGATCAATGTGCCGATATTCCGTGATGTACATACCCCGACACCCTTTATCGATCCCAGCATTCCTTGGGAACGAGCTGAATTCGCCGAAGATCCTGAAGCGAAGCTGGGCGCGGCATATGCGGATCACATATACATGGATGCCATGGGCTTTGGCATGGGCTGTAGCTGCCTGCAAGTGACGTTCCAGGCACGCTGCTTGGCTGATGCACGCCGTATGTATGACCAACTCATTCCTATCACGCCTCTTCTTCTTGCAGCGACGGCTGCAAGTCCTGTGTATCGTGGATACTTGGCGGATGTCGATTGTCGCTGGAACATCATCAGTGCGGCTGTGGATGACCGGACGCCCACCGAGCGTGCGGAGCACCCACTGAAGCCTGCTGAGCCTATGCACAATTCTGACACGGGTCCGCGGACGCTGCGAAAGAGCCGCTACGACTCCGTCGACTCGTACCTGAATGCACGTGAGTGGAACGATGTAGACCTTGAGATGAACATGCCTGTCAAGCAGCGGCTTATGGAGTGTGGTGTGGACGAGCTTCTTGCCGAGCATATGGCGCATCTTTTTGTTCGCGACCCACTGGTCGTGTTCTCCGAGAACATTGACTTGGACGATGCACGTTCAATGGACCATTTTGAGAATATCCAATCGACAAACTGGCAGACGATGCGGTTCAAACCGCCGCCGCATGGCGCGCACGTCGGCTGGCGTGTGGAATTCCGGCCTATGGAGATCCAGCTAACGGACTTTGAAAATGCAGCGTACTCGATCTTCCTGGTGCTCCTGACGCAAGTGATCATGACGATGCCCGTGGATTTCTGCATGCCTATATCGCTTGTCGATGTAAATATGCAGCGTGCACAGCAGCGCAATGCCGTGCATACGCAGCGCTTCCATTTCCGCACGAGCGCCCAGACGAAGGAGACACGCGAATACACCTTGGCTGAGCTGTTTCTTGGTACACCCACGATGCCGGGCCTTGTGCCATTAACACGCACATACCTTGATTCGCTCGACCTGGACAGCGACACACGCCGTCGACTGGACGAATACTTGGACTTTGTCGCCATGCGCGCGGATGGCCGTCTCGTGACGATGGCGACATTTGTCCGGGACTTTGTGACGCAGCACCACGCCTACCAACGCGATTCGGTCATTCACGACGAGATCAACTACGATTTGCTGTGTGTCTTGGATGCCATTGAGCGTGGTGCGCAAGAAGCACCGACGTTGCTGCCGTCATGGTATGCAGACCGACGTCGTCATGCCGGAGGTATGTGACTCCCAGCATCATCCATATCGTAACTTGGGTACCAAAATAGGTGCGTGGTCATGGGCTCATGTATACACGTAGACGCAGAGGTACACACCCTTGTGTCGAGGGGTGCATTTCCAACGAACTGGTTTTTCGGTACATGAGGACCATGTTCATTTTTTTTCTTTCCTTTTTTTGGGATTTCATTCGGCACTATTGCTCGTCGCGATCGCTACAGCTTCTCATGTGCATTTGTGACACCGTCCATGTGCATGAACATCGCTTTATCTTTGTGCTTTGCTTTGTATGTACTTAGAGCCTTCTATGCCCTTTCCCTTTTTGGGTATTGCGTTACGGCATCGCAGCGCGCAACTTCGTTTGTACTGCCTCATTCTGACATCGGTCCAAAAAGGCCCTGTCGCGTGTTAGTTTCCGCCATGCTTCTGCCCGCCATTTTCACACACGTACATAAGCTTGGTTCGATTCGCCTTGTCCATCGTAACGCCACGATTCATGTACCTAGATGCCTCGTCAACATGACCTGCATGCACGAGTGCTTGGACAATTGATACATAGCCATGAGGCGGTCGACGCGACGTGACGTGCCGCCACAAAGAGTGGAAATCTTGGGTTGCAATGTATGCGCGCACACGCAATGCATAGTAGCGTGCTTCGGGCACGTGGAAATCGTGTTTGAGCTTTTCAGCACGTTTTTCCAGTTTCGGATGCTTCAAACAGGTGAGAATGGTGTCGAACAACGACATGCCTTGGACCTGTGACGGCGGTCTGCCAGTGGTATCCGCGATGTTCAACTCAGCCTGGATGGCTACTTGAACACCAAGCAACGAGCATGTCTCGTCTGTGAGTCTTGCTTCGCTTGCACACGTCCGATCTTCGCCAAAATGCCGCTGCGCACGGCGCAATGCATCCGCACGCACCGATGCATCCATCTGCAGGGCATCATCGATGCAAAGAAGAGCCATGTCGGCATGTCGATCATCTTGGTAGAAAAAGTCGTGCGCCAACGGCCGATCGTAGTCACGAGCATATGAAACAAGCAGACGCGGCGCGAGTGTCGTGTACGTCGGTAGAGACGTCGGTCGCAGTCCCACCACGTCGGTAGGCTCGGCCTTTACTGCTGTTGCTGATGCAGATGTTGTTGTTGTTGTTGTTGTTGTTGTTGTTGTTGTTGCCGCTGCAGCTGCTGCCACTTTCTGTGCGTCTTGACTTGGCGGTGGCAATGACGGCCAGTCCAGCGACTGCACGACGCGGAAAAATGCACCTCGCGCAAGACTACTCTGCAGTGCCAGTATTACACGCAAAATGAGATCTGTATCGCCACTTTCAACAGCTTTCATGAGTGCAAGGCGGTATTCTTGCATGTGCATAAGCAGTGGAATCTGATCACAGGCGCGCACCTCCTTGTCCAGCAGCAGTGTCGCAATGCGTGGATGACCTGCATGCCATGCGCTCATCGCAATATCAGCGTATCTGAGTGTGCCAGCAGTCTGAAATTTGTCGATGATAAGGTGCGCAAGTCTTTCGTCACGAGTCGTGTCTCCACGCAAACCCACAGGACGTGCACGCGCAACCTTCGCCCGTGCCCAATGCTTTAGTATGGCATCTGGCCGCACACCCATATGCTCGCACATGCGTACAGCAAGTTTGTGCTGGCCGCGGGAAGCAAGACGGTATAAGAGGTTCGGGACATGTATCTCATCGAAGCTCGCTGGGATCCCGATCCACGGAGTGCGCACAGCGTTCAGCACGCGCATCAAGCGCGCCACATGCAGGAACCGCGTTGGTTCGTACGTGTCGATGAATGTTTTACCGAATAGCGCCGCTTGCAACAGAGCTGTTTGGGTATCGACGTGCCATTCATACGTGGCCGCTTCAATGCACGTGTCCACAGCGGATGTCAACTCGTGCTGGATAGTTCGTACAGCTTCATACGCTTGGGGACGGTGCCGCTGAGCAAGGCGTGATGCATCCAGAAGAATCGCTGCAATATGCGTGGATCCTGGACGCAACGCACGTAGCGTTGGCGCTTCCACCTTCCCGATGTGCTCATGTGCATCACGGTGCACGATATGTAGCCCGTCGTGACTGCCAAATAAGTACGGGATCCCTCGCACGGGAAAGTCCATCGGCTCGCCATGCGGGCCCACCAACAGCACATGATCACAGATGGCAAGAGCCACGGCATTATCGCCACACCATGTCATGGCGTGGACGCCCGACGCAGCGAATCCCCCCTTGTCAGTGGGCGTTGCGACCAGATCTGCATCCTCAAGTAGTTTTCGTGTGTGGAATGCAAGTGGTGCTACTTGGTACGCATGAGCGCTCGTAATGTCCCACGTCCGCAAGCGGCGTCGAGAAGGACCGACCGTATCGACGATCAGTTCCTGTCGCTCATTGATCCAAGCAATGAGCTTTCCATTCGGACTGAAACTCACTGCGCACATTGGACCATCTTCATACGCCTCCTTAGCATACCCGTCGTAACGATGGACGGACCAAGCGCTTGTGTCGGTCGAGAGGAAAAGTCGCGCATCTCCGTGTCGAGTGAATGGGGTCCATGCATACAGACTCGGCCTCGGCGTGCTGAGGGGAGGCAACACATGCGTGTCTATAGTAAGCGGCATCTCAGACCACACAGACATGTCGTCGCTCGTCAAAGGCGCATCAATCAGGGAGCCATTCCGCAGGAGGGCCCATATGTGCTTTGGCTCTATGAGTACACCAGCGACGCCCAGCTCTGTCGCTTCTTGCCCAAGTGTGTGCACCTGGTAGTATGAGGTTGGCGTTGCCTCAATACAAGACATGCCACCGCTGTGTTGCTGTGGATGATGGTACGGAACTAGCCACGAATAGAGGCGTACATGCCCGTCATCTGCAACAACGACGAGTTCATCACGCCACGTGAACCCGAGACCTACAATCCGAGCATGAGCATCCCACGGCAGTGTCTCAAATAGCTGACCTGCTCCTGTGTAGACTTGAATTTTTGGCTCCATGGCCGACGTGTCACCAAGTGCTACCAGCTGTTCAGGGTCGCGAGTCAGCGCGATCCATCCCATATCGGCAGATGACGCGACCAGAAACTCATCTAGACGCTGCACAGACCAGCCCAGCTCATACTGGATGGTGCGGCGGTAGTAAGCGTCGCCAAGCTTTTGCCATTCAGCCGCCATCACGACGGACGAACTGAGCAGCAGTGTCAAGGCTCGATCAGACGCCCACCAGCGAGCGCTCGCACCACTTGTCACCTCCACAATTCTTGCGCAAGGTCGATCACATTACGACAATCGGACACGCAGAGCCGTCTACGGACCACGCCTCTGTGCCCTTCAATCTTGCTCGAACAAACGCAGGCACTGTCGTCGACACAGGCCAATTCCGGCGGTAGGTCTCTGTGCCTGCTATTCTCTTGGCTTCCTCACTTTCTCTCTCGCACTTCCTGTCTGACCGCCGCAGTGCAGTGTGCCTCGTCCATCATACATGCATCGTGCACAAGAAACTGTGTACTTGTCATTCGGCACGCCTGCTAATTATGTTGCAGCGCATTTCTGGAATACGCAGCAATCTTACTTTGACTACCGATCCGATGCACCACCACCACTCGTCGAGCATGATGTGTCGTTCAAGGCAGGGATCGGCGCAGATGGACTCGACACGTATTCGCCACGTGCAATGCTCTTCGACGTTCGAGAGGAGTTCGGAGCGCTGCGCCGAATCAACGCTTTGTATGAGACTGATGAAGATGCTGAATTCGATGGGCCAGTCATACAGACAGAGCCGCGCGTGAGTCCCTTATCGGCGGCAGACGAGCAGGCAGCGCCTAGATTTTGGACAGATATAGCGCAGACGCTCTTTCATCCAAAATCTCTGCTGCCTGTGAGTGCGCCATCGATATATGGCCATACATTTCTTTCGAATATGGGTACCGATACACGAAACCCTACTCTTGATACCTTCGCTCAAGGCCAAGCGATTGCTCGTGCAATGGAACAGGACCACGGCATGTTCGAGGACACTCTTCGCTGGTGGACAGAAGACACAGATCTCATGCAGGGCTTCCAGCTCAGTACATCGATGCATGATGCATATGGGGGCATTGTATGCACTTACCTCGACATGCTCGCGGACGAGTACCCCAAGACAGAAAGGCACCTGACCTTGCTGACTCAAAGGATGGAACATAATGAGACCCTTACACCCTATACCATGATGAACCAAGCCCTCAGTCTTGCACACGCTTTGGACTATGCACATTTGCTAACGCCTATAGGACTTGAGGCACCTCCCTCTTCGAGATGGCCGCACGTACGTGCGGAGCCAACGTGTATGAGTGAGACAAGCGCTATTGTGGCGGCGCTGTATGAGACGGCCACACTGCCATTGCGCCTTGCACGACGGACAGAGTCGATGTATTCGTTTCGAACCCGCCTAAATTGGCGTGGCGATACGCCTATATCCCAACTTGGCGGGTGTTTGCCGACGCCGCTCCTGGCTGATGAACGCCACACTGATCCTCTGGATATCCTCATGCAGTCGATGCTGGCACGGCGCCATGGAAAAGAGTCCATCACACACAAAGACACAGCAGAGGAAGCATCCAAGCGATTGGCTGCTGCTTGGTGGGATGCGCCTTTGCCTGTGGCCACTTTCTACCAAAGCAAATGCAAGGCGTCGTCAGCGGACACACTCGCGGCGAACCCTGCGTCAAATCCAGTCGCCTCCACTATACCATATGCTGAATGCTTTGTTGCGCGCGATGCTGATGCTAATGCGGAGAAACCTACCATAGATGCACTCGCATACGACGAGCAGCTGCCAGAACCCCTGGTCACTCGGTACGTAATCGCGGAAAATTTCGTCTCACTAACCCTAATTGCAGAGCCTTTGTTCCGTTGGCCTACCCTGTTGATTCGAAACTTGCAGCCATGTTCCACGGAACAACGTCGGATGGACGGCCCTGGCCATACAAGAACGATGGCAATCATGCGCCACGCGTGACATCCACGCCATGTGTTGCATCGCTACAGACATCACCCGATATTGGACGACTCGCGCATGGAGCGCGCCAGTTCATCGTGCGTGTCTTGCAGGGGCATGAGCCTCTGAGCATGTATGGCGTGGATGCATCGGAGCGCGATTTGCTCGGTGACGTTCGAGAAACGTTCGAGTCACTATGTGATGCATACGGAGGCACAGAGAATGAATGTGGGAACGATGACGGCGGCCCCGCCACTGATGAAGAGTGGGACACGGATGCTTGGGAAGTTTAGTACTTGTAGCGTGTGGAGTAGTCTTTGGGACTGATGACTAGACCACGACCTTTTGAGGCCCCACGGTAGACGGTTTCGATAATATCGATCATTTCTTGCTTGTTATCAATGGCCCAATTGCTAGAACAGCGTAAGTATACCGCACAGACTTGCGAGTCAGACCCCCATATCATGCGCCAGATAGGCAGGATCTCAATAGCATGACGGCGGCCCAGCCGTCGCACATGTGCCTGACGTACATTTTATTGTTATTGCCGGTACCAAGATCAATCATGATATGTTTGTTTCGGAAGAAGAACATGACGGTGCAAGGATCATACAGCTCATACATCTTGTTAAAGTCAGGGACCTGTGTTGTGTCGACCAAGTACACAACAGCAAAGTTTTTTACTCGCTCTGCCACACCAAACAGCGTCTCGTCCATCATCATACATGTCTCGTCCTGACACGGACTCAGCTTGCACACTCACGTACCCAATCATGACCGAAGCGCAGCACCACAACACGGTCCTCTTCTGATAATATAGCTTGGTCCACATGCCATCCTGCTAAATCAGTACGACAGTTGCAATTATACGTGCAATTTTTCTTCCCACCACGTACCCGTTGGCAAATGCGTTAGAAAATATGACATGGTACAAAAGTGGAGTTGAGAACTCGCCTAGCGGAGCTGACGAGTGGCTGTTATACTTGGGACTGACCCCCTTCCCCTTGATAAATCTTATTATGTGTCAAGTTCTCCACTCGAGTCCGGGTGCAATACAAAATGCTCCTTCCCCTCATAGGTGGAGCGCCCGCCTAGTTCCTTGTCAGCACTGACCACACCACCGGCAGGGCTTTCTTTTAACACTTCAATGGCCTTGTGGCGCCTGTGCCTAACACGTCCTATTGTCCGAGCTCCTTCTCCTTGCTACACAGTGTCTTTTCGCAGCATGACAACGCAGTGGGCTGACCAGAACTGCGTTCCGTGTTCGAAAAAAGCGATTCGTGAGCTGGGTCTGCAACGCCTCACTCCTGACGAAACACAGACCAAGCTGCAGCAGCTCGAGCCTGGCTGGACACTTATGCCTCAGCCACAAATTGGCAGCGCAACCACCACGCTTCCGAATGCTTTGCAAAAAGTTTACAAGTTCCGAAACTTTGCAACAGCCTCTGAGTTCGCCAGTGCCGTTGGCAAGGAAGCTGATGCACAAGGTCATCACCCAGCTATCTTGCTCGAATGGGGCAGCGTTGGTGTGTGGTGGTGGAGTCATGCACTAGAAGGCGTACGTATCATCGACGGCGGCATACTTACCCAGCTTCACGATAACGACTTTATCATGGCTTCCCGAACGGACCGCCTAGCCGCGTCAGCTCCGGGTCTCAAAGCTTAGGTACACAATAGCCCAGCAAACGACAGGACGACGGAGGCGCCGCCTGTAGATGTCTGTGTTGGGCCAAATGATGTGGAGGTGCCGCTTCAATTGCTGCGACCAGATAGTAGACATGTTTTGGTGGATGCGGAGCGACCGCAGATTCTTTCTACCGTGGTTAAGAAAACGACGACTACCATGACGGCATCAGCATCCATAGGAACATCTGCTACGTCTCCGCACCGGCTAGCAATATGGAAACGTCCAGCTGACTTGTTCTATTTTCTCTTTTTTGCAATGCACCTGTTTGCGAGTTTATGTGTGGATAGTACGTGCTGGTCATAGCTCACCTACTTCAACAACGCGCAGTACAAGGCCTTGTTCCTGCCACCTACGTTCCGAAGGTGTTCCGAAATGTGTTAGCAGGTATGCGTGCTGAGAAAATGGATACACTGATGCAGATTACTTGACAAAGAGTCGTGACCCACTCGTGCCGAACACATGGCTGCCTAGATATGCGTGGTTCCGAATGTCGCTTCTCAGTGAATTCATGTTGCAAGTACCGGCGTTTCTCGTCGGATTGTATGCATTTTGGTACAGTACGTTTGTCTTTGCATCACTGACCACGAAAGATGACGCACGAGCCTATCCATTTTTAATCGCGTACGGCGCTATTGGTACGTCTCTGGCTTTGCGCTGCTTATGTTCAGCTTGCTTCACTACGCTACAATGCATTGCCATGGTTACAATCGGCGAGGAGCGTGTTCATTTATCCGAAGCGAACTTATTGTTTATTTTGCAGTAAGTTAGCACACCGTCGACACGCATCTTACAAGCGACAGGAACTACATTCCCTTCATGATGATTCCTGGCGTGTTGATGATTGATATGATTGTGCGGACAACACGCAGAATCCACACCAGCCACAGAATAACAAACGAGCATAGAAAAACACTGTAAAGGTGCTGGTATGTGACGTAACGCTGCACAAAGCTGAAGAGGGGGAGTGGAAGTTTTTTTCTTCTTCTTTCGTGCTAGGATCCAGTCACTATATAAGCTGCCATTAGAACATATTAGCCACGATTAGTGGTGGTGACCGTGGGCACCGGCGTGCTCCTTGATCTTGTATCCAACAAGACTGCGCTTGCCGATCTGCACAGGTGTAAGTTTTTTGCATGCCATATGACTGCGAACGCAGCCTCACGTACAATTTCACCGATAGAAAAGATACCGACGGCCTCGACGCCATACACAGCAATCTTGCGCCATTCACCAGCAGGGAGGGAGTGTGTCCACCATGAAGCCTTGGAAATGGATGACCAGATCTGCTGGTATGCAGATGTAACTTGACTAACGCTAGTCGGCGGAGCGAGCTTCTCTGCAATGTACACTTGCTTCGCAAGCGAGCCAGCGACGCGCAAGTTGTAGATGATCGGTTCAGCATACGACCCAAGCGCACGTTCAGCAGCCTGGAATACAGATGTACCAAGAGCCTGCGCACGCTGCGTCATGTTCTTGGCGAAGTCACCCGAGGCACTAGCGTAGCCACGAGCACCTTGAGCCTGCATGCGACGGGTCGCCTGCGACATCATCTGGCGGTACATAGGGAACATTTTCGTGACAAGAGGTTCTCTAGTTCACAAATTTATGCGAATGAAAAGGTTGACTGTTGTTGTTGTTGTCCTCGTCGTTGTCGTTACCGCCGCCGCCTCTGGTGCCGTCAGGACTAGAAAAAATAAGTTAGAGATACCTCCGAATCTGGCCGGGGACGTAGACGTCCAAGTCCTGTGACATGGACATTGGTCCTACAGGGCCTATCTGTAAAACACAGAGTCAGTGAGCTCGGCCGACATGCACGTGAAGCCGGCAGCACTTCCACCATTGCTCGGTGGTGGCTCCGTTCTCTATCGCTGGTGTGTTGAGGAGAGTACGGCGACGCGGACTATTTTGAGCAAAGACGGAGAGGATTGGTGGCACTGGAGGAGTACGTCATGGCAGGTGCCATTGAGACGGCGCTACCGGATGTGCCGATAGACTACACGGCGCTCTTATGCCGGAAGCCCGAGGATCATGTGAGTGTGCCAGATCCCCCGGTGCGCCTAGAATTCCTACGTCGGATCCTCCGTGAGAATGAAGCACGAAATGCGCACGAGTGCGAAGCAGAAAGCCGCCGGTCACAAGATTCGAGCACGCGCGACGAGCATGATGCGGCGGCTATCAGCAATGCAAGTGCACAGGTCGACGAAAGCCACGACAAAGAGTTGATTCCCCCTGACAATTTTGCCATGGTCAATTCATGGGTGTATCGGAGCAGTTTTCCCAAGAAGAAACATTTCCAGTTCCTCAAAACACTAGGACTGCGAAGTGTGTTGACGTTGATTCTCGAAGACTATCCTGAGCAGAATATCCAGTTTCTTGACGAGAACGGGATTCGGTTCTTTCAATACGGCATTCCTGGAAACAAAGAACCGTTCGTACAAATCCCAAGTGAGACCATCACCGCGGCACTTGCTACTATTTTGGATCGACGCAACCACCCCATGCTGATCCACTGCAACAAAGGCAAGCACCGCACAGGCTGCCTCATTGGCTGCCTGCGCAAACTACAGCAATGGTCGCTCACCACCATTTTTGATGAGTATCGCCGCTTCAGTTTCCCAAAATCGCGCAGCATGGATCAGGAATTTATCGAGCTGTACTCGGAGCAGGCTGTGTGGCCGCAGATCCAGCCGGAATGGTTGCCTAAATGGACGGTTCTAGGCCGCCGTGAGATTTTGTCGCGCGTGATTTGGGAAAAGAACGATGCGTCGGCAGAAAACAAGAATGATGGAGATGACGAGGTCCGCGGTATGTAGTTATGGTCTTTCCATGAGATCATCACATTGGACGGGTTTTTGATCGCTGTCTGCAAAAGTCCATGTGTGATTCACACGTCGATCGCACGGTGCCGTGCCGCCAAAGATGGTTCCTGCACTTACTATACCTCGCTACTAATCCCTTCCTTTTTTTTTTCTTCCATACTGTACATCTATAGATCTTCTTCTTCACGTTTATAAGCAACCATCGCATCAACACGATGAACATGTGTAGAAAAGCTGCGCAGCTTCACTTGCTCAGCTTTGCCTTCCGCAATCAGTCGTGCATTTGAATCAGACCATTCCATTGGCACTTCTACATCACGATCCGTGTAAGCGAGAATTTGGAACGCACATGGCTCTTCCAAGACCGGCAGGAAAGTACAGCTGGCTGTAATCTGCTTGATGATAGCAGCAATTTCTGCCTTTACTTGCGCATCTGTCTTTTGCAATGACTTGGGTATCTGATCACCCTCCTTGGGGACCTGAGACTCTGTGAGTCCCTCATTCATCACCTCGATATCAAATTGCCACCGTTCGACCGTTTCCTGTGACTCTTTTTCGACGATGGCTACCACGAGCCGACGAACCTTGCCCTGCTCGAGCCACTTTTTCAATTGTTGCATTGCTCGATCCAAATAGTCAGCCAGGTCGTCATCGGTCGTGGCAAGCATTTGAAGTCCGAATTTTTTGACCGTGCGAAAATCTTCCGACGGATAAATGGATCGTTGGTATAGGATGCTTTGGACCGAGTAGTTGAAAAACTCATGCACGAGTGCCGTTGATCCCTTCAATGTCAAGTGCGTCCGCGTAGGCGCTTGCTGTCCTACGGCTTGAGCGGTGGCCATGTTGATCGACCAAGTTGTCGTTCAGTCGGAAAAGCCTGTGTACTTGGAAAATGCCTGCCTGTTGGCAACAACAGCAACAACAACACAACACTTTTGCCGGGCGCCCTGGACTTGTTTTTTCAGCACCCAACACATGCGTGCCCATTATAGACCTCCATTTTGGTTCTCCACCGGGTCCGTCCAACGAAAGTGACGTACTCCACGCGTGACTTGCGCTGCCGAGCAATGTGCGATGCGCGTGATCGAAGGCAAAGTGCGTACAGGGGGGGGCCTTGGCTTGGCCTGGCCCTGGCCCTGACTCTGGCTCTAGCGAACACATCACGTGATGCATGATCAGCGCACGACGCATACTGAGTTCTAGTCGTCTTGTCGGTGGGACGAAGGCTGTGGCATACGCGGTGTCTTGCGCTGCGAAACGGTGTGTGTTGGCCAGCTTACTTGGTAGTGACAACGCTCATACCTGTCGTAGCGCATATCTGAACGCATCATGTCTCGACCGGAGGAAGGAACGCCGGCATCACAAGATGGGCGAGATGGGTCGTCGTTAGGTCTTCCGTCGAGTAGTCCAGGCCGTCTAAGCTCACATGGAAGAAGGTTTGCATCGAGATCGCCATCTGGTACGTCATGCATCTTGGTTCGGCTCATGACCAGTGGTGTGGGATGATGCATCGCCGCTGCAGTTTCCCACGTCGTCACCGGGAGCGTCGCTGGGATCGCAACATACACCGACCCCGCGAAGACCACACGCTTCTTTGTCGTCATTCAGCGGGTCAGGCGACTATCGTGAGCCGCTCTTTTTTCCACCGTACGTCTTCTGACAGCCAAGCTGCCAATCGATACACAAATGTGCGCAAACCTTCACTCACACGCTTAGATCCACGAGCTCAACGCCACGACATAGTCGGCGTGGCGATATTCACTCATCTTCCCACAGTTTCGTGAGTTCACCATCCGTGCTGGCACGGAGGATGCATTCGCGACCACCGGCATCCAGCAGTAGTGGGCCAGCGTCGGGGGCAGGCGCAGGGCACTCATCTGAAGCAGCGAGTGAAGACCTGGTGTTTTCTCACGCGACATCGGACGACCAGCATGGGGCAGGCCATCCGCCGAATCACATGCTCAAGGTGATCTGGGGAACAAGCGTGTCGGTGGGAGAGACCATGCAGCTTTTTCAGACGTTTCTTCGTGGATTTCGACTGAAGTATCGCTGGGCGTATGCACGTACGCATGGCCTGCCGCATGCGCGACTGCCGAACGCGGACGGGGAGCTGCTGCTATATGAAGATTATATGCGGCAGATGCGGCAGACGCATCAAACGAATTTGAACCTGCGTATCCGTGATTTGGCGGCGTTTCCACCGTCGAAAAAGCTGGCGCTTCAGCTCGTACGATACCCGCAGGAGGTCGTGCCGATCATGGACACGGTGCTGAAGGACCAGATGCTGATTCTGGCGGAAGAGGATCTGCGGTCCAGCGTTTCGAGCTACGAGGTCGAGATGCTGCGTGAGCAGATGGACCTGATTGAGAGCCTGCTGTACAAGGTCCGGCCGTACGGCGGCACGTCGACGAACATGCGTGATCTGAACCCGTCTGACATTGACAAGCTTACGACGGTACGTGGTCTGGTGATCCGCGTGACGCCGATCATCCCCGATATGAAAGTGGCCTTCTTCCGCTGCTTGGTGTGTCATCACACGGTGCAGGTGGAAATTGACCGTGGGCGCATCATGGAACCACAGCGATGCCCGCGAGACATGTGCAATCAGCTCGGCTCACTGTCGCTGATCCACAACCGCTGTGAGTTTGCTGATCGCCAGGTTGTTCGACTGCAAGAGACGCCTGACGTCGTGCCGGATGGGCAAACGCCGCACTCGCTGAGTCTGTGTGTGTACGATGAGCTGGTCGATGTGTGCAAGCCGGGTGACCGTGTTGAAGTGACGGGCATCTTCCGCAGTGTGCCTGTGCGTGTGAGCCCTAGACAGCGGACGCTCAAGAGCCTGTTCAAGACGTATGTCGACGTTGTGCACGTGCGACTGAACAGCACGCGACGAGTGGATCTGGATCTAACGACGCGCGATGCGATGCAGGCCCAGTCGATTGGCATCGGCGGCGATGAAGAGGGCGAGCTGTTTGATGCCCACGGCCTCCGTTCGGGCGATGCACCGTCGGCGCCGCCGCCAGCGAGCGGGCGTATGGCGCTCATGCCGAGTGAGGAGATGCAGGATCAGATCCAGCGCCTTGCAGAGCGGCCTGATGTGTACGAGATGCTGGCTCACAGCCTAGCACCTAGTATCTATGAGATGGAAGACATGAAAAAGGGTGTGCTGCTGCAGCTGTTTGGCGGGACGAACAAGTCTATCACGACAGGTGGCGGTCTCGGGGGGCCCCGGTACCGAGGCGACATCAATGTGCTGATCGTGGGAGATCCCGGCACGTCCAAGAGCCAGATGCTCCAGTACGTGCACAAGATCGCACCGCGAGGCATGTATGTATCGGGTAAAGGATCGTCCGCTGTCGGACTGACCGCGTATGTCACGCGGGATCCCGAGACAAGGCAGCTGGTCCTGGAGAGTGGTGCGCTGGTCCTGTCGGATGGCGGTGTGTGTTGCATCGACGAGTTTGACAAGATGTCCGACGCCACACGGAGTGTGCTGCATGAGGTCATGGAGCAGCAGACAGTGTCGGTGGCGAAAGCCGGGATCATTACGACACTCAATGCACGCACTTCGGTGCTGGCCGCTGCGAACCCAATTGGGTCGAAGTACGATATCCACATGCCCATCACGAAAAACATCGACTTGCCGCCGACGCTGCTGAGCCGCTTTGATCTTGTGTATCTCGTGCTTGACCAGATCCATGAGGCGACAGACCGGCGCTTGGCGCGCCATCTTGTCGGCATGTACTTGGAGGATGCACCCGAGACGGCCGCGACCAACGTGGTGCCGATTGAGCTGTTGACGGCGTATATTTCGTACGCTCGAGCGAATGTGGCACCCGTGCTGACGGCCGAGGCGAGCGACTTGCTGGCGAGACGGTATGTCGAGCTGCGCAAGGCTGGGGAAGATCCACGCAGCACAGAGCGCCGCATCACCGCGACGACTCGGCAGCTGGAGAGTATGATCCGTTTGTCGGAGGCGCATGCACGAATGCGTCTGTCGACGGTCGTGACGGCTGACGATGTCGACGAGGCCAATCGGCTGATCCGAGAGGCGGCCAAGTCGAGTGCAACCGATCCTACGACCGGCTTAATTGATCTTGACCTGCTGACGACAGGGCGCTCCCTGCATCAAAGGCGCCTTGCTGGCGACATGAAGAATGAGTTGCTGAGCATGATACAGAAACTAGCGCACGAGAAGATGGGTCATGGCGGCAGTGGATCGACGTCGCGGCCTGTCCGGGTGACAGAACTAGTACGAGCGTTCCGTGAGCAAAGCTCTGTTACAATCGATACGAACGAGCTGCATGATGCCATTCGCTCTTTGGAGGCAGAAGGCACCCTCCAACTTGCTGGTGAGCGAGACCGACGTACGGTACGTCTTTTGTAGGTATGTGGATAGAGAGCTGCGCTGCGACGGTAGTAACAACGGTAGGATTTGTACAAGGCAAGAGGAATGCGGTGCAGTGCAGTGCAGTGCAGTGCAGTGCGGTGCGAAACGATACATGTCTGTATTGGATCAAGGGCCGTGGACGCTATGAGATAGGGTATCTGTGCGCGCTCCATACTCGGGGATGGAGATGGGAATGGGGGAAATTGTGTGGGTGCGAATGTTAATCTGCCAAAGCCTTGATCGAGGCCTTGGGATGAACAGGGAGCTCCGCATGGTCGTGATGAGCGCCGTCTTGGTCATCGTGGTCCTGGTCCTGCATTTCATGGCTGTGCTTGCCTTGGAAGAGCATCGACGAGCATGCAGGCGTGAGGTGGAATGTGTCAGCAAGGGACTGACTCGTAGAAAGCGCCATCGCAACGAGGCGCTCAGCTCGATGCCGCAAGGCTTCGGCATCACAAAACACAGAGAGATCATCAAGCGAAATGATGATGGGCTCAGCATCCAGCTCGACCTTCACACCGACACGCACAGGACCTGGGATCGACGCACACAGGCGATCGAGCGGCGAGTCGGCCTCGCCTTGATCGGCATCGGCATGAGCCTCTGCCGCGTCGCTAGCATGGGCACTGGCATCAGTCGCCCCAGTCTCATGCGTCTCATGCGTCTCACGAGCATCTGACCCATGTTCGGGCATGCCACCAAGTATTTGCTCCTTCGTTGAGTGGGTACTCGGCTCAGCATGGACATCTGTCACACGGACGCCCCCGATGTCCATCATCTCGAGGTCGCCAAAATGCGCCTCTAGCAAAGCCAGGAGGGACTCGACCGTGTCGACATGGGATGCAGATGCACCACGAGCCGTGGGTGCATGAGAACATGCATGCTCATTCATAGTCATCTTCACCGTAGCTGGACAGCTGTCGATTCCAAGCAGCAGAGCCATGGCCGAGTCAGCCACCATATCATTCGACACACTAGACTCCCACTCGACCACAAGCATTCCAGGGCGAGCAAGCTTGATGTCGACGACATTCATGATGCGCATGCATCTCAATCCCTGCTCGTCTACGCCTTCGTCTAGATGGCCATACATGCCCTGCAAGTGCCAGCGAGCCAGGTCCCAGCCGACGTTCAGGGCGACTCGTTGCCGCTGCACGATCGTGCTTGTGCCGAGTCCCGTAAACTCCGTCAGGTCTTCGGGCGCTAGCACCGTATACGAAAAGTCCTTGGCGACCAACAGACCATCGATCGTGTCACTTGGCTTGGGCGCATGAGCCGCGAGTGAGCCGATCACTTTGGCCGTGCGGTCCGCACGGAACGACAGCGTCAGTGGCTCACAATTGCGTGGCATATAGATGTGGATCTCTTCCTCGCGATCCGAGTACCGGCTTTGCAGGGCTGCACGAAGCCCACTCATATTCTTCAACTCGCCGTGTACCAGCACGACATGCTTCGCTTTGACCTGATCGATGAAGCGCGAGTTCTGCGTGTAGTCGACATGGGCCGAGAACGAGATGTAGTCGACCGACATGCGACGAGGGATGCGCTGCCCGTTCAGTGCGACAATGTCGTCAGGGTCGCTCAGAATGTCGCGTGCCATGGTGCCTTCCACCGAATAACCGCTCACAATCACGCCATTGCGCTTATCAGGCGCCCAGCGCTCCAGCAGCTCACGCGATATCCCGCTCTGCATAAACCCAGGACTCGCCATCATCACACAAGGGCCCTTGTCGTCGAACTTGTCCAGGCTGCGCAGGTTGCTCACATGCTTGAACACGAACGGATTGTCTCGCCGGTGGAAACGCGCGCGAATGTGCTGGTTCATCGTATGGATATACGTCTGGTAGATCGACATGCATTTGCGCGCGAGCGAAGACGCATAGTAGATCGGAACAGAATGGAGCTCCGGGTGCGCTTCCCAGTACTCGTCGAGAAGCAGCAGCAGCTCCTGCGCGCGGCCCAACACAAACACGGGCAACAACACACGTCCACCGCGCCGGATGATACTGTGAATCAGCGACGTGAAGCGCATCTCTTTGTCGAGCCGCGGCTCCAGACTCTGTGTTCCGTAGGTGCTTTCACAGATCAGGACATCCGGCCGCATCGGCGGCACTTCCGCCTGCACAAGATGCCGGTCCTCCTCACGGCTGTAGTCCCCCGTATACAATACACGCAGTCCTGCCATATCGATCATAAACATGCAGGCACCCAGCACATGCCCCGCATGGTACGGCGTAAACCGCAGACCGCCGCCCAGAACCACCTCCTGGTGGTAGTCCACCGCCTCGATCTGCCGCCAGGACGCCAGCATTTCTGCCTCGTCAAACAACATGCGGTCCGATCCTGCATTCGAGATACGCACAAAGTCCGACATCAGGAAGCGATAGATCGCCTTTGTCGGGTGCGTCATGTATACTTTGCCTTTGCCCTCGCAAAAGTTCGTCTTTTCCATGATGTATGTGAGTGCGGCAGCATGATCCAGGTGAAAGTGCGTGATGAGGAGCGCATCGACAGTGCTCCAGTCAAGATTATCGATAAACGGTAGTGCCGTGAGACCTGTGTAGGCTGGATGAACTGCCGCGCGTGTTAGTTCAGTCGGTGTGCATGCACGCGGAACATACCTCCGGCATCACATACAATGGTAAACCCTGCCTTGGTTAGCTGAGCCCCGACTCACTCACACGCGCAATCGCGCTCCCATGCGAGTTCTCTTGCGCCTCGGAATACTCGCACCGATCCATACGCACCTTTAAATGTGAGAACACAACAACTGCGCCCCACTTCCTGCCCAGCGCCGAGCATCTCAATATTCAGCTTGTCTTCGCCCAGGGGCGATGAAGAGGACGACGAAGACGTTGCCGACGCCGACAGATTATGCACGCCGCTCTTCATACTCGCGCCAGCAGCAGTTTTCGCGATAAGGGTGGCGGAATCCGGGGGTCGCACCGCAACTGAAGGCCGCGTCGACACACGCCGAATAAGGTGGGAAGAAACAATCAGAGAGTGAGAGAGAGCGTGTGGAGATAGGCGTCAGTTCGTGGAGTCGAAATTTGTCCCTATTCCCATAGTCGCTCCTCTTGCTGAACCATGGTTCCGGCATAACCCCCTCGACACTCCCTGTTGACACCTCGCGCCAGACGAACACAACGCGTGTTCCTTCTTTTCACTGCTTGGCACGCAAAAGTT
>ERZ500990.117-NODE-117-length-27691-cov-4.242076_pt1 | contig 27691 bp, 20 predicted proteins | sample MGYA00248876_ERZ500990 | MGnify/ENA primary metagenome ERZ500990 (study PRJEB25958, sample SAMN03398517) | human skin metagenome | study: EMG produced TPA metagenomics assembly of the Human Skin Microbiome Metagenome (human skin metagenome) data set.
TGAACACTGAGAAGAAGCATCGGACCTCCACATGCACGTCATTCTCCTCACCATTCCGTTTGCAACAATTGCCCCGGTCGGAGAGACACGCATGGTGGTGGGGTTCGGCAACGGGCACACAGGGGCGCCAGCATGTGGCGTGTGGCTTGTGTGTCTCGGGATCTTGTGTGCCATCAGTTCGATCACTGGCATTCATGCCGCATCTTCCGATACAAAGGCGGCTTCGTCGTCGTTGTCATCATTGGCATCGCCCAATTCATCCTCGAGCTTCGCCCTGCCGAAGCACTCGACCAACTCCATGATTAGTGCCAGTACCGGCATCTCCAGACCTACGTCAGTCGTCAACAAAAACCCCAAGCCAGGACATGTGATTGCACTGAATGATAGTCAAATTGTTCGCAGCAATCTTATGATCAATGCTTCCGACGGCCTGTTTTATACATTCAATACGACCAAAGACAAATCTGTATGGATCTCGCTCTCCCTGTGCCAGGGACCAGGTATTCCTGCTTATAATACGAGCGACCAAGACTTGCTTGATCGACTCGATAAGTCGGCGGACGAGGCTCAGCACATGACACTCGTGTCGATGTACGTGTCGCGAGACAAGTCGAATCCACGTCCGGGACCCAAGACAAGTTCATCATCCAAGTACGTTGTGTACGCACAGGGCGGCTGGACACAGATTTCATTGAGCAAGGGATCAGATCAGGGTGTGTATATTGGCGTGTGGCCCCCTGAAGACCCACGGAACGTCTCTGGTGAATACGTGATCCAAATGACAGCATCGACGAAAGGCTCGCTCGAAAGAGTCGACTATGTGCCGAGCCTGTTTCTGGACGACACCGACCGTGAGAATGCGCTACTCACTTCGTTCAACTACACATCTCCTGCGCCTAATATCAGCCTGATTGTGCTGCCGACGCAGGGCGACTTTTCCTTATCATCTATCACGTATTTTAATTCGTCCTTCTGCCGCATCTTTGATTTGTGGGAGGAAATGAGCTTTCTGGGAATTCAGCCATTTATCAACAGTAGCGAGACGAATCGCAATACTTTGCCGCGTGTGACTCGTGGCGCTAACAACCAGCCAACGGCGCTACCGACACCAAGCTTCGAGAATAGTGCCAATAACGTGTCGTTCTCAACCTCTTCGAATGCGGCGTCAAATAAGAAACGGATGGCCGCGCTCGATCCCGGAGATGTGACCCAGCTGGAGCTGACGGCGGTCAATACCACAGACACGAATGTGACAGAGCAAGTCTTGGCTCAAGTCCGCAAGCAGTTCCACGTGTCTGGACTTTCGCCCGGAACGAACTACACGGCGTATCTCGTCTCGTCCAAGGATGTTGGCGAATCAGTACAGCGAACGCTGTTCCCATCGGTCAAGTTCGTGACAAAAACGGCAGAGAACTGCAAGCTCATGTACGACTTGGACTTTTGTCCCGAACTCGCGTACTCAGTCCCTTACAATCCAAACATGTCGCAAGTTCTGGCGCTGCAAGCGCTTGAAAACATCATTACCCAGAATTACATCAACTTCACCAAGACTCTGGACACATTCCCATGCGCGTCGGACAAGTTTGGCCTGTACTCGAGTGTGTCTACGTGCGATGACTGCCGACGCTCATATCAGAATTGGCTATGTGCTGTGGCAATTCCCCGATGCACGGATCTTGTTGATCCTGAAAAAAGTGCGGCTAGTCAGAATGGTACCGAGCTCCAAGGTCTGCCGATGCCCGCCAATGTTCATTTATACCCTTACATCGTCAATCGCGTTGGACCAAACAGCAGCCGGCAGGCATACATTGACGAGATCTTTGCACCAGGTGACTACGGCGAGCTCCTCCCGTGCTTGCTGACGTGTGAAATGGTCACTCGGACTTGTCCGCCGGTAATCCAGTGGGAGTGTCCGCGCTGGACGGTCACGGCACAGCGTGATTATGGCGCATTTGCTGATGCAGGTTCCGACGGCTATGGTGTCGGGCAAAATGGGGGTGCTGGACCTGACGGCATGCGCTTCGGAGGCGCATACACTCGATATGTCGCACAGGATGCATTTGGCCATGTGTACTGCAATGCGATGCATGTCGACCGCTTGTTTCGTGAGGCCAGCACGGGTGCACCGATGCGCACCATCATGCCCTCTTGGCGCATATGGATAGCCACGCTCAGTATATACATTCTTAGTGCTCTTGTTCTAGGCTAATGACCATTGTACGATGATCAGGATCGAGACGCAGCTTTCTCATGTGCTCCTGGAGGTGGAGCATACAACTGCAATGTCGATTCGTGCCCCACGAAACACATGTGTAGGGACATGGTGGTGCTATCTTGACAGAGCCAACGATAGCTTCGTCACTGCGCTAAGCCACTCTGGCTTACTATGTTTCGTTGCTCGTTCCAAGTCGCTGTGATGTGATTGCGGTAAGGGAGTGATATTGTGGTGAGTCGACGTGACACGGACGTTCCACCCATCCATACGCCGGCCTTTTTTTTTTTCTTTTTTGCAGCGGGTAGAGGAGAGTTGGAATAAATCCCGAAAATTTGCACACTGCGTGATGGACCTAGGTCGTCTTGAACAAAATTTGATGCCATCGGGTTGGGCTTTAGATAGGACGTAGCAGGGCGACGAAGACATGTCGACAGGCATAGCAAGACTCACAAGTGACAAGGAAGTCGAATTTGGAAAAAGAGAATCACTTCCAACGAGAAAAAAGAAAGTTTCTGTAGTTGCTGTAACTAACAGCAGTAGATCACATTATGGGGTATAGAAGGCGGTGTTCATGGCAGACAATAACGAGAACAAGGTTGGCTCATCACTCGCGGAGGCCAAGACGGCAGCCATCAACAAAGTAGCCGAAGTACGATGTCACCTTATGTGGCAAAGGGGGAGTGGGAGAAAAGTAGGTAAGCAGACAGTATCAAAGATCCATCCTTGAAGACACACGCGGTCTCTAACCGTTCATGGACGTCAAACCCTGTTCAGCTTCACGCACGGACTCCTATCACGTGGCTGGCTGTGGAACCACATATGAATGACAAGAGGAAGCAGCGAATCAATCTCATCAAGCAGACCAAAAAAAAAAATTGGCGCGCAGATATGCGCGAGGCCGTTTCGCGATCCATCGGAGCCAAGGACATTGCTCTTGATTGACTCCTAGACATAGAGCGCGGGTGTGATACTCTGTGTGTGTGTGTTTCGAGTGGTTTGTATGAAGAAAGTGGAATCAGAGGAGGAGAAAGAAGCATGCGTAGAAGATGACGCATCATTCTGGGCAGCAGCCTATTTTGCGCCACTTCACCTGACGCTGCGACGGTGGCATGAGCGGATCCCAGCGACTCGGAGATTCACCTATGTGATGGATCACTGGTGGCCGATTCTTCTGGATGGCCTGCAGCCTACATCGACACGGTTGCGGCCAATATGCATAGCGCCGTACGATGAGAATGACTGGTTCATTCAGCGGCTGATTTTGCTGTATGTGTGCCATGTGCCCTATATGGAGCATAAGCCGCCGCCACCTACCAGCCTGCAGCCATTCCGACCGATTTTGGATGCATATTCGAGATGTATGTCGTCCCATGGCCCCATGTCTGCCTGGATTGAGCGCGATGGTTTGCCAAAGGAACGAGACGCATGGAACAGTGTGCTAGACCTGCTACGGAACGACCCGGCATGCCTTCGCGAGGTCCGTCCCTATACGTGGCGAGGACATGCATGGCCAGCGCATAAATACATGGATCGCGCATTGAATGCATATGAACTGAGCCGGGCATTGAGCTTGATGCGCGAGCGCCGATTGGGCGTCAAAGCCATGAGCATCCACCAGGTGCACTGGCTGTATGAATACGTCTGTACATGGCGTGCGCAGCTTCCGCAACGGACTATGCGACCACTAATGCTGAGCTATCAGAGAGACAGCGTTTGTACGATGGAGGATGCTTGTCATATGGCGCAGCAAAGTATGCGCGTGGCGTATGAATGGATTGTGTACTCGGCACTCGCGGCTGCACCATCCGAGTCGATGTACATGCTGCAGCGCATGTGGGAGCAGCTGGGAGAATGCCTTGCGTATATGCCACAGCCAGCGCGCGTTGCGAATGTGCTTGTGAGTCTTACGCATGCAACGGAGTATGTGCGAGGTGATTTGGCTTGCTTCCTAGAGCAGACTGCTGTGATGTCTTCACCATGCCGAGTCTTGGCTGATATACGCATTGCATGGCTGGTACGGTTCGTATGTATACCGCGATTCCTCGGTATTCTGTCTGAAAGAGTTGACAGTGGCACATGCTCAGACACAGATGCCAAGTTTTTCTGTACGTTTGCTCTCAGGTTTGTCGACGAAGTGACAGACCCAAACGTGAGGGGGGCGGACGCGATGGTCCGTGCTGCGAGTAGCAGTGGCGAAAACGACGACGATGCCAATCTTGATCGCATGCCCTTTACATACGACTTGGCTCTGCGTGTGATTGAGCCTACAAACGATGGCGCTGGAACTGTAGAAGCTGCGCCAGCAGCTCTCGCTGCGTTCCGGCGGACCTTTGAAAACTTGGAGCCACTCTTTATAGTGCTGCGCCGCGCAGCACTGCAGATGTCGAAGCACACCTACGGTGCTGAGCTTTACCGAACCCTATCTATGCACATGACAGAGATATGATGCGGCTTTGTTGGCCGTCGTCTGTGCGTGTAGGGTAGGCCTCGCCCCATCGACGGACTGCCTAACTGGGTCGCTGACCGATCCGCCGGCTGATGCATGCATGGCCCGTGCACCCAACACCGGCACATCCTGCTTTGCATCACGTGACTCGATCCGATCAAGCCCAGCGGCTGCAGCTACGCGAGGCGCGTGACGTTGTTCTAGGGGTGGTCTGACCTTTTTCTATCTTGTGACGGCCACCTATGACGAAGCAAGCGCAGGAGCATGCGGCGGCGCGCGCTTCGCCATCGGCCGCACGTGCTCTGCTGGCACTCCAGATCGGCTTGCGGTTGCTGACGTTCGTGCTCAACCAAGTGCTTGTGCGCACGACGCCGCCTGCCGTGTTTGGCGCAGCGAATGTCCAGTTGGAACTGGTGCTTAGCACGGTGCTCTCGCTGTCGCGGGACGGCGTGCGTGCCATCATGATGCGGCACCGCGAGTCGCTTCGCAAACATGGAGCCACAGGTATGCTACACAACCTGGCCCTTTGGCCCGTGGGACTCGGTGGTGTGCTGGCTGTGCTGGTAGGCTGGATGTACATGGCGTACCTTGCGCCAACGGATCTATGGATTGAAGGAGGCGCGTCCGTGTACCTGTCAGTGGTGCTGTACTGTGCGGGTGCGTGGATCGAGCTGGCTGCTGAACCACTTCACACGTATGCGTTAGGACTCGATCGCGAGTATGTAACGATGCGCGTCGCTATGGAAGCGGGTGGAGTCCTGACCAAGTCGCTTGTGAATGTGCTTCTTTTGCAACCTGCCTGTCTGGCATGGATGTCTCGTGTGCTCTCGCCGTACATCCCGTTGCCGCCGACGCCTATACCCTACGCGCTATTGGCGTTTGCCCTAGCGCGTCTTGCGTACGGATGTGCGGTGCTAGCGATCGCGATTGCTGGCGTGGCCCGAATCTGCGGTTCATGGCGCAAGGCTCTGATGACGTTAGCGCCAGAAAGAGCGCCGTGGATCGATCGACCGATGTTCGCATTCTTGCGTGTGACGACGGGCCAAGCGCTTCTGAAGCTGCTGCTCACCGAAGGCGACAAGTTCGCTATGGCGCGTTGGACATCTCTGGACGATCAAGGCGGGTATGCACTCGCGAGCAACTATGGCTCGCTTGTCGCACGCACATTGTTCCAGCCCTTGGAGGAAAGCTCGCGCTTGCGCTTCTCACGCTGTGTGGATGAGCAGCAAGACGCTGAGCAGACAGCTGCTGCATGGGCAGATGCGGCAGAGTTTCTGGGTGCACTGCTACATATGCACATGCTCTTTGGCTTGGGGCTCGTGGCGCTTGCACCGCCGATCTCGAGACCGTTTCTGCGGATCGTCGCTGGAGCTCGCTGGACGCTGCCGACGTCACCGGCAGCGCGGATCCTCGCCAGCTATTGCTGGTATGTGCCTGTGATGGGTGTCAATGGCCTCGTTGAGGCCTTTGTGCAATCGGTGGCGCCTCCGGCTGTCCTTCAAACATACTCGGGTGTATTAATGGGATCGAGTGGGGTGTTGGTGGGTGTGTTGGGCTTGCACAAGTACGTGGCCATGGGACTTGCCCCTCTGGGCTGGGGCGCAGAAAGTGTCATTGTCGTTGCGAGTATGGCGAGTCTTGGCGTGCGAGCGTACGCGTCCGCTCGATACGTCGTTCGTGCATTTGAGCAGCGAGCACGCAGCGCGCCGTCACTCGCCGCGTATCGTACGAGCGCGTCGGCAGTTTGTCCGCACGTGGGTGTCATAGCCGTTCTCGGTGGGTGTGCAGCGCTTCTGCGACTCCGGTTGTCTCTTACGTCTTTTGGTACATGCGCGTTGCTGGCGATGCTGTGTGTATGGCACTGGGAACGAGTCGCGTGTGTAAATGCATGGCGCGTGCTCCGTTAATGGGTATATATATATATATACATATGCAGATATATATATATGTATAGATATATGTAAACATATGTACGAAAAAGTGTGTATCAACAAACCATGTCAAGGAAGTGGAGAGAGATATTGGTAGGAGAAGGAACCACCATGACGTCATGTTGGCATAAGAAGAAAAGACAAACATACGACGAGCCGATTGCTCTTGCCGAGCGCTTCGTGCACACGTTCACCACATGACATGAGCGCGGCAGCCGTCCGTGCTAAGGCCGTCGCTACGGCCATCGCACACGTGTGCCTTGGGCAGGCGTTCTAAGCAAGACGCTTTTGCGTACGCCGAAGAGAGGCCGGCTTAACACACGCGGGGGATTGCAGCGAGTGCAAAGAAATGAGCTGCTGAGCCAAAAAGTCGCTTGTGCCCGGCCGCATACGAAGGATCTTCATCGCCATGTCAGACATGAGTGAGGTGTCGTCGCCTGCGCCCTGCTTCGCACGCTTGTGCTGCCGAATGGTGCCAAGGGAGCGCTGCTGCAGCACGGACTTGGAGCGCGAGTGACTCGCGGCAAGACGAGCCTGAAAGCCACGCACACACTCGATCATCAGTGCATCCGTACTTTGGTCGTGCAGGAGCAAGTACGACAGGAGCTCCCGGTACTTGGACCCTTGGAGAATCGACAATGGCAGGCCGTGCGCGACGCCCGTCTCGGGATCGTACGCATTAAAGTAGCTGCGCAAGAACGAAAGCCACTTGAACACAATGTCGACCTCCTTGTCGGACAGCTGCTTCATGTCCGACGGCGCATCTGACAGGGGTGGCACAAGAAGCGACTCGAGCGTCGCGAGCACTTCTTTCCATACACGTGTAAGGACAAGCTGAGCCTGCGTCGGTGTGAGACTACTGTGCAGCGTGCCGAGCGTTTCCTCAAAGTAGTCCAGCAGGGGCACAATCGCAGCCTCGATCTCCTGGTCTGTCAGCGGCGGCGGCCGGCGCTGTGGCGCCGAGGCTGGCAAGTGAAGCTGCGGCAGGAGAGGAAGGCCTGGGGCTGCGCCATTCGCCTGTGCAAGCGCCGACGCATACAGGGCACGCACGTTGCCAAGAGCTCGGTCCATGCGGCCACCACGCACGAGAGAGGCCAAGACGGGACGCGAGAGAATGCGTCGCATGTACAGTGAGATGTGGTCCACGAGAGCGCGGGTCATCTCTGCCTCTGTGCGCTTGATGATGCGGAACGCGCGGCCAAAGATGAAGAGGATGCCATCCTGCGAGTCCTCCATACTCACACGGAGCAGAAGCTTGCCGCCTGTGCGATCGAGATCGAGCCATACGTCGTGCGTGTTGACATCAGCAAAGAGCTGCGGATCCAAACGCACAGTTGCGCGTCCAAACAGGAGCGGGTCGCCTTGGGGAAGGCGATGCCACATCGTTGCAGAGATCCACTGGGCTGAGGCCAATGGCAGATCTACGACTTCGTCCCAGCGTGGCGAGCACGAATCGAAGATCGTGCGTGTCTTGGCGAGGCGTGTCCCACGGTCGTCACTAAGTGTCACGAATGTATCGAGGCGCGACGAAGCACGCGCACTGGGCGGCAGCTCGGCCTGGACGACCTTGACAGAAAACAGGTACGGCGACGGCACATGGTTACTGGACGTGCTAGCGCCACTTTCGTCCGGATCGGTCGTGGCTGCTACCGGCGCCTGCGACGGTGGCAGCCGTGCTGATCCCGCATCGCGCGCATGCCGCTGCACAATGTCTGCCTGCTTATCGGCGTCGATTCGTTGGTACAGCGTATCGAGAAGTTGGCGTGCAGCCTCCATATTATTCAGCATCACACACGAGTGAGGCTGCAGCACGAACGGCGGCGGTGGCACGTGATGTGAATCGCCTCGGCCCCAACGCTCACGAAAGTCGCTCTGGAGCGTCTGCTTCGCACGAGCGACCCAAGCAGCCTGCTTCGGCGGAAGAGTGAGGCCCAAGGCACGCGACGGTGGTCCCTCATCCTTACCGGAACGATCAGGACTTGACTGGGCTGCACCTGACTGCGTCGTCGGCGATGATGGTGGCCCATGGGACGCCGGCGCCGGTGCCTGCAACTCCCGCTGCTGCAGCGACATATCGGCCATATACCGGTCTGCCACCTCGTGGCAGTACTGCTCCACAAGCCGAGCAAAGGCACGGGACAAAGACGTGAGGAACTCGGCTTGCTGAAACTCGTTGGGCCAGTCCAGGGACTGTAAGTAGACGATCGGCTGCTGCAAAGCCTCGAGCATGTCCTGCACCGACGAGCTGTGCATGGCATTGGCGGCATCAACAGGCTCGAACGAATCGTTCTGAATGGCTCCATGCACCCATTGACTGGCACGTTCCTCGCTGAACGAGATCCACATCTCGACGAATGCGCGGAAAAACGCACACACGTCAAAGTCCAGATGCATGCCACCAGCCGTGCCAGACGTGCTCGGCGCACTACGCACATCTGACTCACAGTGACGCATCAACGCACGAATCTGCTGAAAGAGATCCAATGCGTCATTCACACGCGCGATGTCCTGGGACTGCCTCACTTGGAGGACGATGGCTTCGTGCACAGACGCCAGGTCGCCCAGGTACATGGGCACGAGACCGACGGCAACCTGATCAGCGGGTACAAAGCCGAGGATCTGGGGCTTAGAGAACCGAAGACTCTGCGCTTTGATTTGACGCTCAACCCATGTGTGCAGCTCCAAGAATCCACGCAGCAGGTCAGAGTGCGCCCGGAACACGGACTGCGCTTCCGCCACATACGCATGCATCGCCGCTTTGCGCATGGCCTCTTCTAGTGGTGCCGTGTTCACAGAGATCTCACCAGGCAACAGCGACTGGGCACGCTGAATCATGCGGATCGACGATGCACACTCGTCCGTCATGGATGTGTCGAGCTTTGACATATGCGAGTACACAACACGGAGGAGCGAGTCGCTGAGCCACTGCATCCATTTAGCCAGGGCGATGCGATCAGCACTACGCCACATAGACACGGGCAGCTCCTTGTCGATGTACAGCTCCAGCTGCACCATGGCATCAGCGAGACATTCAAACGGAATTTCGCCTGCATCAAACTTTGTCCGACACACGCGCAGACGCGCCAGCTTTTCGTAGGCTGGTGACACACGCCAGCGCCTGGCACATGTGCTGAGCAGCTGCGTGTGAATTGGCGACAGGATCATTAACGATACATCTTCATCGGCAGCCTTATGTCGGATGGCATCGAGATCTCGGTCTATGCACCGTTCCAAGAGACGCAGGTACGCGGCACATGGGTCAGGAGGGATATATGTAAACATATCAGGCTGATCATCGCTGCCGCCGACATCTTTGGTCAGCTCCGCCATGCTGAAGGACGATGCCGGGAACGACTCTAGACGTCCCATGTCGCTTGATGCTTTGCGCCGCGACGAGCTGTCACTCGTGCTCGAGGCAGTGAGCAGATCTGGCCGTGCTTGACACAATTCAGCAACAAGCTGAGACAGCTGAGTGAGTTCCTGTGAACGCCACTGGCGGTAGGCATCAGGCGTAAGAAAGTCGTCCGGACATCCGGGCCACCGCGTCTGTGCATGAATCTGGTAGATGCACCGTTTCAAATCGACAATGCCGTCAGGTAGCGAGCATGTTTGGCTGACTGACTGCACGTCCAATTGGAGCTGCCATTCTTCCACATCGAAGAGCTTGCCTGTCGCGACAATGAGATCAGACTTGGCTGGATCAGAGTCTGACAGCAAAGCTTTTGAGGCGGCTGGCACTGTGCTTGTTGAAGAGGTGAACGCCGACGGCAACGATGACGAGGACGAAGATGCTGCATCCATTGATCGGCGACTGGGTATCGTAGGTATTGAGCTGCTGCTCGACAGATCAGAGGGACACAGACGGTTCCCTTTGTATGCGCTAAGATGTTCCAGCAGCTCTCGAGAAGCACTTGGCATGGCTCGTAAACATTCATGGATGACACGGATAAATAGGTCAAATTGGATCTCGATTTCCTGTCGAGCATCGGCCTCGTTGACAATGCGTTTCTTCACCGACGTCTGAGTAGATGAGAGGAACATCAGCAGGACACTCTCGAGGTTTCGGCTTTCTTTGAGTCGCTTCTGTGTCGCTTCATCAACGAGGACTCCATAGAAAGAGCCAATCGTCTGGCGAAACGCCGGTTGGTGGAAAAACGGGTCACGGCCCATAGCGATGCGTTCCATACGCTCCGTTAGCTTGCGCAGAAACTTGTCAGGAAAGCGCATAGTCGTCGAGGACGATGCTGAGTTCGAGTTCGATGTCGCTGGTATGGCAGGACTTAGCCGCAATTCTCGTATGCGATCGGCCAAACTGGGTCGATCGGCTCGTGATGACGACGACCCGGATGATGAACGCGAAAAAGACATGGACGGCAGAGACATAGACTCGGGTCTGCATTTGGGCGGTACGGCTGGTGGTATGGCGCGTTGATCGCGCCTCAAAAGAAATGCAAGGTACGCTGTCTGCAGCGCGAAAACGTACACATCGCCATCGGTGATTCCACGCCGCTGTGCCGAGGCTGACGTCGACAACGACGGCGACGGGCTAGGATGTTTCATGCCAGGAGTAGCTATTGGTGCTACTTTACGCCCTGTTTCAAATGATGCCGGCTGGCTCACGCACACGTTGGATGGGGCGCGATGCTCACCGGCCACTCAAAAACAATGATAGCGCTAGAATTGCCCCCCTCCCCAAAACGTGTCAGCGCTTCGCAATGCGCCTCCGCTTTCTGTTGCCAGCCGTTGGGTGGCGGAAAATCGCACACCGACTCGTACGTGTGTGTATTTGCGTGTGTGTGTATGTGTGTGTGGAATTATGTCTGTGCCTTTGGTACATATGTGCGTAAGTGTGGAAAGGTGGCTACCATACGATGGCCCACGTGTGTATTAGTCATCATATACATGGGCTTCCATAGCATTTTGTTCTTCGAGGCACTCGTCGCCCATCGCTTGCTGTTCCCCCCTCTCCCGTTTATTTCCCTTTGCTGAGTCAGCTGTGTGCTTCGTTTGCGTGTGTGTGGGTGGGTGGTTGGACGAGTGGATAGAAGCGCTCCTGCCAGGGAGGAGGAAGAGGGGGGTGAATTCGTTTTCACTCAATTTTCTCCTTGAGCGACTACCACCATCCGTTGTCCATGTCGGAAGCAGATGATCTGTACGCGGACCTGTATGGCGAGGAAGCTGAGCCATCGGTGAGTGCGCAGGCCCCAGATGCCTCTAAGACTGAGACACCTGCTGCTCCAGCTGCACCCAGTGCTGGTGGATCCAGCACAGGGACAGCAGCCCCAGGTGCGACAGTGGCTGGAGGAACGGGGACAGCTGAAAACCACAGCGGTCCGGCAGGAGCCGCACCTGCGCCGGCAGGTCCTGTGGCCTCTGCGCCAGCGGCTGGGGCATCGTTTATTCCGGGACGGCCTGCGCCGCCGCCGCAGGATTCGGCGGAGGCACGCAGTGCAGCGGCGGCGCGTGGAGAGCATATTGCGCCGCAGGATTTACCAGATGAAGGGTGAGTGGAAGCGAAACAGCATCAGACGTCCGTGGACGGGTGGGTGGAAAAAGGATGTGAGCAAATAAGGAAGCAAGTATCCTGGAACAGAGTAGCTGCGGCATGGTCAGCATAGGGAGACAGCGAGAGAATAGACTAGCCGACTAGCAACGACACAGAGACGGGTAGGATCGTCACATGGTAGCTCACTACTTTTCTTATTCCGAACGATACGTGGATACATGCCTGTATGGATGGTTCTTCTTGTATGCGATTTTCTCTTGTTTTTTTTTTTTTCATTCGTGTTGTGCTGGTCGGGATGGTCGATGGACGGAGAATGGGGCTGGGAGGCTTTCTGCATCATGCATACGTTGGCACGTACGTCGGATGAATGTAGAAAGCCGTGCACCGAAATCATGTGGATGAATCTCGATGCTGTCGAAGCATCGATCAGATTGATCACCATGCCTGTTTGTGTGCTCTGCTCGTTTGTTGCCGCTGTCGTGTCGATCCGTCTCGGTGATACTCGTTCTTTGTCTCGTATCTTTTATTTCCGCTTTCACTTGCGTCCGCGACGTATCCTGCGTATGAGTTATTATTACTTACACAATGCAGAAAAATGTTCGTTGGTGGTCTCAACTGGGATACCGATGAAGAAAGTCTTCGGCGCTACTTTGGACAGTTTGGCCCCGTGACATCGTGCACTGTGATGCGCGATGGAGCCTCGGGTCGTTCGCGTGGATTTGCCTTTGTCACATTTTCAGATCCAAAGTCAGTCAATGCCGTCATGGTGCGCGAACACTTCCTTGATGGCAAGATCATTGATCCGAAACGAGCCATTCCTCGACCTGAACAATCCAAGACGCAGAAGTGCTTTGTTGGTGGTCTTCCGCAGACAGTAACGCAAGATTCGTTCAAGCAGCTTTTCCAGCAGTTTGGGCATGTCTTGGATAGCACAGTGATGATGGACAAAGACACTGGCCGTCCTCGTGGCTTTGGTTTCGTGACGTTTGAAAATGACGATGGTGTCGAAAACACACTGGCTCATCAGCCGCTTATGCTCGATGGAAAGCAAATTGAAGTCAAGCGGGCACAATCTCGTGGCCAACCTCAACCGAATGCTGCACCAAACCGCTTTTCATCGGACCCAGCACGTGGGAGCAATGCTCAAGCACCCCTCCGGATGTGGGGCTCAAGCCCGGCTGCTGCAAGCATGCCTGGTATGGCCGGGATGGCCGCTATGCCAAGTATGGCGGGTATGGCCAGTGGTGCTATGGCTCCTGGTACGGACGGTGCACGCTCGCCAGCAACGGGTGCCATGGGTGCTGGCGGATTCGATCCACAGGCTATGGCAAAGATGTATCAGCAAATGGGCTGGGGCAGCTCGGCGTGGAACCCGCAGCTTATGTGGCAGCAGATGATGGCTGCTTACATGGGCACGGCAGCTGCTGCCAGCGGAGCGAAAGGTGGCGCTAGTCCTGGCTGGGGAGCCGGTACGCAACAAGGGAATGCGAATGCAGCGTATATGCGCTTGGCGTATGGCGCTAATGGTGCAGGCCAACAGGGATCGTCCGATGCTGGATGGGGTGGTCGTGGTCATAGTGGCGCACCTTCCGACGACACTCGTGGACGTGGGGGTGGACACGCATCTGGTGCGTATCATCGCGAGAGGTCGCCATCTCGTGGCTCTCGGAACTACGACGATCGTGGTAGTCGCTTTTAGTTGTATAGCGTGTGCTTGATACGGAAATCAATATGTTGAGTGTAGTGCCATGCATCAATTTGCCTAATTTACGCCCAAAAAGATGACTGAATTCTTGCTCTCTCTCATTGGTTGGAAAAGGGTATGTGGTATAAAAAGCTGGACGAGTCGGGATTTGAACCCGGGACCTTCTGCTAGTCCAACTACTCAGTTGTTATCGCAGGTGCGAAGCAGACGTCATACCACTAGACCACACGCCCTCGGCTTGCTGCCAAGGGGACCAACCAATGCGTATATGTACAAACCATTCGATTCGACGGCTCGTCACGCCCCACCACACGCTGGCCATGGTGTGCAACAGTCAAGGTGGGAAAATAGCGTTCATCTATCGAGATGTGCTATGTGCGAATGTTTTCTTCGTGTGACGACATTCATCAGTGTATTATTTGCACTGCATGTTTGCGTCGACCATACAGGGCCCTGTCCCTCATAAAATCGGCATGTCATCCAACAAAAAAAGCCTCATGTAGCCCAAAATGGGCCGAATTTGTGTATGTCCATGCGGAGTGGGAATACCTCGTACACTTGACATGTGATCAATCAATCAAAAATTGCCCTAGTTTACATATCTACATAGCCGCCTATAGCGCCGCCAGCAGCGCGATCGGCATCGGTACTATACGCATCAGCCTGCGTGCCAGCACCATACGCATTCCATAGGTGTGACCCGTACGCCCCGGAGCCATACTGGCCACCATCAGCACTGAGACGCACTTCTTTCGCCCATCCTTGCTTCAATGCGCCCATTTGTACGATCAATTTCGTGCAGGCCTGCTGCAAAACCTCAGCGGGCGTGAGACTCCCATCTGTTTGGATCTTGACGAGTACACGAGGTTCCAATGGATGAGGAACCTTGTACCCGCAAAACAAGACACCCGGCTGCGCAAGAACTGCATGCCGAAGCATATTCCCAAGGGTATGATCTTCCTTATTGAATATAAATGTAGCAGCATTCGGGATACGCATATCTTCCTGAACCTCGATACGCTGCTCCCCAGGCTGAAGGAGGAACAGCGTAAACCTGTCCGGCGCGTTCGCCATTCTGTGCTGAAAGCGATGCGCTTTCTACTACCCTGTGAAAAACGCAGACATGTAAGTATGACATGAACACAGACACTAAAAGCAGAGTACAGAGGTGCACATGGTGAAGCATGTTGGCATGGCATAGTGGGCTTCATATACCGTTGTAGTTGTGTATGAGAAATCCAGAGTCACAGCCTTGTCAGGCTCATACAGTGTGAATAAATGTAATCCTTAGAGCATAGTACACCAAGCCAAGCGATGCTGCCTTAGAGAGACCCTGTGTGTATCTCTGTTTTGCTCTTGACATGTACATACCGAAACCAAGGAGAGGAAAAGTCAGATGCGTGTGATCCTTAGGGTGAAGAAGAGACGCGAAAAGAAATATTTGCGGGTGGAAAGGAATTCGAATTCGTCGGCCGGTGTTCCGCAGCTGCGACGGCCACCGCGAACGGGCGGAGAGGGGGGGTGGGGCTTTCAGGCAAACACGTCAGCAAGTCGGCGAGCGAGAGAGGCCAAACTATGGGCGACTGTAATTCAACGTAGACCTACGAGGACCGCACTCACGTGACCACACTCAGTCACGAGGGTGAGGGGGATCAGGAGCCGAGGGTGTGAAGGGAGAGAGACAAGAATCGGAGGCAAAGACGCCCAGTGTCCCCTTTCTTAGAGGGACACTCTCATTGGCTCCCCCGCGGCTACCGGTGCGAAACGCGCTCGCTGACAGAGAGGCTTGGAGCGAAAGGCAAAGAATCAACCGTGCATACAGTCGTACTTACACACACAGACCTACCTTTCTACATGTCGGATCACATGGATGGCAGCGCAGCGGCGCCGACGAGGAGCACAGGTATGTCGCATGGAACGCCACGATCGGATATGATTGCGAGTGCGGTATCATTTCTTGAAGATCCGAATGTGCAAAGCTCGCCCATGTCGCAGAGGATCAGTTTCTTGGAGTCAAAAGGACTTTCATCCCAGGAAATTGACATGGCACTTGGGCAAGTGGGTCGTGCAGCTATGGGGCCTATGGGACAGCGTCACAATGCAGGGGCAGCACATGCCATGCCTCCCACGTACCCTATGATGCCCGCATACCCACCCGTGCGTGCACGAAGAGATTGGCGCGACTGGTTTATCATGGGCGTCGTGTCCGGCACCGTGGGCTATGGCGTCATTGCTCTAGCACGAAAGTATATCTATCCACACTTGCAGCCGCCAAACCAGAGCGTTCTGGAGGAGGAGCGGGAGGCACTTGCGTCCAAATACGACGAAGTGGCCGTGCATCTTGAAGAGCTAGACCAGACGACAGAGGCCATGAGCCAGGGCCTCGCTACACAGCAGTCAGCCATTGAAGAGAGTGTGCGGGAAGTGAATGAGTTTGTCGCAGAATCGCGCGCGCGAGAAGAGCAGCGCGACAAAGATCTAGATCAAATGAAGACGGACATTGAGTCGATGCGCGAAGAACTTGCGGGTATGCTGGATCGTTCACGCAAGTCGTCCATAACTGCACTCACAGACCTGCAAGGCGAGCTCAAGTCGCTGCGATCTCTGCTTGTGTCGCGAGGTGGGCTTTCGACCCCAGGCGTGCCATCCACAGGTGTCTCGGCACAGACGCCATCCGCCACGGGTGGTCCGAGCGCTGTCGCTGGCACAGCGACGAATGGCGGCAGTGAGACGTCGACGAGCCCGAGTGAGAACCAAGCACCATCTGCACGGCCAGCGCCAAGAATTCCTGCATGGCAGCTTGCTGAACCACAAGACGAAGATGCTTCTTCCACGGCCTCTTAGTGAAGATGTATATATATATATATAGAAAGATCAGTTGGTCATCGACGTGCCTGCCTGTTTACTTGCTCGTTCGCGAGTGTATCAACGCTGCGCATGACTCTGCCGATCCAGCCAGTGGCAAAATCACGCGCACCTATCGCAGCCTGTTCAAGGTCCCCGCGTTCTTGTGGCACGGCGACCTGAACGGGGCCAAGACGCAGGTGCGGCACCCGCTGGGCAATCGAGGCGGGGGGCGACGTGATCGAGGAAGGCAGCTTCGACGCCGTGTGTTGCACCATGCGCAGGAATGTCTGTGACGAATGGACCGTGGTGCCGCCCAAGAGGAAGTGTGTGCCGGGCCACGAGGGCGTCGGCGGCGTCTGCGACGACGATGCACTTGCTGCGCCGTTGAGAAGCGCAATCATACGCGCCTCTTCATACGTCGTGCCGCCGATGACAAAGAGAATGACATCTTGTGGCTTCGTGGGCGGGCCGCCGGGGAACACTGTCGCCGGCGCATCGAACGAGGGGGCGTCTCTGCCGGCAAACGGATAGCTCGATGTACGTAGCTTGCCGCGCATGAGCTGGTCGATGGTCTTGACGAGGTGCGGCATGTGTTGTGTATAGACATTTTCGACGCCCTTGAGGCCCTTGAGTGCGCTTTTTCCGCGAGAAAAGATGTTTTCGTTCGCAAAAAGATCATCCTGGCGGTGCTCGGCGCCGGCAAAGTTGAGCATGACGTAGACAAGAACGACGTCATCGACGCCAGCATCAATGAGTTGCCGAACGACTGCGTCAATTTGGTTGCCGGACCATTTCTGGTACCGCAGTGAATACAGAATAGCCAGGCGGAGTTTGGCGTCTTTGCTGATGCGGTCGGAAGCAAGGAGTGTCTGTACATTCTTGAGATCCGTCGAGTGGCTCTCGTTGCTTGCCAAGCTTTGCTCAAGCTCGCTGACTTCCAAGAGATGGTGCGCATCAACGAGAGAGCTAAGCTCGCCCAGGAGTGCGACGTGCTTACTGACATTCCCTCGAAGGCGCTGGAAGTCTGGGTACTGCTCGATGAAGCGCTTCATGTCCTGCACGGTCTCGATGCTGGTTGTCGTTGCCGACTGTGTCTGGAACTTGACGACGTACTCTTTGATTGACGCGCCGAGATCACCAAAATTGTCGTACAGATTCGCTGCAAAAAAGGGGTCGTGATCAACGGACAACACAATTTCTTGCGGTCCTTTCTCCGTGTGCATCACGGTACGTCCATTGTGGATGCCAAGTAGTTCATGAACCATCGCCTGATACGTCCACTGAGTCAATAAAGGTGTAACGGGATCGTTTCGTCGGTCTAGGATCAGGAGCAGCGGCGGCACGTCCGTACGTCGGAAATCAAAGAGCTGTGCATTCGTCGTGGTCGTTTGTTGCACCACTTCGTCAGCCAGCTTCTTTGCAAGCGCGCTCATGCGCTCATACCGGACGACGGGTTTCTTCTTTAGACTAAGAAGAAGCGATACAAGTGCATTGGCATGGTGCTCGAAAGCATCAGAGTCCCACTGCACGGTGTGCGAGCCCCAGAGACCGTGCGGCGGTACATCGTAGTGCAAGGAAAAGTGCGATGCCGTCACAGGCACGTAGTCTGAAAAGAACTCCTGCACAGACTGGACTAGCTGGTGCTGATCGGCCTCGGCCAGTGCCTCGATATGTTGTTTCGACACGACATTGCTAAAGTCTGTTGACAAATGCACGAACGCAAGCGCACGTGCAAAAGGTTAGAACGGATACTGGATCGATTCGAATACGTACAAAGCCAGTAACCGCCGTAGCGTGGATGCTGCAATTCCTGGCACAGTGCTTGGATCGATGCAGCACATGGCCGTGCATATACAATGCACTGTAGGTGATGCATTCGCTCACGGTGCATGTTGGAGAGTTTCTCTGTGAGATACACTTCATGCTCTAAAAGTGCCGACTGCGTGAAGCTGGCAGACATGGTGGGCGTCTATTAGGGAATGAGGCATAAGCATGTGAACGACCAAAGTGGGGAACAAGATCATGTTCCGTCTGGTGACAACGTACCGTGTGGTCATCGAGAAGGAGTATTTTCATGCCATGCACCTCTTTCACCATGCGCTCCATATAGACCGAAATGGCCTTACACACGTCCATCACGAAGCAGCGGGCGATAAAGCACGGATCTACGAGTTCCGATCGATAGCCAAGACGATGTTAGGACGACACACGGACCTTTTTAAGCGCGACAAATCGGCGTAACGGATGGCTAATGTGGAGAACAAGGCTACAAAATCATGTACACCAATATACGAGTAGATGGACAGGCCCAAGCCAGGGAAGGAAGGGGGCTACGGCAACGGTGCAAATTCGTCGTCCCCAGCCTACTGCAATTTTTTTTTGGGTGGAGAAATTTGTTTCCAAGAACCAGCAATTTCTCCCAGTCTGGTTGCGAAAAAACGAGCTAGACAAATTGAAAAAAAAAATCGAGATCCTTTTCCGGGCGTACTTTTTTTTGGGTAAAAGGGGGAAGGGGAATCCAGGGCCAAGAAAAGGACCGAGGGAGAGACAGAGAACGCAGGAATGGCAAGTGTGCACAAGTCGATCAACATTAGACAGGCATTCCGCAAGAAAATGGACTGCCGACGACGCCCTGGTCGTATAGGTCACGAATAGCGACGGCGACAGCCCACGTGCCAGCGACCATAATGAAGCCGGCGATGCCAATCACGCCGAGTGCGATGAGTGTGCCAAGCCGGTTGCGCCAGTTGTGTAGATAGTCGTGCTGATGACGCCAAAAGTAGAAGAGTGGAGCAAATCCCAAGAAAATCGTCCAGAAAACAGAGGCCATAAGACCAAGGAACGTATTGAAGAAGGGGATCAACTCGGCAAGCACAAAAGCAAGTGCCCAAGACGTGATATTGATCAGGATCCAGATTCCCCAAAATGTCCAATTTCGATCAAGAAGGTAGCGCCACGAACCACGGAATACGTTGACGAGGAGCATCTTACCCGTGACTTGGCCACTGCAGCAACCAGCGACAAGGATGGTCGGCAGGCCAAGACCATAAGAGACCTTGACCATGATGGGCGACAGGCTGCCAAGAGACGGAGACTTGGTATACTGGCCGAGATTATAGTTCATGATGCAACCCACGATGACGTAGAGGACGAAGGAAATTGCCACGAGCAGGTTGAGACTAAACATAAAGTCACGCGGATGATGCATTTCCGCCATGATCGGCAGGTAGGCAGTTGTAGAGCCGAAACTCACAAAGATGTTCGACGTGTACAAGACGCCATCCAGAAAGCTGTGTGGGACCTTTGACGTAGCACCGAATGCGAGCAATTTGCGGGGGGGATCATCTGGATCCTTGTTAACAGGGCCTGTGACACCACTTGAGATCATAGCGATGATCACGACAGTGATGATAGACGTGAATGAAATTGCAGAAAAGACTGAAAAGAGCTTGTACGAGCGAGGAAGGCTGAACACGAATGAGATCACAGCAAACACGGCGGCCAGCCCAACCATGCAGTCTTTCCAGCCCAGGTACCAAAATGCATAACCACCCAGGATGATATGACTACCCTGAACGAAAATGCTGAAAATGCCCTGCAAGAATGCGAAGATCACGCCGCCGATGGGGCCATAGAGCAGCTCACCAGCCTGCTGCAGGTTGTGCACGCCAGGGTACATCATGGCAAGACGCCAGTAATTGTATCCATTGTACCATGCAGTGAATGAGAAAAGCATACACAGCAAAATAAAAGGCACGATACCGATCGTGGCCACAGCCATAGGAATGCTCAAAATGCCCAAGGCAATGGAGAAGGCAATCATGTTGAAGAAAGCGCCAAAGCGACCGAGGGTGCGATGCAGAGGCCGTGGCTCCTCTTCACCGTATATGCCATTCATCTGCTCAATGACTCCGTCCTCAATGCGTGGTTTGCCTTTCTCATCGGCGCTCCCATCGTTGATACTTGCATTATCTGGCGCCGTCACGCTGGATCGGTCAACTTCTTCGGTGAATTTGGCTCGCCGAGAAATGGCCTTGTCACTACTAGCGAACAGGTATGTCAAGATCGTGCGCTTCTGCCCCGGCATCGGACATGGTTCGAGCATGTCCATTGTGGCGCTGGGCCGAACTGCTCCATCCATAGTGGCCGATCCGTATCAGTCGTTGTAATCTTTCAACACGCTTGTTTTCCATATACAATGGAGGTGTGTATATACAGATGATAGCTTCTCAGCGGAGGGCCTACGCCTGCCTGTGAAACCGGCCGCCGAGCGTGGGAGTTGCATCTCATTTGTTGCCGAGAGTCACGCGAGGACGCTTGCGGAGAAAGCACGCCAGTCATTTGCTTCCTACGCTGGGCTGGCTGGGGGGCCCAAATCGATCGACAGGAGGGAAACGACCTATTTGGTGCTGTCATTGACGAGACGTAGGGTTCATCTGTGGAGCGTACGTATCTTCGTGTCGACGATGGCCACACCTACACGGCCTGAGCGTACGTGTTTCGCGATGTGCGCGGGGCTTGCACAGCCCCACTAGACCTCTAGAGCTGCTAACACGAGAGCAGCTCTTCCCACTTACTATACACTGGGAGCAGGAGCTGCAGCTGGCGTCTTTGAGCTGGCGTGTCTGTACCCACTAGGTACGTCGAGGGTCGTGTTGTCAGGCGTAAGAGTCTGGGCAAAAAAAAACATGTTCTTTTGCGTTGCTAACGGTATAAGATGTCGTAAAAACACGGCTTCAACTGCAAAGCAAGCAACTAGGCGATGGAAAAGGACCGAGCCGCGGCATATTACGCATGCTCTCGTCGATCATGCGACACGAGGGCTTTTCTACACTGTATCGAGGCATTGCACCGCTGCTCTTGTTGGAAGCACCGAAGCGAGCGATCAAGTTTGGGTACGTGTGTACAGGTCGCATATGTGCCACCCAATGACAACGACACTGACATTCGCATGTGCATCCTAGAGCCAACGATTTCTGGGGCAAGCTGTTCCATCCATATATGCAAGGGCACAATCAGCTGCAGGCCACTCTGACGGGGTGTGCGGCAGGTGCGACCGAGAGTCTTATTGTGGTGCCATTTGAGCTGATCAAGATCCGATTGCAGGACCGGGCACAGCAAAGCAGGTACCGAGGTACGATGGATGTAGTTCGGCACATTGTGAACGAGCATGGATACTTGGGCTTGTACCGTGGTCTTCCAGCGACCATGATCCGGCATGTGATGTGGAATGGTGGATACTTTGGCTCGATTTCTGTGATCAAAGCCCAGATGCCGAAAGCGACGTCTAAGAGTGAGCGGATGCGAAATAGCCTTGTGTCTGGCACGCTGGGCGGGTTCATTGGCACTGTCTTGAATACACCCTTGGACGTGATCAAAACACGCATCCAGAATAGCAATCCGGCGCCTGGCCAGGTCGCCAAGTATCGCGGCGCTTTCTCTGGCATGGCGCTTATTGCACGAGAAGAGGGTCTCCGTGCACTCTACAAGGGCTTTTGGCCGAAGGTTGTGCGTCTTGCACCGGGCGGCGGCATTATGCTGTTCGTGGTTGATGCAGTGACGACGCAGCTCCGTTACTGGCTGGGTCCACCTTACGTATGAGTAGCGTGCATGTGTTGCCTTGGAGATATGTACATCTGGCGTATGTCGTTCTTGTGGCGGAGTTCGTTGATGCTAGTATGACCCTGCCAGCTGCACGCACCGTCCAAATGGATGAGCGCGAACAAAACTCAACAAAAAGTGCCCTTGGATCGTTCGAAGTGGCAGCTAGTTTCTTTGGTTGGGAAATCCTGACCTACCACCCTCTCAGCTGAGTCGACTCACCGCTGTCTCTGTTACTCTTTCCCTCCGTATCTCGCACCCACCGTGCTTCCCTGACTTACTCTTAGATGCGCTCCCACCGTCAAAGTATGCGGGATAATATACGAGACAGAAACTGTACGTTCGTAGGACGGTGGAATCGCATCTTGGCCTTGTTTGTTGGTAGAAAAAACCGCCCGCACGTACCCTGACTCGACCAAGGCAAACAGCTTTTCGGCATGCCTCGGGCCGACAGAACTAGGATGGACCGCGCCCACCAGCGAACTCTGTGTCTTTCTGTGTTTCACATGCCACCCATCACTCAGATGGTCGCCAGCGATCCATTCTTTCGTCCTACTTGGCTTGGCTGCAGGGGACACACACACGTATCCGGTTTGTATTTCACATCCAACTATACATGACTACCAAGATCCAGGCGCTCCAGGAGCGACTCATACAAATACTTGTACGACCACACATTGCCTTTCATGCGGCGAATGTCCACGCTGTAAAGGCCTTGGAGGCGTACAATCCTGGTCAGTTCCACGGTGAAGCGCACTTCATGACCGCCATCACCTGACGCGGAGCCGCCATACTCAGGCGGCACGTTCGCGACCGAGTACGAGTCGAGCGATTGGGCCGTCGCTGACGTCGACATCATGCCACCAGGCCCACCACCGGTTCCAGTCTGTGTCATGCCGGGCCCCATGCTCAGACGGTTCATATTCCGCTCCACATCCGACATGGACACGCGCGATGCCTGTTGGTGACCAGCACCGCTGCTTGTCTTGCCACTTCCAAAGCGCATCCACTTGCTGCGAGAGTCGTCGTGACGACGGCTGGAAAAGAGACGCTCCAAGGCATTCAGTCGCTTCGGGCGAAGGCACTCGATCGAGAATTCACCCTTGCTCTGGCGCACGGCGATGCCCATTTTCTGCAGGACGCGAATGATATCAACAAACACTTCTTCCGGGTTGCGCGTCGTGAGCGCCGCTTGGTCCACTGGACCGGAGTGGACGCCCAGCCGCTTCTCCATGGCCAGCGCGATCTCCAGTGTATTGACTGGCTTCTGCTGGTGCTGGCCTTCCAGCCGCTCACGAGCTTGGCGGTATTCGTGATCCAGTTCTTTCTGGTGCAGACGCTCGGCCTCACGCCGCTGGCGCTCCGCACGCTCGCCCTCCAGACGCCCTGCCTCGCGCCGCTGCCACTGTAGACGCTCTTCCTCGAGCGACAACGGAGCATCGATCCTGGGCCGCTCACGTTCGACGTCCATGGACTTGACACGTGACTTGCGCTCCGCCGACGCTGGGCCGGACGCGTTCGCTGCGCTCGCCGCGAGTGTCGCGGCGGTAGCGCTGGTGCCTGTGGTGCCGGCGGCCGCGGCCGTCGTCATCGGCGTGGTAGCGGTCGTGGGAGCTGCGGGCTGCGAACCGCCCAGTTGGCGCCACCAGGTCTGGTTGCGATCCACTTGCGCCGGGTGCACGGTTGTGGTGCTGACGCCCGAGGTGTCGGGCTTGGAGGAGGCCTTTTCCAGCACGTGCAAGCGTTCAAGACTCGTATCGAGCGAGGCTCGCGACGCTGGCACGACTGTCGTTGTGGCAGGTACCGTCGACGAAGCCACTGTCGGCAATGACGTCGCTTGCGAAGCAAGGACAGGCATCGTCGAGAGCGATGTCGTCGGAGCACCAGCTACCTCAGCTGGAGGCGACGTAAGCGTCACGGCAGGCGCTGAAGTAGGTACCGTTGATTGCGACGACACGGCCGGCGTTGCTGAGTTAACGGTCGTGAGGCCAGCAGCGTCGCCGAAAGCCACTGTCGTCGACATGGGCCGAGCGCGGGACTGGGTTTCAGGCAACGGCTTCGATGACGACGCCCAGGCATCTTGGGACGGTATCGTCATGGGCACCGGCATAGACACAGGACGTGTACGCTCGGCCTTGCCTTGGGAATAAGGTGCCCATGAGCTGCGCTTCGTAGCATCGTACATATTTTCCGCAGCAGTCAACTGTGTCTCTCGCAAGGGAAACACGAGCGGAGGAGCAGCGACTGGCGACGTTGCTGCAGATGGAGCTGCGGCAGACGTGGCGGACGCGGCGAACGACGTCTCAGTCGGCGCGGCCACTGTGGTCGTCGCAGGGGTCACAGCCGACAGCATAGCAGGTGCTGTGGCAGATGCCACTGCCGACTCCTTTGCTGCATTGGCGGCGCCAAGCTTGTTGTCGGCGTCGAGTGGCTCCGTCTCCTGCTTCGATACAGAAGTCTTGCGTGGCCGCTTGTCGTTCCAACGCGGTGGCAGGAACGACGTGAGGCTCAGTGGCTCTTGGCCAAACGACGTTGGGACGTCACGCCGCGCCACAGAAACAGGCGCCAGCATGGACATGCTCGTGTTGTACGAGAGCGGGGGTGCGAGCTTGGATTCAGCCCGCGATTCTGGCCGCGCGTCGGAACGTGTCTCTGGCTTGGCAGCTGGGACAGGCACCTCCGTTGAAGACACGCGCGTGTCTGCCTTGGGCATGTTCCATGTCCACGGGGACTCTGCACGGGCATCGACTGCCTTGAACAAGGGCGACGTGTCCGAGGCTCGCGAGGACCTGCGGGATGAATTGGCCACTTCCTTGGCCATTGTCGCAAATGGGTCTGACAGCTCGTTGGAGAGGATCCGTGGCTTTGTCGAGGGGCGTGTCTTGGGCTCGTCTGTATCGATCTTGCGCTTTGGTGCAGCTGTCTCCGGCTTTGTCGGCATCACAGCGGCAGTAGACTCCATCTTCGGCACCTCAGGCATCGCAAACTCAGCTTTGGTTGGCACTCCAGATGCCGGCGTCTCCAGCCGAGGGACAGACTTGGTGACAGCAGCGTCAGCCTCGGAAGCAACAGGGACTGGCGCGGGCGTCGGAACAACAGGCGGCGTGGGAGCGGCAGAAGCGACAAGAGGAGTCTCTGGTAAGACCGGCATGGTGGCAACGGTCGCTGATGCCGGTACGGACCCGACAGCCTCACTGGGTTCAGGCACAGCGGGCGTCGACTGCGAATGTGGCATGGCCGGCACATTGTTCACACTGTCCTGATGGTGAGATCTCTCATACTGCTTTTCAATGAGCCTCTGCTGCTGCACCATCTGGTCACGATAAGCCTGGCGCTTCTTCGCTTGCTGCTCGATGGCGGCTGACTCAAGTTCGTCGACGGAAAAGCGGAAAAGATCCCGATAAGGTGCAAGCCATGAATGTGACATGACTTCTTCGAGCGTCGCACGCTTCGTCGGATCAGGCACAAGCATCCGAGAGAGAAGAGAGCGAGGCTCGGCGGTGATGTATTCGGGGAATGAAAGAGGCGTGGCCATGATGTACTTGTACAGCATGTTGATATTATCGCCATCCGGGTTCGCTGGGTCATCATCAAATGGCAAGTAGCCGGCCAGCATGGCATACAAGATTACACCACACGACCAGACGTCGACGGCTGCGCCAACGTACATGCCATCTTGCACAACGAGCTCAGGGGCAGCATAGCAAGGGCTACCGCAGCTCGTGGCCATGAGGTCGTTGCTGCGCGCACTAAAGTTATTAGCAAATCCAAAGTCGGTGATGATGACGTTGCGGTTCTTGTCCAGTAGGAGGTTCTCCAACTTCAAGTCGCGGTGAATGATCTTTTTGCGGTGCAGATACGACACGCCAGAAATCAGTTGCGCGAACAAGCGGCACGCGTCACGCTCTTTCAGGCACTTTTGTGCGAGGATGTAGTCGAACAGTTCGCCGCCGGCGCCGTACTCTAGCACAATGCCGATGTACCGTTCCGACTCGATCACCTCGTACAGGTGGACAATATTAGGGTGCCGCAGGAGCTTCAGCACGGAGATCTCTCGCTCCACTTTGCTCATCTTGGAGCCATCTGCATGAGTATGCTGCTGCTGCTGCTCTTCTGCCTCAGCCGCAGCGACTCTCTCTCGCTTGATGAGCTTGATCGCCGTCTCTTCGCCGTACTGACGGTGTACACCCAGCTTGACTTTGCCGAATTCGCCTTCTCCCAGCGTCTGAAGCAACAGGTAGTCGCCAAAGTACACTTGGGGGCGCCGTGGGTGTGCGGCAAAATATGACAGGGCCGCAGGCGAAGCGATTGGCAGCGCAGAGCTGTCACCCGCGATGGTGGGCTCGTTCTGCGATGAGACCGGCGTCATAATAGCGGGCGCCACAGGCTCCGCTAGAGACATGAGAGACCGTCGACGGGAATGTGAAGAGGCGTGGGCAGGGAAACGACAGAAAGATGCACCGTTCGTTGGCTTGATGTAAGTAGTAAGAAATTCCCAGGCGTCAGGAATGGCGAACTAAGAAAGGGGCGTGGCAGGTGACGTACAATCCCAGCAGGCCTCCCATTTGCGTCCAATCCGGGTTACCTAATCCCAAAAGGGGGGCGCGTAAATGTGCATATGGACGAATCCGTCGAACTCGCTCCCCTATCACACGCTTTGTGCGACATACTTTACCTCCACTTTATTCACGTGCTGTTTCGCGCGTGATACGGATCGTTTGCATAGATGAATGCGGTGGAGGGCGAACGTCGGTGCGACGCGCGCCCGACATGGAGGGGTGAACAGGCACGCTAATGGTCGTGTTCAAATTAGGTTGCATTGTCAAAGACGCTTGCGTGGTGGTGTTCACTCCACCCAATAGACGTCGTCCTTAGGAATGTGTCCGAACCTGATTTTCTTTTTCTTTTTTTTTTTTGGGGGGAGGGAAGGGGAGAATCACAGCACGGGCGTGCAAGCCACGCAGGCAGGCAGCGTGAAGGCGATGGGCCGTGGATGGAGGGGTCCCAATGCTTGCTTGATTGGTTTGATTTTGAGTTCCGCGGTGTGTCTCTGTTGGGCTCATGACGCCACCGCTTGTGTGTATTCGATGCCGACATGCAGAGCGAGTGATTTCCGTGCGTGAGGCATCTTACTGCACACCGTGTTATGCGCGTGTATTTGATGAGAAACTGCGTGCTAGTCTAGATCACGCCCGTGGCGCAATCCTCCTGCATAGTGTCGTGCGTCCTCATCAGCAGGCGACGGCCGACACGGCAGACTTGCCACACGTACAAGGATCCAATGTCGCGCAGAACATGCCTACCGCAGGGGCGCCAGCCACACCAGCATCAGCGCCGGAGCCTGCATATGCTGTTGCGTGTGACGGCAGCCTCAACAGTCTTGTGCTCGTCCATACCATGTACCGGTTGTTGTATGTACCACATGCTCGCGCACATCCTA
>ERZ500990.131-NODE-131-length-25977-cov-4.178420_pt1 | contig 25977 bp, 18 predicted proteins | sample MGYA00248876_ERZ500990 | MGnify/ENA primary metagenome ERZ500990 (study PRJEB25958, sample SAMN03398517) | human skin metagenome | study: EMG produced TPA metagenomics assembly of the Human Skin Microbiome Metagenome (human skin metagenome) data set.
GGTCAACAGCGGCGGAGCGTTAGTATGCATAGTGTGCGGGCTGCTGGGCCCACAACGGCACTGCTGGAACGCATGTGCACGTACGCAGGCTTTAATGGTATCAGTATTGACCTGCACAGCTGCACGCTAAGTCCCGAGACGATCCGCCAGGTTCAGAAGACGTACAAAAACGTGTACGTGTCGTTTTCCACAGCAGTGAATGGGCGTCAGGCAAGACTGCATGAACAGATCCGCGCTTGTGACCCACACCGTGTGCTATGTGAGTCAGATTGGCATGGATGGGATGAGCTGGCACAGCGAACAAACGAAATCGTCAGTATCATGTCGACTGCGTGGTGCACATCGTCGCAGGCGGCGTCGCTTCTGCCCGGTCTGTCATCTGAAGAGTCGCTGGGTCGCTTGCTTACGCAAAACTTTGAACGATTCTCACACATGTCTTGATCTGTGACTATGTGTATGCGTGTATGTATATATTAGCGGCAATCTCATTTGTAAGAAGTATCAAGTCTAGGAACGACCAAAAGGTCCGTGGCAAAGAAGAAACGAGGGTAAGCTGAGACTCGGGTAAAGAAAAGGAGAGCACATTTGAGAACATAGACAACAAGAAGGAACAATAACTTTCGGATGATCGACATGCGCACGTTAGAGGACTCTCTTGAGATGGGGGGTATAAGAGAGAGACAAAGTGGAAAGAGACGCGAACCAACAGGGAGAAAATAACGCATTCACTCAATGCGCATCATTCGGTGATGCGCTTGACGAGGGTGATTGGCTTTTTGACGCTGCTGAGAGGGCAGTGCGGTGACGAAGCGCCCAGTTGCGCGCATATATACTCGCTTTGAGGAATTTCTTGCTTGCATATTTCTTATACACGAACTGCTCTTCAAAGCCTGGCTCCATAAGCTTCTCAAGAATCAGATTCGCTCCTGGTAACAGCTGCGCCTCTGAAAACCGCGAGTAATATACGAACGCATCGTCCCACAAACCACCGAGCATGCGCTTTGCAAGATACATGCCAATGGCCGCGATCATGCTGGGCCTGACGCGCAGGAAAAGATGATTGAGTAAAGTCACTTCCATTAAACACTTACACAGTGTGCGTGTTTGGATGTCGTAGTCATCAGCCTTCGAGATGCGGCGCACCCACGAGTAAGGCGAACAGTACGGCGACACATTAAAGTCCAGCGTGGAAAGAACGATTCGTTCGCCCTTGAGAATCTCTTCACGAGAGTAGCCGCCATCAGTCATGTACACAAACTCCTCCACACTAGGAGCGAGGATTTCTTCGTACTTGGCGGCAATGAACATGGCTGTCACCCCCACGAGCTGCAGCTTTGCGAGACTCACGATGCGCGCGCTCAGAAAGCGGTCAACAAGATTTACAGCGATCCACAATGTTTCAGGGAGCATGTGGTAGCGCATGTGAACTTGCAGGAGCCAGTCGATGAGCGTCGCACGCATATGCCACTGGATTTCATCTTGGAAATCCATGTAGTTCGGATTCGCCATCGACTCGCGTTCGGTGCATGCCATGTAGTCGAAAATGTCTTGAGCATACTCAGCAACCATCGAGATATCGCGTGCCTCTTCTGTATCGAGACCAAGACGCATCATTTCGTCGTCATGTGCTGCAGCACTAGCAGCCATCTGGCCATGCCGCACGAGATCGCGACGCTCCGACTGAGCAGCAAGCGCCTGAGGCACCAGTACACACATCTCAAACCTGTCACTGATATCAAGGACGCGCCGCTGCTCGATGACTTCCTGATCAAGAGTAAGAGTGACGATGCCAGCGGGATCAAGGTCCATTTCAAGCTCGGCCAAGACTTCGCTGTCATCCGAACGCACACTCACAGACGAGCGGGATTGTGGGAGAATGTCCTCAGGTGTGGTATCGATTGTAGCAGCGGCGTGCATTGACGTGTCAGTGGCCATAGACACATCGCTTGCGCCGCCCTGACCGTCAGAGCGCACAGGCAGCACAACGGGTAACGCATTAGGAATGGCAGATGGCACATAGGATGTGCGGCTCCCTGGCACTGTCGAAAGGCGACGAAGATTCGCAGACGTGCCTGATAGCCATGTTGCAGCTGGCGCAGAAGCTGGGGCCGAAGCCGGGGCACCGACAGCAGCGGTAGTGGCTGTGGCTGTGGTTGGTACTGGCATTGGGAGTGAAGTCGATGCGTGCGCAGCGTGCGAAGGTGGCGCTGACATTTGTCTGTGATCAGCTGGCTGAGACGGTAGATGTGCATGCGTTTGCGTCGATACATGAGGGTGAGAGGGAAAGTGTGAATAAGACTGCGTCTGAGGCGGCTGCGATTGCGATTGCGATAGTGACTGCGACTGCGACTGCGAAAGAGGAAGCGCTGGCGGATGTGGATGTGATGGCAAAGCTGGTTGAGGCTGTAGCTGCAATGGTGCCTGTGGCTTCGTCTGAGAGGCCTGAGGCGCAACGGGCTCCATCATAGTAAGCCTGCGAGTGATCGGGAATGCAGGCGCAGGTGGTTGGGTAGGAGCTCCAGTGGATACAGGCAATGAGACAGGCACAGGCATAGACACAGGCATGTGCGCTTGAGAAGAAGTAGGCACTGGTGCCGGGGCATGAGCCGGGGCGGGTGCTGGTGCTGGTGCTGGTCCAGCCACAGCGGGAAGAGGAATGGAGCCTGTGGAAGCCTGCTTGGTCAGAGGAGGCTTGAATTGGGGAAGCGATACAGCCGCAGCTGGTGGCTGATTCTGCGAATAAGTGTCCCTATTGCTAACATCGACCAAAGCCGGGCGAGGCGCTCGCTGTACACCCTGGGTTTTGGCAGGGGGCAACTTAAGGGAGGGCTGCTGTGCGGTGAGACGAAGAGGCCGTGCGCCAAATTGACGTGAATGATCCATGGCGTGTACGACGTGAACTAGTGTGACTTGCTTCTTTTAACGAACGGTAGCAACGTCGGCAACAATGGGCACTGACGACACCAATAACAGTGGCGGGAAAAGACACGCACACACACACACACACACACACACACACACAACACAGTGAGAAAGGTGAAACGAAAGAAGAGAGGTATGAATAGAAGCTGAAAAGAACGTTGTGCACACCGGGAGCGAGTCCTGGATGTGGTTGGTGTTGGTGGAAGTCCGTGTCGCAAGAGTATAAGATCGAGCTCCAAGAGGTAAAAAAGACAATTCGAAATTGCGGCCGATGCACGCACGGCAACACTGAGGCGACAACAACAACAGCGGCAGCAGCAGCAGCAGCAGAAGCAGAAGCAGCAACAGCAGTGACAACAATAACAAGAATAATAATCAGCAATTGGAAAATAAAAACACTGTGATCAATACTGTTTGTGGTTTGCCCCGATTGTGCCGTCACTCAGGCCAGGTCACACAAGCGCGAAATATCGCTTACACTTGCTGGCACAGCGCCAGGCCTCGACCTGACTGCGTGACTAACCAAGCGCAAAACAAAAAACAAGCATAGCAGTCCAATCGCCACAGGGACAGCGATACTGGCCCCAGCTCACTTAGGACTTAGTGGCGAAAGCCATTTCAGACATGCATAATGCTAGTCGATATGACCCTATCGACAGCGCAATGTGACAAGCATGTGATATGAAGTGGGGCGGCTTGTGAAATCCCTCCAGTCGCATAGTCTCATGTGGTTCGTAATGTTTCATGCGCGCCATGCAGCACGCGCCGTTCTAATGAGGTATTTTTCGTGTTGGAACGCGCGCCTTTGTCCACACACACCAACATCTACAGACGCGTCGGCTTCCGCCGGCAAGGAATGTCACGTGAAAACTCGTTGGTCGTGTGCGTGTGTGGGTGAGTGGGTGGGTGAATAAAGGATGCGCCAAGCGCGTGCATGAGGCGGGCCGCGCGGCTCGGCGCCGCGCTGCGCAGCGGAGCGTGGCTGTGACATAGAAGCAGCCCATAGACTGATAGATCGATAGGGCACCCAAAAATGTGGGAGGATTCTAACGGGCCTGACATTGCATGTACCTATGGCACGCGCGTAATACCTATCGTTTCGCGCTGCTGACGTCACGCCCGGCGCTCACCCGACCACGGCGGTTCACCCACATTGGTAATTCAGCGTCTCAACTCAACGCGCGCGTGAGTGTGAGTGCGTGCTTAGTGAGTGGAACGTGTGACGAAGTTGGACGTCGTCTCCTGGACGCCTCATTACCCACGCATTCCGATGCAGTACGCGCCCATCCTGCTGGTCTCGTGATATCATGGCAGCTGCAAGTTCTGGGCACGGGCGCAGACCACAGCCTCGACGCTCGGGAGGACGAGGCCCTAGGCGTGTACAGCCAGCACGTGCCGCGAGCGCCGCTGCCGCCGCTGCAGCTGCGGCTTCTGAAACGGAGCGTGTAGCACAAGCGGAGCGCCGCGCATGGCTCCACTGGCACCGAAAACAGCGGCGCTTGCTGGAATGGGGGGCAGCATGCTTTCCTATGGAGCGCGATGCCTCGGCGTTGCCACTAGCAACATCGGGCACGACGGAGTCGGCGATTTCTCGAGTCATGCTTGAATCGGTGTCGGATGCACAGGCACCGCATGTGGCGGCGGACCGTGATTTGCACCGCACGAGTGCCGGGGTGCGCCGCCTTTTGTCGCAGCGGCGCGGTGCGAATGCGCTTCTCGACGAGGCAGCCTCTCTTGGGCAGCTGGCCACCATGCCAGTCTTTGCTGTTGGTCCACCGACGTACCCATCACGCGCACTTTGTAATGTGTGTGGCTATTGGGGCGATATCAAGTGCATGGCGTGTGGTGAGCCGTGCTGCTCACGTGCGTGTATGCAGACACATCGAGAGACGCGATGTGAGCGGCAATAAACGCCGGATATATGGGCAGGAGTCGAGGGAGTAAGATGGACGTGAGGCAGGTCTAGCTACTACCGAGTGACTATGGTGCCGCCGGGCAGGTATCGCCCACGTCGCGTGTCGCCTGGACTTTGCACCGTCCTGAATGGCCCTTCAGGGGACGGAGTCTGCTAGCGGCATGAGATTGGATGTTTCATGACATTCCCTGTGTCAACAAGGGGCTTTTGTCAAGCCACCAAAGCAAAGCCTCGGGCCGAGTGGCTGCATCCATGTCGCCCAAGCTTTCAAACACGCGCTCCACGAGGCGCGCACGCGCAGAACTACCCGCCGGCTGCTCCCTGATTCGTGTGTCGACCTTGGACAGCAGAGCTCGCAGCAGGATCAAATTGACGTGTGGAACCAATGCGGCAAGACAGACGGCGAGTGTTTCTGCGACGTCATGGCGGCCCTGCAGCTGAGCGATGCTCACCTGGTCGTCGACTCGTGCAATGCACCACCAAGCAAGCGAGTCGCTTCGGTCCGACAGGGATTGGACGATGGTCATTAAAGCGACCTCCAGCTGCGACGCACTGAGCTGTTGCTTTGGGAAGCATGTGAGCAGCAAGTCGACGTAGAACGGTGTGAGCTCCCTTGTGCATGGGGCACCGCATGCATAGAGAGCCAGCACGACAGAATGTGCCGACTCGAACGCGTCCTGGAAACGTGTGTCTTCCAAGTACGGTCGACACATCGGCAACCCGAGCTGCTCCAACATCGCGTGCGGCAACTCGGCGACCCACTGCTCCATGACGAGCAAGAAGTAGGTGACGTGCATGCGCTGTGCAAAGCTCACATGTGCCGCAGGTCGGCCGCCCGGCACGTCCTTGTGCCGTTGCAGTAGGTCATGTGCCATGGAGCTGACCACTTGTGTACACGCACTGGCGTCGCGGCTCAAGACATCGAGCGCCGAATAAAACACCACGCGGTACGACTCGAACCCATCGAGGCCGAACGTCGACGTGATCCAGTAAACACGCTCAAAGATTCGCAACACATGTGCAAGCGCATCAAGATACGGCTCTGGCACATTGCTCGTCGGCATCGCAGGCCATTCGCCGTTCGTCCGCTCGCACTCGGACTTGTCCGTGGCCGGCGGATATGTCTCGGTAGGCGACGGACACTGCTCAACGATGATGCCGACAACCGCATCCAGCACAAGTGTCAGTGTAAATAGATAGGTCTTGAACACTTGCCAGATCTGTGTAGTCCGCTCGCGGCTTGCGGGCTCGATGTGCGCCGTCTCTAAGCCAGCCAGTGCAGAGGATGTCCAAGCATCGTCGAGCTGCACAGACCCAGTAAACCACCTCCGAAGCATGCCGTAAGAGCGGCCGGGGTCACTTGCATCCGAGTTACTCGACGCGATGGGCGGGAATGGTGCCTCGGCCTCAGCGTCGTGTTGGTGGCCCCACAAGTACGCAATGAATTCCTGGGGACTCGTTGCAGCGCCGAGCCGGCGGATAGCGGATGCCAAGAGCCTAGCAAGTGGTCCTGCATGTGCATACAGTGGGTGGGATTGGACGCGCGACCGCCAAGCATCGGATGTGCCATGTGCAGGGAGGCTCACAATGCCGCGTGCATCGGGAGATGCATCGCAGAAAAGGCCAGTTGACGTGGCCCTTTCCACATCGAACACATCCAAGACGAGCGGCATTGCTGCCTCGATCCATATCTTGTCGCTCACGGTGCGCATGCTCGCCTCAGAAACCATGTCCACGACACTTGCCGCTAGGGTAAGTGAAGCGGTACGTGAAGCCACGTCCCAGTAGGAGTTTTTTTGCAGCGCGTCGGCCAAAACAGCGGCCCAGGCATGTTCAAGTGTGCGTGTGTGTCGACCAAGATGGAACCAGAGAGAGAATCGTGTGCGTTTGTTGCGCTCGCTCAAGACTCCGTGCACGAGGCCGGTCACCGTCGCTAGTTTCGCGAGGTATGTGCGAGGCACAGACGAGGATGGATGTGGTGGTGCTTGGGCTCGAGACATGGACGCGGTCGGCGTAGTGGGCACTGCTTTCCCACGGGTATGGTGAGGGTGGTGCACGTCGTGGTCGACACGATGAACGCCTTCGAGTATCGCTTGCAGCCAAGCACCAAGTTCAGCGGGCGCCGAGCGCGGTGCTGCTCGACGAAGAGCCTTGGAAATGATGGTGACTCGCTCACTGACAGCAAATGAGAGTGCCTGTGCGATGCCTGTGGCTCGCTCGACAGCCTGATGTGTGGATGCATTCACATCTGAAAATGCAGGTGCATTCCATAGCGCAGGCGATCTTATAAGTGCCTCCGTGAAGTCTGTCACATTCAGCAGAGACATGCTAGAAAGAAAATGGCCAATAGAGCCGTACAATGCATTCCTGTCAAGGAGGTCAATATGCGACTGGTTCACGGGGGATGCGAGAAGCAGGCGGCGTAGTGACTGGTATGCTGCATCATTGGTTGCTGACATGCTCGAGAAACAAACTTGCTCTCACGCCAGCGGGAATCACACCGCCTCTCTTGTGACAGCGAGGGAGAGGTGGCAAGTGTCTCCTCTACGTAGGCCACTGAGTGTGGAGGAATCACGGCGGTCGTCACGCGCCTGAGGCGGAGTTCATGTGGAGGAGCGAACCTGCCGCATGTGCCGCACACGACATTCGGCGGACGCGATCCACGCCCACTGACGTAAATTGGGCCAAAATCCTTGACTGCCAACGTTGGATCGCACGCGCTGGTCGACACTCGCAGACGGCCTGCACCCCCCCACATTGCTGCACGCCTCTCACACATAGATGCCACGACCATCGCCAGCGACGCCTAGTAAGCGCAGCAGTGCAGCGTCGTCTCCCTTCCAAAAACTAGCGGAAAACACCGCGGCGCAAGCGTCGTCTACACCACCGAAGCCACCAGGCACGTCGCCAGCACAACGCATTGCTCGATCATCTCCGAAACCAGAACCCCGCGACCCACATGACGCATTTCTAACACCACGCGCGCTAGAAGGCACACAGCATCGCCGACTCCGGACAATATTACAAGAATTTGTCAAAGAAGCCACAGCATGGGAGGAGGAACATACGTTCGATGGGATTCGATGGGCCACCGAGGCTGCACAGGCGTGGGACGACATATACGCGGCGCTGGCGCCAACAGACCCACACGGCCAAGTGCAAAACGATGACGAGCAGCGGCGTGCGCGAGTCATCCCTCTGCTAGTCCAGCTTGAGCAAGCAAGCATACACCTGAACAAGATGCAAAATCGACTTGTGCGTATGACCACCCATGAGCCAATGACTCACACGTCCTAGGAAAAGCACGCTGCGCGGATGCAGGCACTGACAGATGCAGCGCATGCACTTATGCGTGACATGGCTGCTGGCGGCCGCGAGAAACAGATCATGTGTGAGCCGATGTGGGGCACATGGTCCATGTCACGCTTCGGTATGTATGGTGGGCATGAGTTTCCACCCATCATTTGTTAGGGACACTGGTCTAACTTTTTCCATGAACTAGTTCGTGCCATGTCGAGTTTAAGTTCGCAATACATGTTGTCGACTGTGCACGTATCGACGCTACTACCGCAACTATGTGCGCCTCCACGATCGGAGCCCAGCAATGCGTCATCAAAGCCACGCTCTGCTTTGACTATGCTGATCAAATTGCCATGTCTGCACACGTCAGGGGTCACGGCCAATGCACCGTCCTTCGGCTCTGATGCAGATGCTCTTGCAGGCGCTAGTAGACACTTTTTCGAGCATATATGTGAGACAGAAGTCCGCAGTTGGTCATAGACGAGGGCGTTTGACTGCGAAGCAGACGATGTACAATAAGGACATGCGCGTCTTGGGCTGTGGGATGCGAGAATCAAAGTGTCCCTGCGAGAGAGAGAGAGAGAGTGTGTGTGTGGGGGGTGACTCTATGCCTGTGGTATCTTAGTAAGCAAGCAAGTCGTCAGAGGCGTTTCGTCAAGACGGCTGCACATGGAGAGATCAAGATCGGGCGTTGTAGCACATCGGGCCAGGGAGGGAGGAGGAAGACAAAGAAAATGTCGTGGCAGAGGAAGAAACGGCTTTGTTCTCCAGCGTGGTGCATGACGACGCTTTGTCGGCGGGAAGACAAGAGCAGGGCTACCGACGTGCTTGTCGCACCAGACGGCCATTCCATCACGCTTGCCTTTCGGTAACGCATTGTGTCTCGCATCGAGAAACACTACATCCATCTCTTGTGCTTGTTTGTCTTGCCGGGAGCACATCTTCCCATTCATTCATTCATGTGGCACACACCTGACGATTTCTGTCCTACACTTACATCTGTAGACCAGCGATGCACAGAAGAGGCGATCCATGACCTCATGGAGCCTTTTCTTGGGCAAGATGCGCCACCCATTCCACCGCTCGCTCGTGACGCACACATCACATACCTGAAGCGGCTTCTAGAGCCACTCCCTGCGCCATACGTAACATTTGATGCGAATCGCGCATGGATGCTGTACTGGGTCGCACACGCACTGGATTTGTTGCGTGCACCGCTGCGTGGGTCTCTTCAAGCGCGGGCTATTTCGACGCTTATGCACTTTCAGTCGCGTGACGGAGGCTTTGGCGGCGGACCCGGCCAGATTGGCCACCTCATGAGTACATATGCAGCGGTATGTGCACTTGCGATCCTTGGTGGACCAGGTACAGTGCCCAATGCACTTGATCTGAAAACAGGGCATAGTGTAGATGTCGGACGTGGCGCGTGGGATGCGATTGATCGAGAGCGCATGTATGCGTGGATGCTGCGCTTAAAGCAGCCTGATGGCTCATTCCTTGTGCATGAGAATGGTGAGACGGACGTTCGTGCTACGTACTGCGTTGTGGTCGTCTCCATGCTGCTGGGGATCGCGACAGACGAACTGCTTGACAAGACAGGCGCACACCTCCGCAGCTGCCAGACGTATGAGGGCGGGTTTGCCGCTCTTAGCACGCCATCTTACGCGGTACAAGGTACAAAAGTGGTGCCGGCTTTGGACCCAGCGAGCCAAGTTGCACAAGGGGAGGCACATGGCGGCTATGCATTTTGTGCACTTGCATCGCATGCACAACTGCACCTTGTCGGCAAGGCTCATGACGGTGTGGATGTGGATGCGCTCGTGCGCTGGGCGACGTCATTGCAAGGATCTATTGCGTATGAAGGTGGTGGGTTCCGTGGTCGTACCAACAAGCTCGTGGACGGATGCTATGGCTGGTTCTGCGGTGGTGGGCTCATGACGGTCCTGGAAATGCTTACAGACAGGAGCCGCCAGCCCCACACTTGTGCGAGCGAGCGGGTACGGGCCACGTCGCAGGACCTGGTCCCATCACCGCGATCACCGCCCCGCATCTGTGCGACATCGCCTGTGGCGTCGCCACTGTCATCGTCGTCATGGTCTACCGAGACCGATGTCGCGTCGTCCTCAGCCATAACTCTGCTGCATCGAGATGCGCTACGCACCTACATCCAAGTTGTCGCACAAGTGCCACGTGGCGGCCTGCGAGACAAGCCAGGCAAGCGGCCAGATGCGTATCATACGTGCTACAATCTGTGTGGCTTGTCCATGTGTGAACACCGACTGCGCTGGAGCGCAGAAGCAGCGTCGCGCGCCGAGCAGGTGTACGACGCACAGGTGCTCCCGGGCATGAAGCAGGACTCGCCCGGTCTAGACGCATCGCATCGTGCGTGCTTCGTACAGAGCTTGGCATGGTCAGACACAATCGCATCGACTACGACTGAACGGCCGAGTGTCGAGGCCACTCACCCGATCTACAACGTGGGTCTTGCGCACGTAGCGCGAATGATGACGCATATGTACAAAACAAGCGCCAGCCTTGAGCTGGGCATCGGCGCGCCGACCTAGAGCTCATCGTGGAAGCGCTTGAGCATTTCCTGTGCCACTTTCTTTTCATCGAGGCCTGCCTCACGCGCGCTGATCCGGAACTCGATGGTGCTGATGAGCCCGGTAATTGTCCCGAGATGTTCGTGCATGACCTCAATAGCATCTTTCTGCAGTGGGTACCCATCGGCGTCAGCGCCTGCCTGTAGTTGATCTTGGATCTCCTTTTCATCCGCTTGCAGTAGTTCAACAAACTCCTTTTCGGCAACATTCATGGCTCTCTTTGTATCGTCCGGATTCTCCATCAACAGACGCTCGATGGTCTTTTGCGTCTTGTCCGCGTGCTCTGCGAGACGCATGCCCCATTTGTCGCCCAAGTGCTCGCGGAGCTTCTCAGCGAGCAATTCTTTGGTGACGGGGCCATCGGGCGTTTGCTCAATGACGCCCTCCTCCTTCTTAAGCTTCTCGCGCGCATCGAGCAGCTTCTTGAGAAGCTTACGGTCTTTGAGCCTTTGGAGCTCGGCCTCTCGGGCCTCGTCTGAGTCGTCTGGCTGCGCGTCGGCCATGAGACTTTCCAGCTGCCTGACGAGCTTGAGATTGTCATCTTCATGCACGCCATACGCAGTCTCTTCTTCGCGCGACCTAGCCTGCGCCTGTGCTTTCGCCTCCGCACGCGCCTTTGCTTCGGCCTTCCTTTGGGCCTTGGCATCCGCCTCAGCTTTGGCCTCTGCCTCACGCGCGGCTTGGGCCGCCTCGGCCTCTGCGCCACCCAGCTGCTCGTCGATCCACAGCTTGATGTACCGGTAGCGCATAGAGCCGCGATACTTGACAGCATGCTTGGAGTTCTGTGTAGATACAAAGTACAGACCAGGGAGCTTGTCTTTGGTTAGCTCAGGGTCCAGGACCTTTTGCACGGTCTCGACGACGCCGTCCTTGCCCGCGTATACGAAAGCAAAGGGGATGCGGCCATAGTAGTCGAGTGCAAGTGAGCGGTACATGGGCGATGTCTTGCCAATGGGCGTCACAAGCACCAGTTTGGCATTGGCACTTGACTCCTTGTCTAGGAACGACGAAAGATCTGCCGCATCGACCTTGCGCACGACTTCTGACGGCAGCGCATCGAGTGCAAAGTCCATGATGGCCTTGCCACGCCGTTCGCCAACATATTCGCGCGGAATGCGGCGCTTCGTCGCAGGGAACAACTTGATGGTGGGAAACCCTTTCACGTCGTACTTTGTGCAGATCGATTGCAAACTTGCATCGTCACAGTCCACATATGCGAGCTTCACGACGCCATCAAGCTCGTTGGCGACGCGGGTAAAATGTGGTGCCAGATTCTTGCAATGCCCACACCATGGCGCGGTAAACGCAACCAGTGCCGGCTTGTTGATGTTCAGGATCTCATGTTCAAAGTTCGCGGGCGTCAAGCGAATCACGGAGCTCTTCTCCGAGAAAAGCGCTCCTTGTACGCCGCTAACAAGCGCAAGAGAAAGCAGGAGTACGGCTAACCCGTGCGCGAGTTTCGATAGAAACAACGTGGACATGCTGGGGGGGACGGTCGTACGTTGACTAAATTAGCACGATAGGAGTGAGGAGAATGGAGCGCGTGGAAGAGAGAAAGAGACACACACAGGCAGTGAGGGTGTGTGAATATGCAAATGCAGATAAAGACGTAGTACGCGTTCCTAATGAGTAACCACCAGCAGAAAGGCTCAGTCTCACTCGCTCCGTACAACGAGAAAGCGCACGCAATACCAGCAGCGGATACACCTATCAGCCAGTCTCGAAGGCCTAGGGAGAAAAGAAGTGGTTTCGCACGTCTGGATAATAGCCTTGAACCTTCCACGTCTCAATTCCGCTGCCACGCGCCACGCGTGTCCTGCGCTGAGCCAAGGGGGCGGGGGCCTGTCGTCTGCACCGCCGTTCATGATTCGTGCCACTCTCCTCACGCGAGAGGGGCCTCCACGTCAGCGTATCTCACGTGATACATCATCCACAGAATGGTCTCGATGACGACGCGTCGAGATCCCTCGTTGCTGGGCAGGCTGCCGGCTCTGTCTGCGAAGAGAGAAAAGTGTGCGTGCGCGTGTGCGTGTGTGCGGGAGGGAGGGCTTGCTTGATTCCAGGGGACAAAGTACCACAGGGTGGGGGGAGTCGCATGCTCCGACACGCTGGCGTCGTGTATGCACGAAAGGCCAGCGGACCTTGCCGGCCGTACTCGGCTCTCACAGCAGCGGACTTTCTTCGCGCGCAAGCGGCGCGCGGTGCCAATATGGAGGCTGATCCGCGCGGCATCGACTACGACTTGTTTGAGTCGCCATCGCCCGAGTATGAGCGGGAAAAGCGTCTTGCACCTGCGGTGTCTGACACGCCGGCGCCCGTGGCGACGATGCAGCGAGTGATTCGTCAGGGTGATTTCCTCGCTGCGTCGCGTCTGTTTGAGCAGCTGTGCGAGCTAGGCACGCTCTTGGAAATGCCACTTGACGAGTATGCACATGCAGCACGGTGGTGTGCCGCCTCAGGCCAAGTGCAGCAGGCAGTCAAGTTCCTTCATCGTGTGCCGAGTGCATCGACGCACAGCCTCGACACATCGCATCAAGTCGCACAGACGCTCCTATGGCTTGCTCAAGCGCATGATCACGACGTAATAGAGCAGGCCGTACTCACCGCAGCGAAGCATGGATTTGCACGCGTGCTTCCTCACACACTCAGTGCCATATACCAGGGGCCGTTCGGCGGCTCTCCACACAGAGCCCAGTCGCTGTGGTGTGCGGTGGTGGATGAGCTGCGTGCTCGCGATACGGACGTGGAATTCCTCACACATCTCTATGGCCGTGTCGTCCGTGCACAGGTGCGCGGACGGCACCACATATCAATTCACGATACCCTACTTGGACGACGCGAGTCAGGCGAGTCGGTCGCGGAACGGATGCAAAACACAAAGCTGGTCGCTAGTGCGGTTTTCCCGCTAGATATACGCACAGAAGCCCTTCTTCGTGGTGAGAATGTACGTCCACGACGTGGGGCTCGCATGTCGCTGCGTGATCGCGACCGGTTCTCGCACCATGCACGAGCAGGCGATCTTGCTCGCATGCGCAGTGTGTTGTTGGGCGTAGCGGGACAGGGAACGATGCCTTCCGTCGAGCATGTGGCAACGCTATTGTGCATGGCAGCTCGACACGAACATGTCGATATGCCAGCGAGTGATACCAAGCCAGCGTACCGTGTGTCAACAGGGATGTATTTGCGCCCATTGCGCCGTCGGCTTGTATCGCGGTTTCCTGGCCTGTGGGAGACTGCGACTCTTCGTGCACGTGAGAAGGAGGGTGACTGGCTTGGCGCGCTGCGCTTGTGGCAGCGGCGGTTCGAGCCCATCGCTGGCGTACGACAAGCAGCGGTGGATGAACTGCTTGCTCAACATGGTGCGTCGTCTGACTCACTGCAGCGCCGGACATACGCAGCTGCCGTTGCACGCAACAGTGAGCGACGACCTGGGCATGAGCGCCAGGCACGGCCGCGTATTATGCCGACACCGTACGCGGTTGCGACCGTATTTCGTGCGCTTGTTCGTGGATATGGTCCGCAGGCCAAGCCACTTGCGCTGATGTACGCTTCGTTTGTCGACAGAGTTATGCCCGGGGGACCCGAGGCGAGTGTGGCCTGTTTTGAGGCGTTTATTGCCATGTCAAGTCGCGTCGATCCCAAGCGCTTCGTCAGTCCCAGGGCTGAGCGGAGGCATGTTTCTCAGCTGCCTACAATGTGGACGATGCTGCGTGATATGCAGAAAGCTGGCCTTCTGCCTCGCTCGACGACATGGACACTCTTCCTGCAAGCCCTCGCGCGTGATAGGTCACGTACCAAGTGGCACTTGGTCCTTCGCTTGCTTCGTGCCATGAATGCGCAGCATGATGCACCACAGGCATTGCCTCGTGCTACGCCTGCTACGTACAAGGGGCTCTTGCATGTGTTGATGCGCGTTCGGTCTACAGGTCGAATACGATGGCGCCGGAACAAGATCTGCGCGCTTTTGGCTCGACGCCGTATGTATGAGGCGTCCGATCCAGGGCCAAGTTCAAGTCCAAGGCCATAACACGCTTTGTAGTAGGGTAGCAGCGGTGTATCCTCAACACCACCCAACACCACCGACCACCAACGCCCTCTCGCTTCCTTCTGCTTATATAGATGAGATACCAGAGGCGTCCCACATAGGACTGTGAAAAAAAAAACTTGCATGCATCTATGAGAACACGGTTCACCCAACATACTCCCCGTCTAAACACGAATCAATATATACTGGGACTAGAGAAACGCTGGTGGTTCCGTGGAAAGCAACATGACAGACTGATCATAAAGAGAGATGTCGCATCCAAAGGAAGGCGTGGGATGAAGGAGAAACATAAGCAGCGTAATAACCTTCTTCATACGGTCAATAAAGCTTTCCTGTCGCACGACTAATCGACGCGCTTGATGGGATGAAGCATAGAAGGGGCGCGACACACCTCCGGATTATTCTTCCAGCCCATGTAGAGTTCTTTCGCATGTTGAGCGTGGTAATAAAACGACGAGTCCTTGTGGAGGTTCTCATTTTTCTTCTCGTAAAAGTCTTGGCGATTTAGGAGCTGGTTCAGTTCATGCAAGTCCCAGTCGTGTCGGAAGTAGATGGGGTGCGGGGCAAAGACACCCTTGAATGGCAGCGGAAGCGTATACGTGAAGCCAGCTTCCGGATAAAACGACTGGTTGTGCGAAGGAGGCAGTTGAGAGTGCAGAACCAAGGTCGTTGGCCAGGCCTCGCAATGGAGCGACTTCTTTGCCTCGGCATTGACGACATTCATGGCCTCAAGCAGGCCTCGGCTCATACGCATGTTTGTGCCGATCGAAGCACGGCGGTGCGTGTTCCAGCCTTCGGGATAGTTCTGGACGTCATGTGTCCAGTACCAGCCGCTGCCGCGGGGATCGAAGATGGGGCCTAGCGTGATGAGATCCGCCTCTTCGCCGACCTTGGATGTCTCGGGTATAGGCGTACGCCAGATCTGCTCTGAAGCAGGCACGTTTGGCATATACCACGTCTCGTACTTCGTCATGCCTGGCTGTAGTGGCTCTCGGCGCGCATACTCTTCGATGCCCTCGAAAAAGTCCAGATAATTGCCGATGTAGCGCACGTCCATTTCCCAGTTGTACACATAATCGTATTCCTGGTGGTTGAGCCAGAATGTTTGCAGTGCCATCAGACACGCGCGGTACGAGGTCTGTGCAATCATGTTGTTAATGAACTTGCCTGGCAGACCGGCATACAGCACCTCGAGCTGCTTCTCCGACCAAAACTCCACCAGGCCCCAGAACTCGCGCGGCACACTCGTCACAAGCACGCGATACCGGTCCCATTCGGACGTAAACACGCTCAGGTTCGGGTCTTTGACCTCGACGAGAATGCGGACATCGTACGGCATATTTGGGTTGTTGAGCGAGAGCTCGCTGATCATCGCGCGCAGATTCAAAATGTCGTCTTCACGCCATGGATATCCCTGGTACGAGCGCATCACAATGGCGGTGCGCTTGATCGCTGGGTTTGTGAGGTATTCCAAGTCGTGTGACGAACTGCTCGCGTTTCTGCCGCTTTGTACAAGACGGCGCTCGTAGCAGTTGTCCATGAGCTCGCGCCAGTCAGGCGCAAACACTTGGTCCTTCCGACGCGTGTTGTGACGCACAAGCCGATTCTGAAGCTCCTGCTCATATTCTTTGGTCGGCATGTGTTCTGGGCGTGGCAAACCGTGCAGTGGGTCGTATCGTAGCTTTTCAAGCGCCTCAAACGAGCTCATCTTGGTCTGTTGCGCGATTATATGAGGATTCTCTGGATCATCATCGTATATTTCCACAGATGTGGGCAGCAATTCATCCGGCAAGCGGTAGGTAATTTTCAGCGCCTCGTCCGTGTACATGTTGTAGCGCTCCTGGTACGTAATGCATTGACCAAAGTCGAGGCCCACGAGTTTCGGATCACCAACGATCGGTTTCGGATGCGTGTCAGGTGTTGGGTGCGCATTTGACGGCGAGATCGGCACGATTTTGCCATGCGGACCAGGGCATTGGTCAAACTGTGGGGGGAACGTGGGATGTCGTGGAGCCACTGAGATCACATGGTTCGCAGCATCGCGCGGAACATGTGCATTCGGATCAATGCGATAGTAAGCGAGCTCACGCCATTCTGGGCGATGCAGGTTGAAGAGAAGCAATGCGCATATGGTGCCAAACGTCGCGACGGTCACGATGGTCTTCCAGCGCATCATGATCCAATGAGACACGTACAAGAGTACAAAGGACACAAATCCAGCGAGCCCAAACCGTTCGTGGTCGTGTGATGTGTCGTGTTTCGTTGGTAGGAGCGGCTGTGACACAGGCCTTGGGAGCTCGTGCTTCGAGTCTATCAGGGGCGGTAGCGCTTCATACGGTTTGAAATGAAAGCGCTGTGATACATTTTGCTTCTCATCTTCACTGTCTTCCTGTGTATGTATCACATGGCCTCCATCGGAAGTGTCCTTCATGGCCACACGGTCGAGCCAACGCAACTCACGTTTTTGCGAGTTGTAGGCGATGTCCAGGAAGCAGCAATAAACTCACGTCCACCCAAGACAGACGTTTCCATGACGCGCGACTTGTTCGGCATACGCTAATATCGGCCGAATTCATAAATAGCCAGCAGCTCCACATGATGTGGGTGTTATTCGTTCGTTCGTTCGTGTGTTAGTTTACATTGGTGTCGATCTTCATTTATCGTTACTGCAAGATCGCACCTACCGTGCGCACGTATCCGTGACGTGTGTTGTATTTGAAAGTGCTACGCAACAACGCTATGTGGCATCTCATGCTTACAATTCTGCGACCAGCGCAGGATCAATGTCGGACCTTCTAGCTTGGGTTTGCGCATATCTCATCCGAGTACGTCTCGAAGGCGAAATCTCATCTTCTTCAAAGGCTTCCTCATAGTAATGTGCGCGTCGGGTATGTTTCTGGTGCTGCTTTCGTTCGAGATGTTCTCGAGGCCGGTGGCGCTCGTGGTGTTGACGACGTACAGGAACTGTTTCCTGCATCGAGTCTTCAGGAGCATCCTTGAACTCAGACGAGTCGTGAGAGCTCGGGAAGCTAGTGTCATGTTCCAAGTTTGAGTTGTCCATCTTAGTGGAAATGTCAGGGACAGGACGGCGGCGTGGTGAGTGTTTCTTCGTCGTCATCGTCTTCCCCTGCGAGCCATCGACACGCATGTTGTTTTTGTTACCTGTATGAATGCCCGCTACTGTTGCCGCTGCTTGTTGACCCTGGTGACCTTGGCTTTGTTCGGCAAGTCGTGGCTCACGCTGCGCTTGTTGGTGGTCCGAAATGTACACGGGATGGCCGAATTCATCATACTGGTATTCGACATTGTACAATGCATTTGGCTCGTAGGATACGGGCTGTGATCCGTAGTATTCATGGGTGACGAACGGCGGATGCTGCGGTGGTGACTGTGGCTGCGGTTGTTGTTTTTGGTGAGCGGGCGTCGAGTTCTTGGCTGGCGCAACAGCCTTTGTCGAGCGAGGCCGGCACTTCCGCAAGAGCCAATATGCTATCAAGCACGAAAACAGCAGGCCGAAGAATCCACCGACGACAATACCTGCAATTGCGCCGTTACTGATTGGTTTTCCATCGTCGGCGTGAGCATTCGATGAACCATTGAGCCTGGCTGTCGAAGACGCATTTGGTATCGTGGATGTTGCCGTGGCGTGAGCATTCGAGTCTCTTAATGTGGTGGGGGTTGCGCTTGCCTTGCTGTTATTTTCCTCGCCATTGTTAGGTGAGACACTGGTATCTGAAGGACTAGGTTCAAAGGTAGTAAACGGTTGTGTGTTGCTCGAGAAAGTATGCGTGTTCTTGCCGGTAGGGATCCAGTCCGGTACACCTTCGCGCTTCTGCCGATGCCTTCGCATGATGCGTTGTCGTGCGAGAGGGTCCAGCCCTTGGAGCATGATGGGAATTCGGTGGCGATGATGAATCCAAGATCTATGGCTGAAGACATCAGGTACGGTGGTTCCTGCCGTGTGCCAATCGAATGTATGCGCGTCTATGCACAAGCCCAGGTATGCGATCTTTTACCTAAGCATACTCGATGCCCCGCGCCAAATTTTGGGGGCACGCGTTTGTTGCGTGGGCATGATAATTTGGGTAGGGGAGGGGTGTCGAGCCATGCGTCTCCCACATATTGGCAAGATAAAAAGATCTGTTGATTTTCTTCTCCCGTCGTCTAGGTGGTTTATGACACGGTGCTTATAGAGACCGAATACGCATTGGCTCTGTGTACGGCCCGCTTTGTTGCGGATAGAAACGCCGTTGTCCGGGGTTCGAGTCCCCGCGGGAGAATTTCTTTTTTGCCCCGCCGATGCCTACTTTATCGGGGAAAGTGAAAGCATCGTGGTGGGCGTTTCTAGAAGCCACGTGGCCATCCAGCAGGAACCCTAAGGTGGAACTAGCTTGACTATGGCCATTACGTTGGGTAAATGATGGGGGGCTTTCAGCATGTGTGACAGGCCTATTTCACGCACGATACAAGAAACCATGAAGAAGTAACATGAGTTATTGAAAACACACGTTGGCACTTGGGACTTGTGTTAAAAACGTGCATATATATATATATTTTTGCGACATAGTGCAAAGATCTTTTGTGACTATTTATCGCATCAAATGACATTCCTCTAGAAAGTGAATCATGTAATGATTTGCTGATTTTTTCAATCTCGCCCGCACCATCTATACGCACGTCTCACACAAAGGTAGCGCGTGTGACTCGTCAGTCTTGATCCTTGATCCAACTCCTCGTTGACCCAGGCGCATGGACGTGACGGGTGTGCTGCAGCGACTCGTTGTACGTCCTTCTCGGACGATTGGGTGGCTTGTAGGAGTGTGGGCAGGCGCTTGGTGCACCTACTATGCGTTGCAAGAAATCAAACGAGGACTCGTGCTTTCATCAAGACGGAAAAAGTATCCACTGAAGCAACGCAAAGGAGAAAGGCTGGTGTCGGATAAGGATTGGTACGGGGAAGCCGATGAGGCGGAGCGTCAGAACATAGTGGCACGCTTCGGCGTGATGCGCTTTGCTGGGCGGTACTTGAATGTGACGGCTGAGTGGCGCGAGCAAGGCGCTTGGGAATGGATTTGGTGGAAAGTTGTGCACTCTATGATATGGAACCGTGGCTTTGGATTTGACGGGGGCTTTACGCATGATCTCAAGAGTCCTGGAGGCCTTGCGCGCATAGAATCTATTCTCCCGGTCGAGCCACTCGACATTGGGAGATTGTGGGGCCAAGATACCAATGAGCCAGCGGCTCCCCGCACAGGTGTATCTTATACATGGCTTGGACAAAGCACATGCCTTATCCAGCTACACGGTCTCACAATATTGACCGATCCTGTCTTTGGAGATCAGCCTGTGGCCAGTGTGTTGAGTCCATGGCGTATGCGGCCTATGCCATGCAAGCTACGCGACTTGAAGTGCGTGGACCTTGTTCTTGTATCGCATAACCACTTTGATCACCTTGATCTGTCGATTGTACAGAATGTCTCGTCCCATGCTCAGTGGATTGTGCCCACTGGTGTTGGACATTTATTGCGGCAGAATGGCGTGTCATGTGAGCGAGTGCATGAGCTGAGCTGGTGGGACGAATGGCAACAGCCGTGTCATGTGCGTGTACGTGGAGAAGCAGGGGCGACTAGTCAAGCGTCGACCGTTGAGAAGCGCGAGCTTGAAGTAGCAGCTGTGCCTGCGAGCCACTGGAGCGCACGCACGTTGTTGGACACGAATCGGAGTCTATGGAATTCGTATGCTGTACGGTGTGCAGCGCAAGACAAGCAAGCAGCTACGCTCTTTTTCTGTGGCGATTCTGGCTACAGCCCATTGCTGTTTTCGTCGATTGGTCGAATGTATGGACCGTTTGACGTCGCATCCATCCCGATTGGCTCTTACGAGCCTAGGTGGCACCTGAGTTTGCAGCATATGGACCCGCACGGTGCTGTGTGTGTGGCGCGAGATGTGGGCGCACGACAAAGTTTTGGAATGCATTGGGGCACTTGGTGTATGAGCGGTACGTACTGACGAGAAGAGAGGAGATAAGGAATGGCACAGACACTGTGGAGATGGGGCGCATTGGATGGGATTGTGATACTGACACAAGCGTGTACATGCGACGCACATGCAGATGAGCGATGGGATGCGCCACCGCGTGATTTGGAGCAAGCGCTTGTTGACGAGGGGATGCCACGTGCATTTGTCAAGACCGTGCCACTTGGACAAACGCAAGATATCGAGACTATGGAATCGACGAGGTCATGATGTACCACGCGGAACGAGGCGTGATCGTCGTGAGCACATCGCCAAGCCCCGTGACATATGTACACGCACACGATGGGAGGGCGTGAGATCTATGCGGCGGCTGGGGAGTGCGCGCGATCCGTCTAGAATGCGCGGTGCGCCGTGACGAGGGGGTCACGCACTTGATCTACCTCGGTGCGACAAGCCACAAATCCATAGAGGGAGGAAATGTGACGGTCGCAGTGAGGCGGGAGGCGGGAGAGGGGGTTGGTAGGGAGAGATGCATAGGTAGACAGGGCACATATAGGTAAGTATCTGGATCTAAGCTTGTGTTTCATTTCACCACTAGTGTACGATGGCATCAGCATTCAAAGGGAAGGGCGCCTGGTGCAAACGCTTGCCCTGCTCAAAAGCATGAGCCAACGGCAGGGGTCGACCGAGTGTGTCTTCCTTCTTGACCTGGTATATGCGGACGAGCCAGTTCTCACTCGTAAATACTTCGTCGAGCGTATCGAGAGTAGGCGACGTCGATGGACCCATGGCATTACGTGCGCGATCCATGCCTGCTCGACCGCCAAACAGATCGTTGTAGCGGTGGTAACTCATCTTGTACATGAGGCAGTTCCGCATGGTGGCTGACGCTTGGTCATCGACGCGGTACTCGCCATTGGAGAAGAACTTGTGCTCCTGAATCTCGTCAGGCCACAGGCCCTGAGAAATGCGGATCATCCACAGGAACTTGTTGAGGTCGTCACCGCTGTAGCCGAGGAGACCGCCGAAGATGATCAGGACGTAATCGACATCGTGCTTCCTCAGGATCGGGTAGGCACGCTCCTCGGACGATGCCATGGCCTTGCCGACGGTAGCAATGTGGGTGTTGTTCCATGTGTTGTTGTCGACGAGTGTCGTGCGGTCGGCGAAGCCGGCAATCTGATAGCCATAATCCCACCAGCTCATGACCTTGGCATCCTGGGGCGTGTTTTCTCGTAGCCAGTAGTAAGCCTCGCGGAAATCGTCGATGATCACCTGGTTGCCGTCGGGCGTCTGCGACGCGAGGACGACGGACGGCGACGAGTATGCCGATGACGTAATGAGTGTGCTGTGCAAGATGAACATTTCGAGGACGATGCCGACGCATCCGAGGACGAGCATACGAGCTTCGAGAGGCATGGTGCGGACGGTGCGCCCGTTTTTGCGAGAGGCTTCGGAGCCGACGGGGCTTCCCGCGTACACGTCGATCAGCGCACTCGTGGCGAGTGCCGCACACACACACACACACGGCGTGAGCGTGAGGATCAGACGTACCATGACGCCGGAGAAGTACGAGGCCATGACGGCGTAAATGACCACGAAAATGTGCTCGTCACGCAGGTGGTGGAAGAGGAAGAAGAGACCTGCGGGGAAGAGGTAGACGAGGCAGTGAAGATCAAGGAAGTACGTGGACCAGGCCGGTGGCTGGTGCTCGGACACTGACGCAATGATGGGGATGTGTTTCTTTGCATACGCCGTGTCCCAGAGCGAGTAGAAGCGGCCGGTCCAAGGAGCGATGTAGCCGGCATACGTGAGCATGACGAGGGCCGCGAAGGCCGCGAGCGCCGTGACAGCGACGAATGTGCGAACGAGCACTTTGAACTGCTGCGAGGTCACGTACTTGCGGACAAGCTCGGTCAGGGCGATGAGCTGGAGAAGACCAAACACGCCTAAAGCGGCCATGTGCTCGGATGTCCGCACGGGCTGGAATCCGACGAAGGGGATCTGCATACTTGCGAGCGTGCCGATCGCATAGAACGAAGAGTAGGCGACATACAGACGCTCGGAGAAGCGGCCCATGAGCACGAGCACGAATGCATGGAGCGGGATCATGTTGGTGATGAACACGTATCCACCCCAGGCAGCGACCATGTAAAAGTAGAAGAGGGCGGTAAGAGTGCCAAAGAGCATGGAGCCATCACGCACAGCACGCACCCACAGGTAGAACGTAAAGAGGAGGAGGAAAATCGCGATGGCCTCGTTGTCGTATGAGCCCGCGACTGAGCGCGAGATGTAACCGGGCGCAATGCTGATGAAAAGCGCAGCAAGGAGTCCAGCTGAGTCGTCCTTCATCACGGACGTAAACAGGTACGCAGCAAGGACCGTCAGCACACTGAAAATCGGGGCCAGCATGACGCAAACATCGCGGATGTTCACAGGGATGTTGAAAAAGTGCAGGATGTTGTACAGGGTGCCACTTGTGACCATGAGACCTGGGAACACCGTGCCACCAGCTGCACGGCCCAGCGGGTACCAGGCTGTGGGATCGAACCAGTTCCAGAAGCGGTAGTATCCATCCTTCGTGAGTACCTTTGTCGCGCGGAAATTGAACCAAGGATCAAATTCGTGAATAATTGATTCGTACCGCACGACGGCAAACAAGCGCGACGACACAGCTGCCGCCGCCACCATAATGAGGATCACCGTGCGCAGGAGCGACGCTACATTGCGTTTCGTCTCCAGCGTGCTATTCCACGCCATGATCAGGTCGGTCCGTCGTTCGGTCAACTTGATCGGTTGTCGTCGTCAATGTCGTGGACTGTCCACACAATCGCTCGCACTCACGTTCACTTGACTTCCACACACACACACACACCCACTCGCACACTCGCACACACCCACACACACCCACTCACGCACGCACTCTGGTTTTTTATTTTTGCCCACTCGGACCTCTTCTCTGCCGAGCCTCGTTGTCTGACAAGCACAAGGGGGACTGGGGGCGCGGCGCTGGCTATCCACCTACATTGACAGCTGCAGGCACTGAGTGTAGCCCGTCCAGATATGGGTGTGCCGTGCATGGTCATTTGGACCTGCTTGGTCTGTCTGGAGGATGCACCTGCGCTACCTTACGAGCGCGGCCGGTGCACGCTTGCACCCAGCCCATTCACGTGCCATGTATCACGTGGTAGCTCCACCCCTCGTTGGGCCGGTAGCCCACGCGTCTGTCCCACATGACCTAGCAGGGATGGCTGGGACACAAGGCAGAGAGCGCCAAGCACAGATTGACATACGCACGAGCGATTCGCTAGTCATTGGCCCTTGGCATCTGTGGTGGCTCGAAGGAGAGAGAAAGAAAGAGAGAGTTGCGTGGCTGCCAATTCTGTGAAATCCCACTTGAGCTTTTGAGCAGAGCTCTTTCTTTTGTGTGTGTGCGTACTAAGAGCCACGCATTCGTTTGCCTGGCTCTGCGGGTGTTATTGCACCCGTAAGTATGCGGCATGAATATACCTTGGCACATGTCCACGTCGCGGATGTGGACGTGGATATGGCGTATGCAAGTCCTGCGTTGGAACGAGCGATCTGTGAGTCTGACATGTCGCGCACGCCGCGAGCCGTGTCACTTGTGTCACTTGCGCGTGCGCGTGCGTCAAGTTCGGCCCTAAGTGCCACGGGCAGCATGGTATGGGTACGCGCAGCCCCGCCAGGCATGGCGCAGGACGATACGAGCATGTCGATCTATGTACATCCGTCATTGGCAACGGACGCCAAAGAAGCAGCAGCAGCAGCAGTAGCAGCCGCCACGTCCGATGCACAAGTGGCTGTGCGTGGCGTCGAGCCGATGGCACTTACCGCGGTGTATGTAAGTGTGCCCCCACCCGACTACGAGCGGCTATCGGCAGATCTGTCGGCACTACGGGATGCTTGGGATGGTCATATCCTGTGGAATCGCTCGACATACCCCGTGTTGGACACACAAGCACGCATCGTGATGACAGAGCCCGTGGAGCAAGGTGTTGTCGAGAGCGCGACGACTCGCTTGTTTGTGGTGCGTGATGATACATCGGCGGCGCCGGACCTGGGTGCGACAACGTCGAGGACACCTGGCTCACGAAGGAGCGACGCCGACGCGTCAGACGCAGCAACAGACAGCATGTCAGCGACGGAGGCGGTACCTGTGGTGGATGAGCGCTTTTTGGCGCCTGAGGACGCCAAGCCGCTTCCACATTCGTTCCATGCGCGGATTGTGCCGCGGTCGCAGCTTGTGTGCGATGCGATCGAGGCATGGAAGCAGCGGAACAACAACGTGTACGTGGACGACGCGAGTGTGGTTCTTGTGCGTGAACAAGCGCTTCTGTCGATGGCGATCTTTGACGGAAGCTGGGCGATCGTACGTGCCGTTCCTGATCATCGGCCGCATGTCGTGCGTGTGTTTGCTACGTACGACGCGAGTCTCGCGCTGGACGATGCGTATGTGCCGCCCATACTGCTGCAGAACTTGTGCACGACCGAGTCGTTTGATCCGCTGAGGTCCGTGACGCTGCAACTGGAGCCGTCGTCGACGCATCTTCTGGACGAAGCAGCGAGTGTGCCTTGCGAGCAAGTGAGTGCGTTTCCAGCCAAGCCGCCGTTCATGCCTTTCGCCGAGTACGTGTGCGTGGCACGGGTGTCGACGCCGATCTCGACGGACCAAACGTACATCGTGCAGTGTGACATGGCGCTTCGGCAATACCTCTTCAAGCACCCGCGCATCCTGCGCGAGGGCGACATCCTGGCTGTGGCGATTGATGCGCGTGGCGTGCGATACGTGCGGCGAGAGTACGATCGCTCCACGCCCCCGGAGCAGCTCGCCGAGATTGTGTGGAAGGTCGACATGCCAGGCGTCCCTGTCATGTACCTGCGGCACGCCATCTACTACTGCGTCACGGACATCACGCCACGTGTGACGAATCCCGAGTCGTTGGACGAGGCCGTGTCGCCTGCGTACCCAGCGCTGCGCCAGTGGTACATGGACCTCGTGGCGCGCGGCTCCATCGACAGTCTTGGATGCTGGCTCGATGCGCGGCAGGCGTGCGTCGAGCAGAAGGATGCCGTGTCGCGCCGCGTCGCAGATGTGCGCACGTGGCACAACCTCGTGAGCGAGACGCCGCCCTGTCCGCCCGACGGCACATGCCTCACACAGCCGGGCACGCCGTTTGCGCGCCTATGCTCGCTCG
>ERZ500990.132-NODE-132-length-25907-cov-4.734489_pt1 | contig 25907 bp, 16 predicted proteins | sample MGYA00248876_ERZ500990 | MGnify/ENA primary metagenome ERZ500990 (study PRJEB25958, sample SAMN03398517) | human skin metagenome | study: EMG produced TPA metagenomics assembly of the Human Skin Microbiome Metagenome (human skin metagenome) data set.
TTTCCGATCTATAAGATGGAGTCGGGAAATGCATCTGGATGCCAATTTTTATTGTGCGTCTTTGCCACACTTTCAAATTTGCTACACGACGCATCATGGCCTGGTTTTTGTTACCATGGCTTATATCGCCCATTGTCTCATGTTGCACGGTGGCCAGTGTGTCGCTATGTACATCAACGGCCGCATCCATGATGTGTAAATCGTGCCACTGCCAATCCTCCATGGCCACCCGTGTGGGCTATGCCATGTTGTTTTGTTTTGATGCTTTATTGGCATGGATTAGCCTGACGCCCAGTCTTGCTCGATCGATAGAGGATTGGACGTTTCACTATGTACAGGTCAAGTGCATCCGACAGGAAACATGCATTGGTGTACTAGCCGTCCACCGAATTACATTAGCGCTTGCGGTGTTTCATGTGGTGCTGGGCCTTATGCTTCTAGAGGTTCGAAACTCGCGCGATCCACGAGCATCGATCCAGAACGGATGGTGGGGACCCAAGATTCTCTCACTGCTCGCTGTGATTATGGCTATGTTTCTCTTGCCGAGTGGGGTTATAGTGGCATGGGCTAACTATGCCGCACCTCTCTTTGCCATGGCATTTATATTCCTGGGCTTGGTGTTGCTGGTGGATTTTGCCCATACGTGGTCTGAGACCTGTTTGGATGAATGGGAAAGGCATGGCAATGACGTATGGAAGTACATCTTGGTGGGAACCACTTTGGGTTCGTACATGCTCGTTGCAGTGGCTACGGCATTGCTGTATATATTTTTTGCCCCGTCGTACTGCACGACGAATCGTGCCTTGATTACATGTAACTTACTCCTTGCAATGCTGCTCACGGTTTTGTGTGTGCACCCACGTATTCAAGAGGCAAACCCACGCAGTGGCCTAGCCCAGTGCAGTATGGTGTTGGCATACATGACTTATCTCCTTGCTTCCGCCCTCATGAACCGCGGCGATGAGCGATGCAATCCCATTGCTCGTGGACGTGGTGAGAGTGCACAAACAACGGCTGCTGTTCTTGGTGCCGTATTCACCTTTGTTGCGATTGCCTATTCGACGACACGTGCAGCGACGCATTCGCGTATGCTGGTCGGTCAAGCCGAAGGCGAGATTGCTCTGGACACAGAGCCCATGCCTCTGGATGCGACGATTACTACACCGCCGGCACCCAAGAATACCTTGCGTATAGAGGCGATTCGTTCGGCTGTGGCCGCGGGCTCCTTGCCGCAGTCCATCCTAGACGAAGAGCTTCAGACCCAGCAAGGCATGGAGGAGAGGACAGATGCATCAAATGACGACGAGCGACAAGGCACGCGCTACAACTATACCATTTTCCACTTTATCTTTGCATTAGCTGCTTGCTATGTGGCAATGCTGCTTACTGATTGGCAGTCCCTGCATCACGAGTCGACGTCCGCAGATTCAATGACGATGTACATCGGTACTAGCAAGGTATCTATGTGGATCCGCATCATTAGTGCTTGGCTCTGTGCGGCATTGTATGGATGGTCTCTCCTTGCACCCGCTCTACTTCCCGAGCGATTCAACTAGCTTTGCGCCAAATGGCATCTGATATCCTCACAGCATCCAAGGCTTGTGCCACATCATGTACACGAATAATATCGACACAGCCTGTGGACATGGCTGCAACGCAGGCAGCCATGGTAGCCTGCGTTCGATGAGCGGGATCCGAGGTTTCCTTTTGGATGAGTTGGCCAAGGAACCGCTTGCGACTCACACCCAAAAGAAGGGGCATGTGAATGAGTGATGCATTGCACGATGCGTTCGTTGCACAAATATGACTTCCCGGTAATATACCTGCAGCGTGATCTTCTACCATCTTGGGAAGCTCACGCAACAGAGCCAGGTTGCCTTCTTTGTCCTTGGCAAACCCAATACCAGGGTCGATGATTAGATTCCATCGACGGACACCTCGGGACAGAGCTTTTGCCACAAGATCGCGAGTTTCCATAATTGTATCATGCACGACACCACCTTCATAGTGTGTAAGACTTGTCATCGTGGATGCATCGCCACGCATGTGCATAAGAACGTAGGGGCAATGCCGCTCCGCCACAAGATCCAACATGCGCGTATCGCGCGTTCCACCACTCACATCGTTTACAATACATGCACCGGCATCCAAGGCGTATTGCGCGACCTCGGCACGGTACGTATCGATTGAAATAGGAATGTGACGAGTCGCCGAATCCTGACTTAGGGCCCGGATCAAGGGCAATACCCGAGCCATTTCCTCCTCCACCGACACTTCCAGACGACCAGGCGCCGTGCTTTGGCCGCCCACATCAAAGAGATCTACTCCTGCTTGTGCCATTTGACGAGCGGTCTTCATAGCAGCGTCAATGTGCAGATGTTCCCCGCCATCCGAGAATGAATCGGGCGTGGCATTGAGAATGCCCATGACGCGCGTTTTAGAGCCCCAGGCCCACATGTCATTCCTCACTGGCATAACACGAGACATGTCAGCCGTAGACGTCGATGTCAAGAGCGATGCCATAGTGCGTTGTAAAATAGGGTGCACAAACGATGGCACCATATCACATACAGGACGTAGGACGAATGCGCGCTCATGAAGGCGTGCGTGAGGAATTATGAGGCGCTCGCCATCGTTCACAACCAAGTTGTCATACAGGACAATGTCCACATCTACAACGCGGGGCCCATTTCGTGGTACGTGCTCTTTGCTTCGACCCAACTGCTTTTCAATGCGTTGACACACGTCTAATAATTCATGCGGTGTGAGAGACGTTTGTATTTTGCAAGCTCCATTCAGGAATCGAGGCTGATCTTCGTAATACATGGGTGCCGTTTCGTAAAAGAACGATGTATCAACGATTTGTATTTTTGGATGCTGGTCCAGCGCCTTGACGGATGCTTCGATGTAGTGTTTTCGTTTACCAAGGTTCGACCCCAGTGCCAAAATAGCCATGTGGGTTGATGGGACATGAATCGACAGGGGAGGTAGTCCAAAATTTGAACGATGGCGCATTACCTCGACGCTCGATCGAGATGCATGCATGATGGCACTCGGCTTGGATATGCATACACGGACTTCATCGGCCTGGTGCTGCGCACATACAATCTCTGCCACCTGCGTCGCGAGAGACTCGATCGTAAGGCAAGCAGATGCCTGGACGTGAGCATAGACACTTTGCGCGATGGCTTCATATGGAGCGCAGGTGGCAGGAGAAACATCGACGTCAACAATAACATGCTGTTTTTTTTCGCGTTCCCACGGATTCACGCCTAAGATCGCATCGACGCGAAGTTGTTGAATGCACAGTTGACCTTGGACATTCGCAGCCTCGTTTTTGGCACGTGCTAGTATCATCCCTGCTGCATCTGCATGCAATAGAGCCCTTGGCAGGCGGATGTGCACTTCTGCATATGGTGCATGGCAATCATTTAAGCATATTTTCATGCATCCCTCCGCAACTTGGGCCAGGGACGTGCAATGGGTATCTGCAGCAAAGCGTTCCAGAGCGCGATAGAGAGTGCCATAGTTGTGGGTATGCTCAACGTGATCACTTTGGCCTGCGCGGCTCACTTCTGTATACAAGTGAGCATCAATGTGAACAGGTTGCGGCACGAATCGACCCCATGCATCCAGGCCCGCATGCATGCGCACCTGGAGATCATGTACGCTGATGCGGTCGGGCAAAGATGGCGTACGCGCATGCGTATACAAAAATTGGGAGCTTGGTATTCTCAAAGACATGAATCGCTTGACCGCCGTGCGGCCTAGAAGCATCAAAAGAGGGACTGCTCAAAAGTGCCGCTTGCCAAGCCGCGTCGCCAGGCCACGTCTCAACGCGTCAAGGCAAGGGTCCCCATGAGATTAGTAAAACATTGTCATATCGCCCTGCGCTGGTTAGCGGCTGCAGTGGCCGTGCACCCTGAAAAAAGACGTCCAAGTGATTGATTGCACTTCGCTTGAAACGATTCTCGAGCAAATGGAGAGGGGGGCTTTGCGCCCGGCAAGTGCACACACCAGAGTGATCAATGCGATGGACCAAGGCACTTCATCCGAGTCTCGAAGTGGACCCACGCGCGCTGATTCAGGAAGCAGTGCACTGCGTCCGCATGGCCGATACAATACACGGACGCATGCGACACTAGTAGCTGCTGATCTGTTGTCTCGCATCGACATGCATGACTCTGCTATGCAGTTTCCAGTGCGTGGGACACAGGGTGTCCTTGATTTGCACTATCATCAGCGCATCATGATGACGAGCAGTATCTCCCTGATGGAATTGTTGCAGCGCGAGTTTCTGCATTTGCATTCTCGACAGATGCCAGATTTATACAAGGTGATTACACGCACTTATGCTCGCGCTATACAAATGCCGCTTGAACAAGTACTTAATACATTGAATACCATGGTGATGACAGATCGCTCTGCGTCAAAGGAATGGCTCGTGGCGCCCAACGATTCGCAGGTACGTTTGGCTCCTATCATCATCGTGATCGATGTTCTTGAGCGTATGCTATGTGATACATACGCACTGTGTGCGTATGCGCACGAGCGTGCGACAGAAGGCCGTGTGCGCCGTGCGTGCGTGGAATGGCTTGGTGAAATTGCGCGACAGCAACTGGCTACACTCCAATATTGCCATGCCCTTGGTATACCTCGGCGTCTCTACCACGATGAATGCGAGGCGTGGCGCTTGACTGCCTCTCAATGGTATGGTATGGCTGCGCGGGACACGCCGGATGATGGTCGTTGGTACGCCGCGCTCGCCGAATTGGCGGAGCGAGATGCGGTATGGAGCTTGTACTACTACTGCAAGAGCTTGTTAGTCGTACATCCATGCCTCGAAACGCGCGAAAATATGATGGAATATGTCAGTCTCAAAGTGCACCGAGCACGTATCTCTTCGAACGCGTCAGGGCAGGACCTGTTTGTATATTTGCTGGGTTTGCTTCTCACGCGCGTGGATTTGGACTCATTCGAGATGATTCAAAAACGCCTGGCTGTGAAACTCACGCAGGAACCATGTTCTCTCCTCGAGACAGAGTGGGGCATGATGGCACTTTGCATCGCTGCGGCTATCCTTGAATTTGGTCGTACTGATGCATGGATTGATGTTTGTCAATTGGCTGCATTTCACCTGCCATCCAATACGCGGCCCTTATCTGAGGCCAGTGCTCCCATGTTGGAGCAGATGCCACAGAGCATGAAGTCTGTGATGCAAACCTTCGGGCAGCAGCCAACAGATATGACCAGTGTCCAAGCATCATGCGAAGCCTTTGACATGCCCATGCCCCTATCTTGTGCTGTATCATTGATGGTGACTCTCATGGAAGTCGCAGTTCAACACCTCGAACAGTCTCTGAGAGAACCGGCAGCACATTTGAATGCACCCGACATGTTTCTGAACGTTATGCTTTCTTTTGTATATGTACTCATGTTGCGCGTAGATGAGCCTCGGATACATGCTATGTGCCAGATCTTGTGTGCACACTTGCCCTGGAAACAACTAGCAGCATACGTATGCGGCGATGTGTTTGGATCAAGGCAGTGCGATGTCAATACGGCGCTTGTTCGCGCACACACTCAACTACCCGAAGACTGGTGTCTTCAGGGCATCTTGTGGAATGTATGTTCTCCAAAAATTTCGTCTAGTATCTCATCGAGCCAAGGCCTGAGGCCATTTGAGTTTTCCTCTGAGTCCAATATGCTGGCCGATCTAGATGCCATTTCGCGCTTTTTTGCGACACTGACGTCCAACGCACAGCGTGTCGCCTACGTCCAAGATTCTGAGTTGCGGCGGCTATTGCAAGCGCGACACACACGAGCTTCTTTACTCATGGTCCGAATCTATGATCAGGCATTGCAATATCACTCTGGCAATTCGCTGTCGACATGAGGGGTGAAAAACATACCTGCGCTCAGCATGGCCAGTGGCCGGGTAGTATGTGGTCCAGCAAGCGCGACCACGGAAGGATCCTGGGTTGAATACGTGGCATTTTTCGTATGTGAGCTCAAATCGATCATATTTGTCTGCGAGTACAAGCTGCATGTCAGCCCTGTGGCAACGTACCGCACTTGGCATGGGGTATAAGCGCAATGCATGTGCATACTCCCATAAAATGGGACGCACTTGGGGCGGCAAAGGGCATAAATGTGCCTGGTCAAGCAGTGTGGATACCAAATGCTTTTGCAAATCGCTCGCCTCGAGATCATCCTTTAGTAGGATCGCATTTCGTAGCATTTTACTCATGATATCATCACGGAAAATCACGATGTCTTGGGACAAGTACACGATGCGGCAGGGGTTGCTCATCCAATGCAAGCGCGACTCACAAAAGTCGCGCGGAAGCCGACGCTCAAATCGCTGGACGAGTGGCGCAGGAATGCGAGGCCGCGGAAGAAGAGGTGTGGCGGCTGGATCACGAGGACCAGGAACAAAAATCCAGTGGCATGACTGCAGTAAGCGGGGAAAGCGCAGCATGACATCGGCGAGGCGAGCAAAGGATGCAGCGTATGAATCGAGAGCGCCGGCTACTTCCACAGGGGTAGATGAGAAGTGGCCGCATAGCACGATGGCCAGCGGCATAAAGTCGGCGTCCTGGTACCCTTGCAGGATTGCTCGTAAGTGTGCCAATGTGGCCGGGTCGTCCAAATGGACGTCGGACAGGACAGCGATGCAAATGTCAGGATGCTGCATTTCTTGTGCACGCAAGAGAGGCACATGTTTGACAGGTACAGCTCCAGTACCGTACCAATCCAAATGACCTGACAGGGCGCGTGCCTCTTCACGACGTTCACTGGGCGGATGACCGATGGCCCATGCCCGGAGTTGCTCTGTGTGGGTGTATTCGCCTTCAATAAGCACGTAGGCGCCTTCTGTGAAAATGCCCTCACCAGCTAGAGCCTGTGTTAGATCCAAAGATACCTGACCTTCTGTATCTTCCAGGGTATAACTGCCGTCTGCAGCAGTGGATAGACGTCCAAATAGCAGACAATGCTCACCTTGTCGTCCAAGCAGATGTTTGGTGGTGGTGAGACGCATGAATGAGTCGCGCTCTGCCTTCGGGCCAGTGAGTGCTGGTAAAAAGTGTTCGTTGCGCAGCACAATGCCGCGTAGGATGTGGTACCGTTCCTCCATATGGGCACTGGGTGCGTTGGGATGCGAGAGAAGTGAGCTTTGCGCCGGATCGCGTTCAAAAACCTGTCGTGCAGCATGGAAGAGGATACGCGGTTGTGAGAAGGCATCACACACGCGAAAGTGTTTAGAAAGGTCGAGAGCTGCGCCTTGCGTCAATGGGGTGGCGTGCGATTCTTCGCCGGCAGCTTCGACAAGCAAGAGGTCGTACACTTTTTGGAGCGCCTCGGCCGTGACAACATGTCCATCGAATCCATCAATATGTCCCCCCGCTACATGCTGATCGACCAGAGCATTGGCCAGGGCATGAACAGCCTCGGCCATGGTCTCCGTATCCGACAGATCATGTGCTTCGAGAGTTTTGTATATGAATTGTACGGCATCGGACTGGAGCTGTAAATGCCATTTTCTTGTGAAGGCACGCAATATCACGCGCCTGACTTCGGGCGGCACATAGACTGCTTCACGGCCGTCGTCCGCCATAGAGAAGAAGGGGGCGTCGCGGCGCGCGTCCTCGTTGGGGCCGCGCGTCAGCCCAAGGGGTTAGTCAGCAAGCTTCCACGATGACCGCCATCGAGGCGCGTCAGCAGGTCCAGGCGGCGATCGACGCGCTCGTTGAGACGCCGCGGGATGTGGAAGTCAGTCTTATACGTATACTAGAGCAGGTCGTGAGCCTGCTACGATCTCCGCACCCTTATGATGCTGGCCAGAAAGGACGCACGTTGTCATTTGGCATTGATGCTTTGCGAGCTTGGTGCGCGGCGTGGGAGGCCTTGAGCGTGTCAGATATCCAAGGCTTTTGCGGGGCGGACGTATGGCATGTATTGTGTTTGCGCATCATGGAAATATTCAACTTGCCTTTGTTTTCAGGATCGCAACGAATGCGCACGTTGACCATGCAGATGTGTGCGCGATTTGATACCATGAAATGTTCCTCACTGCCGCCTTTTGCATCCATGCTGTTGGATGAGGCGAACAAGAGTGAGTGTCAGGCCCAGTTTATGATTCAGGAGGCTCTTCTCGCGCATTATGGCATGCGCATCTTGTCAAAGCCACCGTCCGAATTTTACATGCAGGTTTTACGCGGCATTCAGCAGGGTTTCGGACACATTAGCCGGCGCTCTCACTTGGCCATCACATTCATGGAACATGCGCCTATAAATGATTGGCTTGAACCACTTGCTCGAGCCTTGTGCACATCAGAAGATCGTGGTATCGAGCACCTTGTCGCGCACGTTGTTCACCCTTGGCTTGATCGAAAGCCCCAAGTACTGCAGCCTATGCTCGATGCCTTGAAAGAGGAACGCGCCAAAATGTACGTCCTTCAGGCGGCTAAGATGCATCACTTGTGTGTGGTCGAAGAGATGGTGCCTGGCAAAGTGCGTATCCCGATCGATATGCTCCAAACCTGTCTGGCTTCGTCTTCTTCACGCATGCGCGTCGGGGCTTTGGCGCTCTGTGTGGAAGCAAGGACACCATCTATGCTATTGACGCTTCCTGAAAGACAGATGATCTTGCAATTCTTCCAACACTGCTTACACTTGTCCAGTGCTGTGGCCCGAAAAGACACCATTGCTTTGTTTGTCAAACTGCTCGTGCGTATTCGTACCAGCTGCCATAAGATGAAGGATCAGCGTGTACAAGAGATGCAGCATTTTGTGCATTCATTGTACCAGTACATGGTGCATGCTATGCATCCAGGCGCGCCGTATCCGAGTACGATCCTGGGTGTGTCTCTCTTGTTTCTCTTGTTCGAGGCTACCACGCCACCCAAGGAAGCGTCGCCTCTCCCTCTCATTCATGAAAGCGTGCTACGAGATGCTGTGCGTGCATTACACAAGGCACAGAAGACATACCCTGCCACGGCACTAGCACCTATCGCGGCATCTGGCGCACTCATGCACCGTCTGTTGTATTTGGCTACCGAAAGCACGTATGATGATGTTCAATCAACAGCTGTTTTGATTCTTCTTCGCCGGTCTTCTCATGCCAACTCTTTTTGGGCCGACCGCGAGTTTGTGTGGCAGCACATTGTCAGCCAGAGTTGGCAGTTACTCACAGCGCCCAAAGAGTCGGATGCCCATGCTGGCTTGCAGTTACTCAAACTCTATCACAAAGCATGTGTTCCCGAGATGCACGAGTTTTTGCTGGTACGTATGGGCGGCAAGACATGCGGGGACTGGACGTGCTCACTCATGGACGTGCATGCCGGCCGCCTCGAGGCACAGTTGGACGAGGCCCGTGAGTCACTCGCCCACGCCTCGCTCAAGGGCATCCATGGCACCGTAGCAGCCTTGGCGTACCTTGCAGAGGCGGCTGATACCGTGCCTCATAAGCGCATGCACGACCTCATCCAACGCGTATGGACCCTTGTCTCGCCCTATTTGTGTGCGGCAGCCCCGGAAAATGCAGAGGCAGAGGAAGAGGATCAGGTGCATGAATCGCCCGTATCGCAGCGTATATTGTCGTTTTCATGGCGGGCCATGAAAGAAGTGGCCGCCTTGCATGAAGTATGTGCGTTATCGCACATGACAGAAGATGCGGTCCAGGAAGCCAGTGATCTCTTTTTGACATGGCTTCTATCGATTCGACATCGTGGGGCCTTTAGTATGGTGTACCCTCGGTACCATGGCATGGCACGTGCGATTTGTGAACAGGGGGGGCATGGTCCGGATGCTTGGCTGAAAGCATGTATGGAGCGCGTTGACAGAGATGCGAGTCAATTTAGCACAACGCGACGCAGTGCTGGACTGGGCTATGCAGTATTAGCCCTGCTTAGTGCGCATAAAGGGAGAAAGCTGATGGATTTGACGACCTCGACCATCCGTCGCTTGTTGTCCATGGCCACGGGTCACGAAAGCATTCGTACGATTCACGCTCTCAACGTGATGCGCGTGCTTGTCATGGACAGCAGCATAGCCTCGGCTATGCGTCCGCATCTGGGTGAGACGCTGGCATGTGCCGTCACATCGTTTCGCTCCGTGCACTGGAGTGTCAGAAATGCGGCCATGATGCTGTTTTCGGCGATATCGACGCGCTACTTTGGCACATCCGCTTTTGGACGGCGTGTGAATACGCGAAGTGCCAAGCTTGAGACGCTCTGGCGCGAAAGTGATGCACTAGCTGATGCGCTCAAAAGCACGCTGTATACGTGCATGCAGGATCAAGATGCCGATGGGGGGCATGGATCTGCTTTGTACGCTGTGTTGTGTCTTTTTTCCCGCTCGGACGCATCCATGTGTACAGATACGATGCTCGATATGTTGTATCGATGCACGCGTAGTAAGCATGCCGCCGTACGGACCTTGGCGGCACAGTGCTGTGCGACTCTTACGCCGGCCGAGCAGCGATACGATACAGGCGCACGTCTGCTCCGGGAAGCTTCCACGCGTGATCAGAATGCCCTGGCGGGGGCCTTGGCGATTCTTGAGCATTGGGCTTCCCCTGTGTACAAAGAGATGGTGGTCAGTCGCATGGATTTGCTGGAAAAGAACGCGTGTCCCGTCACGATGGCATCCTTCCTCCAGGTGGCAGAGCGTTGCGAAGCCCAGGGACATGTGCGTTTATGGCTTTTGTCGTGGCTTGAGATGACGGAGCCACAGGATCCCTTCATGGTGTGGTTCGTGCCCGTGGCCTGTAGGATGGTGTGGGACGCGCTGCCCATATCTATTCTGCAGGGGCCATACCGTGCCATCCTGATAGGCATGATGTCCGCTGAGCCGGAGCTTACGGCACGTATGCCATGGGACCAGCGCGACACGGTCAAAATGCTGGAAGACACGCTGTGGGATGCGCAGATGCCCCTCCAGGCGCGAACACATGCAGCCCACGTACTTGATGAACTGCATGCATCGCTAGATGCACAGGCTCTGCTGACTCTGTGCCTCTCGACCGAGCACGTACCCCTGCGCGAAGCGCTTCTTCCGCTGCTGGGTCGAGCCGTGCAGCCTGATACACTTGAGCCATGCTTGTGGATATGCGATGCGTGTGCCAAGGAGGAGGCCCCTCGAGCCTCAAGACTCGGTGTAGCTCGTGCGCTTGCCCGTATGAAAGAGACGTCGCACGTACGCAAGGATTTGCTGATTGTACGACTCCTGCATGATGACGATCCCGACGTCCGTGAGGCTGCTTGTGCTCTGTGTGACACGTCTCACCGCGTCATGAAGCGTGGTCCGGATGCGTGTACGCAAGATCTTTGGCAAAAGCATCTGCACGAGCCCGCATTCCAGGCCTACGTGTGGCAGATGCTGGTTCCCGCCACCTGTACGTACGCCCCACTAACCTGGGCAGCCACTCGGGAAGATGATCCTTCGCTTTTCCCGACGGAAGCTGCGAATCAGTACCATGATGCCGTATCGGATGTGCTACGGGCTTTCCGCGTGTGCATGACGCTAGCGCCTCATCCGCACTTGCGTGTTTGGGCTGACGAGGCACGGGGCCACTTGGATCGCGACGTGGATCTGGTGAGACCGGGTGCCTACCTGATGCACTTGCAGCGTGCATGCCTTGTGCGTCTGGCCTGTGCGGCTGGGATCTTTGATGACATGGCTCGGGTGCTGCGCGTGTGTAGGGACCAGTTGCTGCTTCCTCCGATGGACGAGTGGGTGCCCAACGAGGAGCCTGTGGAGCCCACGTCGCCTCCTTCTGTGGGGCCTTTGCGTATCGCGTAAGCTATCGTGCATTAACAATAGACTCTTGTCCGACTTCTTCTTTCCGAATGTGGGCGGCGTCGAGCGGCATATGTACATGATCGGCCAGCACTTGATTCGGCGTGGACACAAGGTGCGCACGACGACACTGACGCAGGTTATTGTGATAACACATGCGTATTCGCCTGATCGCGTAGGCGTGAGGTATTTGTCGGCTGGGATCAAGGTGTATTATGTCCCGTACGGCGTGTTGGTTCGACAGGATACGTTGCCCAATTTTTTCGGATTGATGCCTGTGCTGCGAAGCATTTTGATTCGTGAGCGCATCCAAATCGTGCACGCACACCAAGCGCTCTCGAGCATGGCGCATGAAGGACTCTTTCATGCCAAGTGTCTCGGACTCAAAGCCGTCTTTACGGATCATTCGCTCTTTGGCTTTGCGGATGTGGGCAGCATTTTGACGAACAAGCTTCTGCGCTTCGCGCTCACGGATGTGGATCATGTGGTGTGTGTGAGCCATACGGGGCGCGAAAACACGGTCCTTCGGGCTGCGTTGCATCCTGAGAATGTGTCCACCATTCCGAATGCGGTGGACGCGCATCAACTGTACCCAGACCCGGCACCGTGTCGAGACGGTGGCATTTGTGTGGTGGTGTTGAGTCGCCTCATGTATCGCAAGGGCATCGACTTGCTCTTGGAAGCCATTCCTCCTCTATGCGAGCAACACCCGGATGTACGATTCGTGATTGGTGGGGATGGACCCAAGTATGTCGAGCTGGAGCAGATGCGTGAGCGGCACATGCTCCAGGACCGCGTCGAATTGGTGGGTGCGGTCCGACAGCGCGATATTCGGGCGCACCTTACGCGCGGGCAGCTGTTCCTCAATACCTCTTTGACCGAGGCCTTTGGCACGACGATCATCGAAGCGACGTGCGCCGGTCTCTATGTCGTCACCACCAAGGTCGGCGGGATCCCCGAGCTTTTGCCACCGTCCATGATGCGTCTTGCTGAGCCGTGTGCCGAGGCGATCGTCGATGCCATGTCGCACGCGATTGAGTACATCCGGTCTGGGAAGCACGATGCCATGGCACAGCATCAGCGCGTGGCCTCTATGTACTCCTGGGCCGAGACGACACAGCGACTGGAAACCGTCTATGCTCGGGCGATGGCTGCGCCGCAGCGCAGTGTCACGGAGCGTTTCCAGCGCTATCTGGCCGTGGGCGGACCGGTCGGTGGGCCGATCATTTGTCTCGTCGTGGCTGCACAGATGATATTGGCCCTGATACTCGAGTGGGTGATACCAGATGCTTCTATCCCGCGTGTCCCCTAGTTACTGCAGCTTCATGCGATAGAACGACGTGGCTAGTGCGAGCGCCTCATCCACATCAGCCTGCGTTGCTTCGCCCTGGCCCTGCGCGCCGTCCGGCTTACCGCCACCACGGCCCTGTAGCTTGTCCGAGACCGTCTTATTCCACGACACAGCGTCTAGTCCACGGTCCAGCTCAGCCTTAGGCACATAGTTGCCATACAGCGTTTTGGCCTTGCCCTCCCCCGACTCACGAGCAAAGAGGTAGACAGGCTTATTGAGCTTGCGCGCCACCGACACACCCGACTGCAGTGCCTTGGAGTTGGCACCCGTCTTCAGCTGGGCAATGTAGACCGGCGCATCTGGGTTCTCAGAGAAGTAGTTCTGCACAGCTTCCTGTGCCGTCTTGACATCAGCAGCAGCGCGCGCCTTGAGACGCGTGTCGAGCTCCTTGCGGACCTTGGCAAACTGCGTCTTGAGCTCGTCCTTGCGCACCACACTCATATCCATGCGTGCCAACTCGACACTGAATGCCTTGAGCTGGGCGTCCTTCGCAGCATCGTCGGTCACCTTGCTGATGTCCTCGAGACGCCGAGCGGCCTCCTCAGCCGTGCGCGATACCTCTGATGCCTCGTCACCGGTCACAGCTACAATACGACGCGTGCCCTTAGCGATACCGCTCTCCTCCGTGATCACCAAGCGACCAATTTCGCCCGTCCGCTGGACATGCGTACCACCGCAGAACTCGACAGACGTACTGCGCCAGCGCGGGTTCGTAAGGTCCTTGGCCATCTCCTCGACGTCAAATTCGATGGCGACCACACGCACAGGATTCGGGTACGATTCACCAAAGACGGCACGGAGACCTGGGATCTTCTGAGCTTCTTCCAGCGACATGTCTTTGCCGTACACATTCACATCGCGCTTGATAAAGTCGTTGCTCATGTCTTCGATCTTCGCGAGCTCAGCCACGTTCACCGGTGCCTTGTGCGAAAAGTCGAAGCGCAGCTTGGTAGGAGCCACGAGCGAGCCCTTTTGGTCGACATGATCACCCAAAATCTCACGCAGACCAAAGTTGAGGATGTGTGTGCCGGTGTGGTTGTTGCGCAAAGGACGACGACGCGCCTCGTCGTAGTTCACCATCACCTGGTCATCCACACGTAGTGTACCGTACTTGAGGAAACCAATGTGCAACACATAGCCATTGGACACTTGCACATCTGTCACCTCAAACTCCGCTTTCCCATCGATGACGAGACTCCCCGTGTCAGCCTGCTGACCACCGCTCTCCGCATACATGTTCGTCTGGTCTAGCAGGATACCAAATGGCTCGCCGACTTTGGGCACCGAGTCTGAGTCTGAGACGAATTTGTGGTCCTGGAACACCGCCTTGACGTGTGCCTGCATCGAGGGTGTGTCATACTTGAACTGGTCGTTCGTCTTGGGCACACTGGCAGTCTCATCCAGGTAGCCGAGATCATGCACATCCAATTTGACTGCATTCGCTTCTTGCTGCTTGCCTTGGCCCTTGCTGGCTTCACGGCTCTCTGCTTGCGCTTTTTCGAATTCAGCCTGATCGAAAGTCAGACCCTGTTCCTCGGCCATAATGCTGGTCAGGTCCACAGGGAAACCGTAGGTGTCGTACAAGCGCCACACGTCTGTACCACTCAGCTTTGTGCGGCCCTCGGCACGAGCAGCATGGGCATACTGCTCGAAGAGTTTTTCACCACGGTCCAATGTACGCGCAAAAGAGCGCTCTTCTTCATCAAGAATCGACTGCAAATCAGCCACCCTCTTGGTGATCTCAGGAAAGAAGTCGCCCATCTGCTCTACTAGTGTGGGAACGAGGCGTGAGAAAAAGTGGCCGATAGGCACCTGGAAGTACTTGCGAACAAAGCGCGTACCCCGGCGCAGAATGCGGCGCAGAACGTAGCCACGGCCATCCTTGTCGGGAATACAACCGTCGCTTATAGCAAATGTCAGCGTACGAATATGGTCGGCTACGACACGGTAGGCCGTGTCAATGCCATCCACATCCTCTGCGCCCAACTTGCCAGAGTACGCGCGGGCGCCTGTGAGCTCTTGGATGCGCTCAAATAGCGGTGAAAATACATCCGTATCGTAGTTGGAGCTCTTGTCCTGCAGAATCGACACAAGGCGTTCGAAACCCATACCTGTATCAATGTGACGCGCAGGGAGTGGACGAAGCGAGCCATCCTCCTCGCGGTTGAACTGGATAAACACATTGTTCCATACCTCAATCACATTTGGGTCATCCATGTTGACGAGACTCGCTGCGTTGCGGTTACCGATACGGTCGTAGTGGATTTCACTGCAGGGACCACAAGGGCCCGTCGCGCCCATTTCCCAGAAATTGTCCTTTGCATCGCCCGGAAGGATATGGTCATCAGCCACGCCGACCTTGCGCCAAATTTCGAGCGCTTCCATGTCAGGCTGCAGACCTTGCGCGGCGTCACCTTCAAAGTATGTCACATACAAACGATCCTTCGAAAGGCCATACACCTCCGTGAGAAGTTTCCACGCATAAGCAATAGCTTCTTCCTTAAAGTAGTCGCCAAAGCTCCAGTTACCAAGCATCTCGAAGAAAGTATGATGATACGTATCCTTACCAACATCGTCCAAATCATTGTGCTTACCTCCAGCACGAATGCACTTTTGGGAGTTGACAGCACGACGCAACTTGGAGAAGTCGGACGCAGGATCCACTGTGCCGAGGAAAATGGACTTGTACTGATTCATACCAGCATTGGCAAATAGCAAAGTTGGGTCATCGTAAGGAACTGTCGAGCTGGATGGCACAAATGTGTGACCCCTTTCACGGAAAAAGTCCATAAAAGCGCTGCGCACTTTAGGCGCCGGCCACGCTGGTGGGTTTGCGGCGCTCGTATTCGACATGGTTTGCGTGCTTGAGTGACGACAAATATGCAGTATGCCAGAAGAAAAACACGTTGGAACCGGTCGAACGAATTGTACCAGCCAACGGCCAAAAGGCATACACTTGCTGCAAGAAAGCCGATCTCGAAGAACTCGTGACAGAAGAGTTATTCTGTGGGGGTGTGTATCTACATTCATTGCTTACGTATCGAGCGACGCCCTGTGTCCATCGACGTCTTCGGCGCCCAATGGAGTTCGCCATGCGCTAGACAGTGGCACTACCAGAACACTTGCTTGATCCTTTTAGCGAATCGGCACAGAACCCAGTACTCATAGGCGTCGACTTTTTTTTCGTGTAGCGCTTTTTCTTCTGTCCGTTCGTTGCTCAAAAGGTCGGCAAGAATGAGACGAGAAAAGTGGCAACTGTCGTCAATACAACACGGACCTTGTCATCGCCAAAGTTGATCCGCGCATAACTACAAATCTCAAATATAGAGATCGTCTTCGGTCTGAACCCAATGCATCCATGGAGTTACACGTAAGCTTGCCCAATGGAGATTCTAGAAAGGATCATTCAGATACATTGATGAGTGACAGCAAAGATTATCTCGAAAAGTCAAAAGCTCACATGTTTCAACCGCAATGCTTAGAAGCAGATACATCATCGCCATGCTAGCTGAACGTTTCAATTTTGATTTCGCAAAGAGGGGTCCGAGGGAAATCGAAACCTGAAGTGCTCAAAGTACGAGTGCTTGTTCCTCATTCATGGTTACGTATAGTGCCCTGCAGTAGGTTCAAGGTCATCGAAGTGAATACTGCCTCCTTCTGTAAATGCTTTTCTTAGTCAATCACCTCGAGTCCACGCCAGGGTTCGAAGTAGTCACTAAGCAGGGCAATGCCTGGATTTCAAAAAATTGGCGCATATTTCTTCAGGTATTATCTCTGAGAATCACATCACGCAGTTGAAAGCCATGAAATTTGCGTAACCAAGCCCATATTTGCACCACCAAGTAGTATTCTTTATTCTTTTCATGGCACATGCCCCATGTGGGAAAGATTTGTGATGATGCATATCAGAGTAAGCACTGCGCTTATCAAGGCACCAACGATATGATGCGTGCGAGAGAACATGTTCCCTAACGGCCGACAGATTGGGAGCTGGGGGACAGGAATCGAGTCAAGGCCAAGATTTGGATGTTCTCTCATCAAAGTGGATCATGATGCCTGGAATCGGTGTGCCAGGCAGCAGAGTGAACAAACTCGGGTCTCTGCGAAGCTGAGTGCACATAGTCGTCAATGATAAAAGAATGTTGTTGTATTATGATTGTTCTCATCATGTGCATAACTTTGCTCCTTAATGCTGCCAATACCCGGGTTCATATCGCATGGCCTATCAATAGCACCCGGCTTGCATCGAAACTCTTTTCTCGAGACATAGGAACACGGCGGCTTTAGTGATTCTGTGGCGATTGCGGTTCCCTTGAGCTCTTCCAAGAGCTCAAAGGCTTATGACCACTCGGTTCATCTGCCGCATCATGTAGGGGTTCTTGCGCACGGGGCTCTTCAAAGCGCCATGGCTTACCGGATAGATGCGGCAGCTCACGAGAGCTATGAATTAAACCAATCCAATCCGAGGTAATCTGCTGAGACTAACACCACACGTTGGCGGTTGTCTTCTCCCAGCCGCAGGATGATAAAATTATGACTAAATAAAAACTGGAAGCCTCTTTGTGATTGGAACCAGTGCTAAGGAAGTCACGTTTGGGGGCCTGGCGATGCGAAAAGGGCCATGATGAATGGACCGATCCGCATGAGATTTGTATTGTCCTGCGTTGCGGGGTTCCCCTACAGGTTGTCGCAGATGTGTCAGAAGGCGCAAAACTCGTGCCGAAATGTAACATTTGCTGCTGGATCGATTTTGTCTTCATTCAAAAGCATGCAAATTATTGCACTAGGATCCTCGAGTGCCCTGTAGAATCAAGCCAATTCATCCTAGATCTCATTTGCGAGTGCTGAATACCACATTGCCAGTTCTAGTTTTCGTTCAAAGTTTGTACGGCTCTACTTTGGCCGGCCAACATCCGTATGGATACCCTGACATGGAATTACCCACTATCCGGGCCCCATTATGATCTGATGGGGCCCAGCACGTATCCCGCGGCAGCTGTTTCCCAAGTTGAATTTGCACCATTTTATCCAGAACATGCGCCTGCTGGATCAGGTTCGCATGATCTCAGTGCTCTGTCACGCACTGGAACGCTTTCGCAGCCTGCAAACCACCAGGTACCTCTGACTGGTATACAACAAACAACCACACAACTTGCTGGTCAAGCTGCACCTCTGTGGAATAGCAATATGCAAACTGACCCTGTCACACAGCCGAATCCTGTACCGGCGCCCGCAGCTATACAAACGCCTACTATTAATGTATCTGACGCCAGTCAATCGTCACGTAACCAAGATTCATTGGACATGATGGGCATTTCGGGCGAAACCCCATCGTCTTTAAAAGCCTCCCTACATACAAATGCGATTGACTTGGAGGCTTCGAGAGATGCACAGATGAATCCAGCCATGACCAACCTTTTTCATCCAGACACCTCCATACCCAACAATGTACCAGATGTGGCGGAAAAAAGCGCTGCTTCAGATACCGTTCCCTTTCTATTTGAACATGCTCGTCGACAAAATTCAACCAATTTGAAAGGTTTTTTGAAGTTGGATGTCAATATGGGCTTTATGGGGGATAGTAAAATGGAGTCTCCTACAACGATGCTTCAGCCAGTGGTGGGATGGAAAAAAAGGCGCTCCGTATCGGATGTTGGTCCGCGCACGCCTTCTATGCTAGGACCCTCAGCGGACGCTTTGACTTCTCCCATCGATGACTTGTCCTATTTGGTCGATTCTTTGAGTAATCGTCCGCATCCTAATAAAGACCACATGTACCTGGCACCTACGGATGAGCATGACTCGGCTCTCAACTTGGAGTCTCTCAACCTTGATGCAGACGAGCAGTCTGCGCCTGAAGTAACGCCTCAGGCGGCTATGCAGAGCTCGGCTGGGCCAAACCATGAAAAAACTCAAACGCCTGTAATGGAACAAACTCGTCAAGATCCTATGCAGTCGAATTCAGCCGAGGAACTCACCCTAAATACCATATGTTTCCAAGAGGCACCTGATCCTCAGTCTCTGATGGATCAGTCGTTGGCTAGTGCATTGACGGATCAAAATTTGTATGGACCTTGCTTGGACGAAGCTAAAGAGAGCAGCTCCACTGGACCCATCAGATCCTGCACAAGTGGACGGAGTTCCCGTTCTGTGAGTCCTTATCATGCATCGACGCGTAGTATGACGCCTGAATCTGAGAGGAGTTTGGATGAAATGGTTCAGATTGAGGCAGCCACTCGTATGACGCAGTGGCGTTTCCCGCTCAATCCCGGACATCTACACAAGAACGATACGTTGCACCCATTCGATGCCTATAACTACTCTGGCACGGGATCGACGCCGCTGCATGGAGGGATGCGGTACCCGTCGATGAATGCACGGCGTCATATGCGAGCTGCTATTTCGGAAGATTTTCGTGGACATGGGAAAATGGATTATATGGGTACATGGGGAAAGTCTTTGGACCTGACTCGGCAAGATCAAGCATTGTTTAACAATATTTTTATGGGGAATGATCCGCATGCGGGGTCCGTGGAGATGATACGATGTGCTTCTTCGCCTATCAAGACGGTGGGTGCATCTGCCATTATGGCGGACCCGTTAGCGAGTTCAAATGCTATGACTCCCTCTTCGCTGGGTGTACCTATGGAGACGCTTGGTCCAAGGCAGCCAGTTGGTGAAAACCAGTTGAAGCGTACTATGGAGAGCAGCCTGTCACATACCAGGGTAAAGTCGGAGTCTTCGGAGAGTGCTATGCAAATGGCAGCACAGACGCATACACCTGTGGTCACGACGACTGCAGCGCAAGCAGCATCGGCATCGAGGCGGAAGGCAGAAGCGCTCTTCACATGCCCATTTCCAGACTGTGGCTCTACATTCACGCGCCAGTATAACCTTCGGGGTCATATGCGTTCTCATATGGACGAGCGACCTTTCAAGTGTGAGTGGCCCGGATGTGGTCGAAGCTTCGCGCGAACTCATGATTGCAAGCGGCATCATAATTTGCACTTGAACATTAAACCTTATCAATGCGAAGGATGCGGCAAGACATTTGCGCGATTGGATGCACTAAATCGCCATCATAAGAGTGAAGCAAGCACATGCGGTGTCAAAGCGAGTGAGCTGAAAACGAACGTGTAAAAAGAAAAATGTTGTACATATATGATAGAAGTTTTGTATGGACTATTTATTACATGAATGCTTCCGGACAGTACGATCAGCCACAAAACGACGCCATGCAAGTAGGACCCACCTGGCTGGTACCATAAGAATGGAATCGAACAGGAGACGGTTGCCAGGTGCACATCCTCCCGAGGAAATGCGCAAACACAGACCAATGATACCATCCGTGATAGAAAACTCGTGGGATTCCACGCCCCGCAAAAGGTGCTGGGCACATGCTTCAGGGCTGAGGCCCTCGTCTTGACCTTCAATTTCCAGTGTAAGAGCAGGTTTTGTTTTGTTTTCTTCCTCCAGACCTGGCGAAAGGATTGTAGCAGGGAAATACATATGTACTTGAATTCCATACATTTGTAGTTCAGAGCGAAGGCATTCTGCTAGACCTCGGATAGCGTATTTCATAGGAGAGTATTGAGAATAGCCAAACATGCCCATAAAACTCAAGACGCTGCCTGTAAATATAATCTTGCCAGGAATTTGGTTCTGTTTCATGTAGGCAGCTGCAGCATGAGCTGTACACAGAGCCGTTTTGTATATGAGGCGGATACCTTTGTCGAATTCCTCCTCCGTGTGATTCAAGAAAAGCCCTGGATGTGCAGCACCAGCACAGCAAAACACTGTATCGACCGGCATAGAGCATTTTTGGATAGCTAATGAGACAGTAGAAAAGTTGGAGACATCAGCAGAAACGTAGGAAAGATGTTGAGACCCGTACTGACGGCATGATTCCACGTCCTTCAAGGCGCTTCGAAGTTTGGATTCAGACCGACTACAAATGACCACATGGGCTCCCCGTGAAGCCAGCAGCTTGGCAAGAGCGAGGCCCAGTCCTTGTGAGCCGCCTGTAATAAAGACGTGTTTTCCGTGCGCAGTCCACTTTGATCGGCGCGAGTTGAGCAGGACATAGCTAGCGCCTAGCAGCAAGCTTCCGTAAAGGACCCAAGACCACATGAATGTCTGAAGAAACTCCACATACGGCTTGTCTGCCTACATGACATGGACGTACCCTGCTCATATAAGCCGAGCGCAAGAATGCTCTGAGGCAACGGCTCTTGTCAAGGTAGCTAGGCATTCCCCTTGCTTGCATGGATGGGATCTTTCAACGAATCCCGACTCGCCCTATGATACTGCAGTCAATGTCTCTGTACCAGGGAGTAACAGTTGTCAATGCGAGGGTGCTGTTCCTCCGACATCATTGCCTGTGCAAGCAGGAGAACAAGCAACCATATCTTCGCACGACCTCATGCAAATATGGCCAGCCTGTGGCCGTTGTAATCACTCTTTAGATCTACATGGTCTGCTAAATCTGGACCTAGAAGAAGAACGTCAGAGACGGATTAAAGTGGCTGTTCGAATGGACGAACTCCTCGAGGACCAAAACAGATTGCAGGATTTCACCTATACAGATGAAGACCTATGCTCATTGAAAAGGTATGTGCTACTCATGGCTGACGCAGACAAATACGTTCTTTGTCGTACATAAAACGACCTAAGTCTGAGGGGGCGAAGACGCTATCTAATAAAAATGCGAAGCAAAAGAATGCTAAGGACACCAGCAAGTTTGTTCCTAATGCTGATGTGTTTCATACTCTTAACTTTATGTACCAGCGTGCATGCTGCGCTGAAATGATAAATTTGGTGCATGCCGATTTTAGCGCGCCTGAGGACATTTCCACCAGCATGAGGCATTTTTTTGCCTTAGCAAAGCGAGCAGTGATCCGAATTGACCCATCTATCAAACACAGTGTTTGTCGGAAATGCTTTCGGCCCATGATAGAGGGACTAACAAGCTGCACTCTTATACAACAAAAAAAGAAATGTGCTTTGATCTTGAAGCAATGTATGCACTGTGAGGACGAACGTATTGTGTATTCATACGCATTGCCAGCATCTAAATGTTGTGCTCCCGTGAGACCTCACAGGAAGCGACAAAACCTTTCTCAGCGACAACGCCGGAGACGTTGGATGTATAAGAACAGGACTACGGAGGGGAAAGAGCCAAAAACATTGAACCCTGTTCCTTTTTCAGAACGAATGGATTCAACCGCTTGGCAAGAATCTTTTCTTGCGCAAGGATTGGCTTCAGGACTCGATATCGCTTTGCTACAAGAGTCTGCTAATTTACGTGGCGGGCATACATTATCGGTGGGGCTAGGCCGGGAATCGCTAGGAACCCCAAGGATGCCTTGTAAATCTGGTGTCTGAACAAAGAGAATGTTACGTTCCTTTTTTGAAAACATTGGCCAATCAAATTTCTCTAGTCCAACTGTCGAACGACAGTCTCGCGACTTGCCACAGTTCAGGTTTAAATCTTTGGACCGTCAGCGAATCAGAACTTGCATTTTTGCTTGAATCTGAAATCCGCTCGAGGTTTGTTTTCCTCGTGCCTACGAATCAATGGAATGAGTTGGTCTGGAAACATATATACGTGAAGACGATCGCCCGTGCTACTTTCTTCACCATCTTCAAATGAAGCTCTCTCTTGTTATTGTTGCCGCTTGCATTGCCTTGGCCCAGGCTGCTCCTGCTAAGAGGTCGCTGAACTGCAAGGCTGTTGGTAACGCTGGTTTCCTCCTCGGTCATAAGGGTGACAGCAAGGTCACGTACCAATTCGATGACAACGTACTTCGCGAGGTCTCGAATACAAGCCAAAAGTTTGAGTTCTACGAGTGTGATGTCCCCTCGGACAAATACTTCGGTACGGGCGTTGGTGCCGTGATTGGTCAGATCCGCAGCAAGGATGATGCCTCGATGTGTGTAACGGCTGGTTCTGTGGCGCCTCAGGCTAGCGATTTGGAGCCCAAGACGTTTGGTGAGGGTCGCATTACGCTGGAAAAGTGCGCATGCAATGACTCGGAGGGCGACATGACTCTTCGCAGGCAGTGGTTTACTATGCCCCTGGGCGCACCTACCTGCCCGCCACTGATCTCTCAGCGTGGTTACAAGAACGATGCTGCTCAGAGTATGGTCTCGGAGTTCGACGACAAGTCTGTTCGTCTCGTGAAGGGCGACAAGGAGGGCTCTAAGTACCTTTACCTCGGCGACGATGTGGCTGACAGCTGCAAGTAGAGTCTCAGTATATGTGCTGCCAGTTAATGTAGTTCTCTGCTAATTTTATTCGCATGCTTTGTTCTAGCGAGCCTATGTAGGTTTACCGATGGACAACTGACGAGAAAGAGGGACGGTCTGACCGGCTTAGTGTGAATCAGATCATGGTTCCCGTTTTTATTCGTAGCCATGGGCGGGGCTTTGTAACACTTTTTTGGGGAGGGATTCTCATGTGATGGTGGGAGACTAAGAGCGGGTGAGCCAATGAGACTGCGAGCCGGGATGTCGTGTATTGTGCGAGCAGATGCAGTACTAGAGAACGATCCCAGTGACACTGGGAAGAGCAGACCACTTAGATCAATGAGCGGATAACTCTAGCATAAATAGAGCAGTATCACTTTGAATAGCTGAGGCCCTGATTCCAGTGTGGCAGGTGTACCGCGGCCAACCCTGATGCCAGCTGCAAGAGCGACAAGGAAAGCACGGCTTGACAAAGAGGCGTGTGTGTAACATGATGACAATGCAGTGGTATTTTTAGTGGCTCATACAGTCGGGTTTCCAGCCCACTTCAGATTTCTGCGCAACAGTCGCTTTCGCCTCGGTTGCCTCAAATGGCTGCTTTTTTAAAGTTAGTAGCGGTACCGAACGCGTGCATGCGCACGGCTTTTCATGATGATTTTTGTTCAGGAAAGGGTGCTTCGAAATGGGAAGATACAGTTGGTGACTGTCCTTGGTTACGATGGATAGCCTTGCTAAGTGCTTAACGAAAGGGAGCAGCCGTTTGTATATTAGATGGCGGGTCATGATGGAACTCGCGAAAGTGGCGTCACGAGCCGACCGAAGGTGCTTCTTCTTTTGGTCGCATGACGTGGATCAGCGAGAGTACATGTCGTCAGTGAATGGGAAATCTGTTAAAGTGTGGAATTGACGAACAGGGTCTTCACGGTCTTCATGATTGTTGCTAAGTACGGCGATTGAAGCTAGCCTTCTAGTGTCGGAGACCAAACCGGCATGGACAAGGTTGGTTACTTACGGTGTAAGCGTCCCTTTCATAGTACGCTCGAAATGAAGTACGTGTCGGAACGTGCTAGTTCGCTCAAAGTCATGGGGCTCGTTCATAGAGCCAGTGCGCACGGCAGGTGGACGTGCGCCTCCACCGGGCGTAAGCGCTTGAACAGCAAACACAAAAATGTGCCGAATTTTAATTGTGTGGACCCCAGGCACCTTGATTCTAAACACACCGAGACCCAAAGAAGGGGTCTAGGGTGACTGCATGTGCTCAGCTGGGATGTGCACCATGCCGCACCAAGTGCATCAAGGTAAAGATGAGCACATGCGAAAGCACGGACCAGGTCTTGGCACCGTGCGTTGTCGCCGTAGTTCAGCGAGAGGACACCATCCACACGAAGGCAATTTAAAAAGTGGAGCGCGAACAACCACCAAAGTCCGAAATATCTCAACGCCACATTTGGACGCATGAATATGGCATGACAAGAGGCAACCCATACCACGCATACTAGATCAGTGAGTGCCACTACTAGAAGGAACAACACGCAAGTACCAAGAGATGAAGATTGCAGGAGCTACGATACTTTCTGCGATGGTCTTTAGTGGCATGGTGAGTGCCGCGCCTGCCAAGAGGGACAACCTGAACTGCCAGCCGATGGACGCAGGTGGGAAGGACAAGTGCAGTTTGACGGAGATGTGGACCAGGTGGATGAAGTGAGGCGGAGCAACATGAAGTCAGCCGTGGCGCTGAAGCTGGACAATGGCAAGTTTGACGGCGATTGCAAGGCATAGATAAGAGATACCATGTATAGAGAGAATGATTTAATGGAGCAGAGAAAGGCAGAGAGAAAGAGAGAGAGAGGGAGAAAGAGAGAGAGAGAGGGAGAAAGAGAGAGGGAGAGAGAGGGGACGAGAGAGAGCGAGGAGAAGAAAGGCCAAGACAGACTAGGACTAGCATAGCCACCCAGTGCATCACAAGAGATGAACACGGTATAGAAATGAAGAACGCATATGGCAAAGGGAAAGGCGGCGGCAAGGATGGAAGGAAGCAAAGGCAAATGATAGGTTGTCAAGAGGGATGGAGAAAGGAGAAGGGAGTGGAGGATCGACGCAAGGCCCTGAGCATTTGTTCGAAATGAGGTGACAGTGCGGGGTAAGTGGAGAGGAAGGCACGCAACGGCGAGGAGGAAGGCAGGCCATGGGAAGCCGGAACAAGGCATGCGGCGCGGGACGCCAGTGGTACGATGCTCCATCGATGTGACAGAATTTCATAAAAACCGGAAACATTCAACACGTTAAGAGGAGCTACATCAAGAAGCATTAACGAAAAGCTGGCATCGTAACGGGATATCTAAAGAAGCGGGTATGTCGGCCCAGAAAGAGAGAGAGAGAGAGAGAGAGACAGACAGACAGACATACAGACGTTGCATAAATTAGCGGGCTTTGGCAACGCCCATGCGGCGTGTGTCATAGTTAAAGATGACGGAGCCGAGCTCCATGAAGGGGGAGCCAAGAATCC
>ERZ500990.135-NODE-135-length-25740-cov-7.090870_pt1 | contig 25740 bp, 23 predicted proteins | sample MGYA00248876_ERZ500990 | MGnify/ENA primary metagenome ERZ500990 (study PRJEB25958, sample SAMN03398517) | human skin metagenome | study: EMG produced TPA metagenomics assembly of the Human Skin Microbiome Metagenome (human skin metagenome) data set.
TTCCGATCTCTATCATAGCAGAAATAATTTGTAAAACCTATGACATCGTGAGGTGACCGTATGGCCAAACAAAAAATTGGGCAATAGTAAAACTATGTTTACATTAATACAATTTTCTTAACAATTTAGGGGTAAAAAGGGTTGAAACGCAACTTTTTTACACTGTCATCTTGTTGAGCTTCAATGCTACAGTAACATTTGCAAACACTTGAAAGTTATTTGTAGCACTTTATTTAATTAAACATACACACAACAATGATAATTATAAGCATGACATTGGCTTAGCTAGACCGAGGATAGACAAACAATAGTATGGAGTAGCATATAGCTGGTAATTTTCGAGTATTTAAAAACTTTTATCAGCCACATCAATAATATAACCAAATTGTAGGAGGCACAATGGACAATTTTTTCATTAATTATAACCAAACTCTTGGTTCATCCATGATGACCATGATTGGCGCACTGATTATTTTTATTCTTGGTTGGATTATCGCCAGTATTGTCGGTTCGGTGGTGCATAAATTATTAGAAAAACTGAGCATCAATCAAAAAATGAATGCGTCAACGGGTAAAACCTATGACTTGGCGCATTTATTATCACGTATTGTTTTTTGGTTTGTCTTTATCATTGGTATTTCTGCGGCATTAAGTTTCTTAAAACTTGACGCTATCTCAGTGCCGTTTGCCAATATGGTCAATATCGTGTTGTTATTTATTCCAAATCTAATTGCTGCAGGCTTACTTGCGCTACTAGGTTGGGTACTGGCGACTGTGGTGCGCTCTGCGCTGTCAAACGTGCTTAACCGCACGTCAGTTGATGAAAAACTATCAAGCGAAGCAGGCGTACCGCACATGAGCGAGAGCATTGCTAACTTGGCTTATTGGTTTATTTTGCTCATGTTCTTGCCAATGGTATTGCAGCAATTAGGCGTAACGGGTCTGTTAGCCCCGATTAATGGCATGATTACCAAAGCGTTATCTTACATCCCTAACTTAATCGGCGCGGGTGTGATTATTTTTGTCGGTTTTGTCATTGCCAAAATTTTACGTGGTATCGTCACTAATATTGTCACAAGCTTAAACGTGCAAAACTTAGCAGGCAAGGCGGGTATCGGCAACCAAACCCAAATCGCCAATATCGCAGGTACGCTGGTGTATCTCATCGTACTCATTACCGCGATTATCATGGGTCTTAATGTACTGGATATCCAAGCGATTTCTGGTCCTGCGACCAATATGCTGAACGAAATCATGCTAGCGATTCCAAATATCATCATGGCCATATTGATTTTAGGTGTAGCGTATTTTGTGTCAAAACTGATTGCCGATATCGTTAAAAACCTACTTGATAACTCAGGCGTCAATGTATTACCAAGCAAGTTAGGCTTGCAAAATGTGTTAGGTACTGCCAAAGTCTCTGACATCGCAGGCTTTTTGATTGTGTTCTTTGTGATGTTATTTGCCACCATCGAAGCGGCTCGTAGCCTTGGCTTTACTTATATTGGAAATTTAATCAGCGTCTTTATCCAGTTTGGCGCGCAAGTCATCCTAGGTGCAATTATCCTTGCGGTGGGTTTTTGGCTTGCCAATTTATTGGCGAGTGCGGTACAACGCTCACAAAATGGTACGGCATTTTTAGCCAACCTTGTGCGTGTTCTCATCATGGGTGTGGTGCTTGCGATGGGCTTACGTGCGATGGGTATTGCTGACTCGATTGTCAATATGGCATTTGGCTTGACTTTAGGCGCAGTCGCGGTTGCGTTTGCCCTAGCCTTCGGTCTTGGTGGCCGTGAAGCTGCGGCCCGTTTTTTAAAAAACATCCAAGATAAGGCGGAAGGTCAACGCTCAGGCTTGACAAATATGATGAATACGCCTGTGAAAGAGCCTACTAAATTGACAGGGTTTGAAACAGATGTTGCGACTCAGTACGCACCTACACAAACAGGTAGCATTGAGCGTCCAATTGACTCAGGCAATGCATCGGGGATTGACAACAATCAAGCAACCACTGTCGATACCACCACGTCATTGCATACCGCACTTAACAATTTGGCTGAAAGCATCGATACCGATGAAACGACCCAAACACAGCAAGCGATTATTCAACCTACCAGCACCTTTAGTAGCGATGATTTAAAACCTAAATCATAGTTGTTTAGTGTACAGCCACGCTGAAAAAAATACCCTGATAAGTAATCAGGGTATTTTATTAACGGTGTAAATCTTGTAGTGGCTGTGACATTTTTTCAAAATGCTTACCCAAAACGCCGCGATAGTTTTCTAAAATTTTGGGTAAATCGGCGTCATAGTCGCCCGTTGGGTAAAACAAGGGCATAAAGCGCATTTGTTTGGTGTTATAGTCCATCGCAATCGGTAAAATCGGTACGCCTGCGCCTACGGCAATATGATAAAACCCTGTTTTCCATTTTTCGGTATAACTGCGTGTCCCTTCAGGTGCCAACCCTAACCAAAGTTGATCTCGTTGGTTAAACTGCTCAATGGCGGCCTGCAAAGTTGAACCTTTTTTCTGACGGTCAATCGAAATCATCCCACCCCATTTTAGGAAAGACCCGATGAGGGGAATACGAAACAGCTCTTTTTTACCCATCAATTTAAAATCAATGCCAACTGATAAAATGCCCATCACCGCGTTCCAACCGTCTTCGTTTGACGTGTGCGGGGCAGCCAGCATCACCAGTTGTTTGACATTGGGCACCTCACCCACAAGTTGCCAACCGCGCATTTTTAAGTATTTTGCGGCGAGCTTGGCGATGTTTGGGTCATCGCGGCGCGGCACATTTGAGCCAAATTGGCTGGGATCTAATGGCGTTTGGTTGATATCCATGTAGGGTCTCTTTGATTTAATAATTTAATTTGAGTTTACATTAGTGCACTAAAATTAGCAAATTTGTTGATTGGAGACATTTATAACAAAGTTTTGGGCTGCAGGATAATGATAGTTGCGCCCAACAGTATCACCAAACCGCCAATGCTGTCCCAGTGTGTCAGAGAAACGCCATCGACAAATTTTAGCCATACCAAAGCCGTCGTGATATATATGCCACCATATGCGGCATACACTCGCCCTGTCGCGGTGGGATGAAGGGTCAGTAGCCATACGAACAGGGCAAGCGTGATGGTCATAGGTACAATGAGCCAAAGCGGTTTGTGCTGTTTGAGCATCAGATAGCCAAGATAACAACTGACAATCTCGGCAATGGCGGTGATAAACAATAAAAGCAGAGTAATCAACAATTTAGTCATATTCGCGGATTTGCCTTATATTAAGCAGCAGGGGAAAGTTGATAAATCGCATCTACAAAAGTATGCGCTAGCAGTGTAGGCTTAACGTCAATCATTTTTACCTAGCCATTAAACCCCAATTTCCGCCAAATCGCCTTTTTGCTCAAGCCATGTTTTACGATCGCTGGCGCGTTTTTTGGCAAGTAGCATATCCATCACGCTATCGGTTGCAATTGGGTCATCAAGGTCAAGCTGCACCAAACGTCGCGTATCAGGATTCATCGTGGTTTCACGTAGCTGTTCGGCACTCATCTCGCCCAACCCTTTAAAACGGGTAATTTGCGGCTTTTTGTTTTTTGCCACTTTTTTCAAGATTTGCTCAAGCTCGTCATTATCAAGGGCGTACTCCACATCTTTGCCAATATCAATGCGGTATAGCGGTGGCATAGCGACATACAAATGCCCAGCATCAACGACTGCTTTAAAATGTTTGACAAACAGCGCACACAGCAGCGTGGCAATATGCAGTCCATCTGAATCGGCATCCGCCAAAATACAGATTTTATCATAACGCAGTTCGCTCAAGTCGTCCGAATCAGGATCAACGCCAATGGCAATGGCAATATTGTGGATTTCTTCACTGGCAAGCACCGTATCGGGCGACACTTCCCACGTGTTCAAAATCTTGCCTCGCAGGGGCATAATCGCTTGAAAATGTCTATCACGTGCCTGTTTTGCAGAGCCACCTGCCGAATCCCCTTCCACCAAAAACAGCTCTGCGCCATCTCGCAAATCACCGCGACAATCCGCCAACTTTCCAGGTAAAGCAGGTCCTTGGGTGATTTTTTTACGCTCAACTTTTTTGGCAGATTTTAGCCGTTTGCCCGCTTTATTAATCGCCAATTCAGCGATTTGTTTGGCAATCTCCGAGTTTTGATTGAGCCACAAGCTAAAGCCATCTTTGGCAAAGGCTTGCACCACGCCCGCCGCTTCTCGGCTCGATAGGCGCTCTTTGGTCTGTCCGCTAAATTGCGGTTCGGAGAATTTTAGCGATAAAATATAATTGACCCCATCCCACACATCTTCAGGAGCGAGTTTGACGTTGCGCGGCAGTAGATTGTGCAGTTCACAAAATTCTTTTAACGCGTCAGTAATACCTGTGCGTAGTCCATTGACGTGGGTGCCACCTTGTGCCGTAGGAATCAAGTTAACATAGCTTTCTTGCACAGGCGTACCACCCTCGCTAAGCCAACAAATGGCAAAACTTAACCCTGCTCGCTCGCCTTTTTTGGCGTCGTAATTAAACACAAATGGCTGTTCTGGCAGGGTGATTTCTTCGACCAGTTGCTCGGTGAGATATTGCGATAGCCCATCGGTAAATTGCCAAACGTCTTTGTCGCCGTCAATTTCATTGATAAAAGTAATGGTCAGCCCTGCCGATAACACGGCTTTGGCTTTAAGATGGTGTTTGAGTTGTTTGATGTTAAATTTTGGTGAGTCAAAGTATGTTTCATTGACCCAAAACCGCACGAGTGTCCCACGTTTTTTCTTGTTAGAAGACGGGGCAACCGCCAGCGGAGCAACCGCATTGCCATCGACAAATTGCATGGTGAATGCTTCGCCATTTCGCCACACAGTAACATCGACTTTGTGCGACAAGGCATTGACCACCGAAATCCCCACGCCATGCAGACCGCCTGAGACTTGGTAGTTGTCGGTAGAAAATTTACCGCCTGCGTGTAGGCGTGTCAGAATCAGTTCAATGCCCGATTGGTTAAATTCGGGGTGAATGTCGGTGGGCATGCCGCGTCCGTCATCTTCGACCGACAGCGAGCCATCGGTGTGTAGAATGACAGTAATGTTTTTGGCGTGACCTGCAAGGGCTTCGTCCACCGAGTTGTCGATGACTTCTTGTGCCAGGTGGTTGGGGCGTGTGGTGTCAGTGTACATACCAGGGCGACGGCGTACTGGGTCAAGACCTTCTAATACTTCAAGTGAGGTGGATGTATAATTGCTCATTTTTTTCCCATTAAATAACACTAAACTTTAATTTGACCAACATTTTTTATTGAATCAACGGCAAGCCAAACAAAAATTGCACAATTTGCGGTAATTTGGTTTCAAAATCACTCATCACATGGTCGCCACCCTCTTCCACGATGATATGGCTTTGGGCATTGCTTTTTTCCAAAGTGCTTTGACTAAAATAATTGACCGCATCTTGAAAATTGAGCAGCTCATCGCCTTTTTTCAAAATTACCAATAAATTTTGCGGATTGAGCGGTTGTTCGGGGCGATTTGCTACCAGCCACTCAATATCTTTTTTGCTAATATGCCAACCATCAGGCGTCACGTGACCGATATAATCATCGGGCAAACTGTCAAAATCTTCCCCAAAAAAACGCTTGAGACTTGTGCCACTGTGCACACTTGGATTGAGCAATACCGTTTTTTTACCTGTCAAATTTGCCAAAATATTGCCATAAAATCCACCCAGCGAACTACCGACCAAACCTGTATTCGGGTCTTTGGCAATAATTTCTTGGATTAAAGCAATCGACTCATTGGGTGAACGATTCAAATCGGGCGCAACAACCTTGATTTGTGGGAAATTTTTGGCACAAAAATCTTTGAGTTTTTGCGCTTTTTCGGCGTTTGGATTGCTATCAAGTCCGTGAATATACACAATTTGCATGGTTTTCTCGCTATTTTTTAATTATAGTAAATTATCATATCGACTGTTGTTGGTTTGGCTAACATTTAATCTTAGCATTGCTTGGCTAAAATAGCCATGATGCGAGGTTTCAACACGTTAAAATTTGTCGTGTTAGTTAGATAGCCGTAGTTGATAGTACGTTTTTGCCGCTATTATTTGATTTTCCGCCCATAACCTTATCTCTGCATAGGTGGATTACTCGTCCATTGGCATGGCGTAGTCAGGAGGTATCACCGCGATGGAGCAGCAAGAGTTATTTGAGATTGCCAGTCCTTGTATTCAAGTCTGCGAGCTAGATAAACAAGGGTATTGTAAAGGCTGTTTGCGCAATCGCACCGAGCGTGACCTTTGGCTTATGATGAATGATTCACAAAAGCGGCAAGTACTTAAGTTATTGACTATTCGAAGACTCAAACGACTGCGTGCCGAGCGTTTGGCGCACCAAACCCCCACCCAAACTGCGCAAGATGATGAGATAAATTTGACATTGTTTGCAGATAATGAAAATAATGTTGGCGATTAAATGATTGTAATGTCTACTAAAAAAAATTAGGTTGAATGCATGAATAGCTCTTGGTTTAAGCAGGTTTGGCGACTTGCATTAACAGCGATTACGGTATTGATTTTCTTTATGGCAATTCGTGCGCTTTATCATTTGACCAAAACTGTGCACTATCAAGACGTTCTAGACGCTATCGCGCATATTCCTACCTTCCATCTTATTATCGCCGCCATCGTGGTGGCTTTTGGTTATTTAGTACTCACCATTTATGATTTTATTGCGCTCCGCCAAATCGGCAAAAAACTTGATTACCGCCATGTCGCCCTCACCTCTTTTACCGCTTATGCCATTAGCCACACCATTGGGCTCAATCTTGTCACCGCGAGTGGTATCCGTTATCGTAACTATCGCCGTTTTAATCTGACTCATAATGAAATTGCCAACATCGTCTGGATGGTGTCGATGGCGTTTACCTTTGGCATTACCACGTTGATTGGGGCGTCTTTGACTAGCCATCCTGAGATTACCATTCAACTATTATCTGAACTGGATAAATCCCTTGGCATCTTTGAGCATACTTTTTATGTACGGGTGCTTGGCATCATCATGTTAAGCGTTATTGCAGCGATTATTGTATATGCTGGCAAGCAAGGCAAACACGTGGTGATTCGGGGTTGGCGTTTTGACTTACCGCCCGCCAAAATTGTGCTGCAACAGATTGCGATTGCCATTTTAGATTTAAGTACCGTGGCGTTGGTACTGTACTTACTATTGCCGCCTTCTGAGCATATTAGCTATTGGGCGACCTTTTCTGCGTTTATTCAATCAATGGCAATCGGTATTTTAAGTCATGTCCCTGGGGGATTGGGCGTATTTGAAGTGGTCATGATTACGGCTTTGCCCAAAGTCGATCGGACGCAGATGCTGGCGGTGCTATTGATTTTTAGATTACTGTATTACATCATGCCATTTTTGGTTGCCTTACTGGCATTGCTGGCATATGAGGCAAAGCTATATCTGAGTGAAAATTCTAACAAAAAAAAATAACCTTTTACATTGTTAACACTTTGCATCAAACAAACGTGTTTTCATATAGTAAAAGGTTATTTTAAGTGTGTTTGGTACGATCATACCAAATTAAATAGACCCGTCAAATCGACCTATCGTATTACCATTTAGTATCAAAACTTTAGTAGCTAAACTTTTCGGCTAATAAAGGCGATAATAAATAAAATCACCGCTACTGCCAAGAACACATATGCCAAATTTGCTGATAAACCTGCGACACCACCAAAACCTAAGAAACTCGCAATCAGTGCGATTACCGCAAAAATAATAGCCCAACGAAACATGATAATTCTCCTTTTTTTAGTATTTTTAATGTCCTGCTTTTGTACTTTGACACTTTTAGAAATTTTGCATTTTAGTTATTAAAGCATATTGACCTATGCTTTAACACATGACTGCATATTAGAATGATTCTATCTTGTTGTAACGAGCAATTTTGTAAGGTTTGTGGCATTCTCATAGCCGTTATATAAAAAAGTGCAAAAAAAAGCCCTACAAGGTTGATATCGTTGACGCTTCTAGTAAGCATTAGTAAGTTTTGCAAGGTTTTGTTAATAACTTCTGCTAACTGGTCTTTTACTTATACCATAAAATTTACCCCAAAATAAAATTTGATGGCGTTTCATTGACAATTTCACTGATTGTTAACGCTACCGGATAACTTCTTTGATGGCGTTAGGATTTATTTACGTATTCTCAACATTTTGCCTGCAATCCTTACATTGTTGCGTCGGATGATTGTTCTATAATGACATCTAGGCGTTTAGTACTCCCTTAAAGCATTTTCTTGATAATTGATAATACGGTCATATTTGGGGAATGATACTAACCACCTAATATAACTATAGAAAACAAGCTAATCATCAACCTATCAATCAACAATGAGGAAAAAATTATGAAAAAATTAGCCACAACGCTTACTGCATTAGTCATAGCAACAGGTCTTACGGTCAGTGCCCAAGCAGCGACTAAAGTAACAACTACGACCAAATCGACTACCACACACAAAAACGTCGCATCGGCAAAAGCAAAACCGCAAAAAGCGACGCAAAAATCCACAAAAGCCTCAAAAAATACTCACAGTACCAAAGCTTCAGCCAAGGCTAAAAAAGGCAGCAAAGTAGCTCCAAGAACCAGCGAAATAAACATTGATATCCCAGCTGACCTAAAAATCGACGAAAGCACTAACAAATCTGTTGCGCCAAGAGCACCTATGAATGCTCAACCCAATCCTGTAGTTGTGGTCCCTGTAGTAAAAGTTATCCCAAAAGGGCCTGCGGTTCAAGCAGTCACCGTTAAACCTATTGACGACAATACAGCGATTGCCTCAACAACAACGGCTGTACCCGTTGATGTACAAATCGTACCTGTTGTAGTAAAACCATAATCGCTAATTGTTAAGTTATTTTTATAAAAAAAGATGCCTGCGTGGCATCTTTTTTTTGTGGATTATTAGCTAATTAGTCTATTGATTATTTGGACAATAAAAAAGACACGTTTGATACTCTTTTTTATTGTTCCTTTTTTATTGTTATATAGCTCAAAATCTTTAGCAACCTTTAGCGATGATAAGCATATTTGGGATCCGCGGCCGCGGTGAATAACACGTCCGTTGATGAGTTGAGTGCTGTCTCAACCGAGTCTTGTACTACCCCAATAATAAAGCCAATCGCGACTACCTGCATGGCAATGGTGTCAGGAATATTAAAGAAACTACAGGCCAATGGTATCAATAGCAATGACCCCCCTGCAACACCTGATGCCCCCGCCGCAGCTAAGGTAGACACCACCGCTAACAATAGCGCAGACCCGAAGTCCACATGAATACCTAACGTATGTGCCGCTGCCAATGTCATGACATTGATGGTAATCGCCGCCCCTGCCATATTAATGGTGGCACCTAACGGAATAGTGATTGAATAGGTATCTTCATGCAAACCCAACTTATGCGCAAGGTTTAGATTCACAGGAATATTGGCGGCTGAACTGCGAGTAAAGAAGGCGGTGATGCCACTTTCTTTAAGACAGGTAAATACCAGTGGATAAGGATTTTTGCGGGTTTTGACAAATACAATTAATGGGTTTACAACTAAAGCGATAAACACCATAGCGCCTACCAACACCGCTAACAAACGGGCATAACTTAATAATACTGACAGACCCGTTTCAGCGATGGTTTGTGTCACCAAGCCAAACACGCCCAATGGCGCAAACCAAATCACCCATTTGACCACGCTTGAGACCGCCTCCGCCAAATCGTTAATCATTTGCTTGGTATGGTCTGATGCATGGCGCAAGGCAAGACCCAAAATCGCCGCCCAAGAAAGCACGCCCATGTAGTTGGCATTGACGATCGATTTGACAGGATTTTCCACCATGTTGGTCAAGAGTACTTTTATCACTTCTGCTAAGGATGACGGTGGCGTCTGACTGACTTCACCGGCTTTTAAAATCAATTCAGTTGGGAATAAAAAGCTTGCTACTACCGCCGTCAAAGCTGCCAAGAACGTACCTGCCATATACAGCACCAAGGTTGAGCGGACATTGACCTGAGTGCCTGATTTATGCTGACTGATAGCGGCAATGATTAAGATAAACACCAACAACGGTGCAATCGCTTTTAACGCACCGACAAACAACGCACCCAAAATTGAGATGGTTTGCGCCACACTCATGGATAAACCGCCGATGATAGTCGGATTGGCTAATGAACCGACTAAGATACCCAGTATCAGCCCTATCACAATCAAAGGCACCAACCCCACGCGCTGATACGCTTGGATAAGCTTTAACATAATAACCTCTTAATATTTCACCGCAAAAATGGCTGATATATTAACATTTTTTAACAATTTGCATAATTATTTTTAAAATCGTCAACTTGTCAACTTAAATCTATCAAATTGTCGGATAGAGAGGTTATCGGATTTGAAAAACTTGGATGGTAGGTGGGCTGCTAGTTGCTAGGGCTTGTAATTGTGCTTGATAAACGCGGTATTTGTGACGACCACTTTCAACCTGTTCGGGGGCGGCGTCGATGACTTCTAGCAGGCGGCTAGCTTGGGTATCTACAATTGCTTCGTTAGTGAGATTGATGACGACGCCATCAAATTGGGTGACAAGTTCGATATTATCGGTGAGTACCACACTGGCAGGGAGTTTTTGGTGATAAAAGGCATCAAGTTGCTGGATAATTTGGTGGGGAATAAACGCCACATCACTCAATGACCATAGTCGCTCATCAAGTGAGGGGAGTAGCTCGGACGCTGCCACTACGATAATGCTATCCTCGCTTTTGGTTAGCACGGTTGAAATCAGCTGGCAGACAAACGCCAGCTGTTTTTTTTGCGGGGATAAAATATAAAAACTAATTTGTGATGCCATCATTAGGGGTCAGCGTCCTATCACCTAGACTGCATCTTGGGCAGCTTGGCGATAAAGATAATTCATCAATAGCGGTACTGGACGACCTGTTGCGGTTGGCTCTTTACCCGACTGCCATGCCGTCCCTGCGATATCCAAGTGCGCCCAAGGGATATCTTCAACAAACTTGGATAAAAAACACGCCGCTGTGACTGACCCTGCCGGCATACCGCCAATGTTTTGCATATCTGCCATGTTGGATTTAAGCTGCTCTTGGTAGTCATCATCCAGTGGCATGTGCCAAACACGGTCATACGCTGATTCGCTAGCTTGTTCAAGCTCAAAAATCACATCTTCATTGTTACTGTATAAACCTGAGCGCACATAACCCAGCGCCACGATACACGCCCCCGTCAAGGTTGCCATGTCGATAATCACTTTTGGCTGATAGCGCTGCACATATACCAAGGTGTCGCATAGTACCAAACGACCTTCGGCATCCGTATTGAGGATTTCCACGGTTTTACCATTCATGGCGGTGACGATATCGCCAGGGCGAGTCGCTGTTCCTGATGGCATATTCTCCGCACAAGCGAGTGCGCCAACGACTTGCAGCGGTAGACGCGCTTCACATAGCGCTTTAATCATGCCCATGACTGCCGCTGCACCGCCCATGTCGTATTTCATCTCACCCATGCCCAAACCTGGTTTTATTGAGATACCACCACTGTCAAAGGTGATGCCTTTACCCACGAGTACAATCGGTTGCTCTAGGCTTGATTTTTTGCCTTTGGTTTTGCTGTTTTTGTCTTTTTTGGCGGCTTTGCCATTGTACTCAAGTAATACTAGCTTAGCTTCATGCGCGGAGCCGCGAGCGACTGCCAAAAAGCAGTTCATCCCTAATTGCTGCATGTCTTTTTCACCCAATACCTTGACCGTCAATAGCTCTGGGTATTGATTTGCCAAGTTTTGCGCTTGCTCTGCAAGATAGGCAGGGAAACACACATTCGGTGGCTGATTTGCCAAATCTTTGGTGAGTGATTGACCTTGCGCAGTCGCCTGCTGCAGCTGTAGCAGGGTGTCAAACGCGGCTTGGTTGTCTGCGCTGACCAATAAGGTCACGTCTTTTAGCGTCGGTTTATCCGCTTTTTGCGATTTATAAATATCAAAGGTATAGCTTTGATTTAACAGGGCTAATGCCAACTGACCAAAACTCACCTCATCCATACTATCGCCTAAACTAATCACCGCAGATTTGGTAAGACGACTCAAACTTGCATAAATTGCTTTGGCAATTTTTTGCAGGCTACCGCCGTTTAATTTGTCTTGACTGCCCACGCCAACCAATAACAGTCCCGTATTGTTGTCTGTGCCATAACTGATTGCGGTGTCGGCAAGCTTACCCTTAAAACGACTCGCTTCAATCAAGCGAATGACAGCGGTTTGTAGCTCACTCGTTAGTTGCCCCATAGTTTGGCTATTGTCATCTACCAATACCACGTGATAGCTATTCTTGACCGTTTTTTTAAGCGCGGTCGCTAGTGTCAATGTCAAACTCATTTAAGCTCCTTAATTATTGTCATCAAGAAATAACTATTATCATAGCATACCTATTATCGTATTTGGGTTATAGCATTGGGTTATCACTGGGCGATGGGATAGCAGGCGTCATTGCGTAGGGTAAAATGCGGTTGTGAAAAGTCTTTGTAAAAAGTGGCTTTGATAAAGCGGCTGTAAAAAGTGGTGGTGAAAAGTCATTGTGAAATGTTACCTTACAGTATTCATATTCATAATCTCTCGGCAACGCGCTAAAATAGCCGATTAACAGATGCGCCGAATGGTATGATGTCGTACAATATTGGCATTTACTTCCCTAGCTGTTTGAATTGATTAATTTTTGAGTAATATTAGGTGGTTACTTGTGATATTACGACGCTATATGACGCAACAAGTCGCCGCTAATACTGCGATTGTGCTGTTATTTCTGATGGCGCTGATGCTTGGCGGTCGCTTAATCCGCTATTTTGGTATCGCTGCAGAAGGCAGGCTGGATGTGGGTTTGCTATTTGCCATTATTGGCTATAACATTCCAACCTTTCTTGAGCTAATTTTACCGCTGTCATTTTTTATCGCACTGATGCTCGTGCTCGGTCGTATGTACGTGGATCAGGAGATGAGCGTCCTGTTTGCCAGTGGTATCAGTCGCGGTCGTCTGACGCGTTTGATGATTCCGCTGATTACTGGGTTATTTGTATTTCAAATGGGAATTAGTCTTTTGGCAAAACCATGGGGACTGTCTAACAGTAAGCAGATTTGGCAAACCCAGTCGCTCGGTAGTTTACTCGATTTAGTGCGTCCAAAAACCTTTATCAGCAGTGGCAACTATCACCTGTATGTCGATGAGTTTGATAAAGAAAAACGTGAACTCAAAAATCTATACGTGGTGCAGCAGCAAACCGATAAAAGCGGCAAAATTGCCAAAAACGATGTTATCATCACCGCCACGCGCGCCTATCAGGTCCCCAGTAAAGACACGGATAGCTCAATGCAGCTGGATTTGTTTCAGGGTCGTCGCTATGAGCTTGGCACCAACAACGCCAAGTACAACCAAGCCAGTTTTGAAAAATATCGCATTACCCTAGAAAAACCTGCCAGCGAAAAAATTACCGAAACCAATGTTGAAACCCAAACCACTGCCAAACTGCTCGCCAATACCCAAAAACCCGAAGTCAAAGCCGAGCTGGGCTATCGCTTTACCATGCCGTGGCTGATTATCATTGCGGCGATGCTTGCTACCCCGCTTGCACAGGTACGCCCCCGTCAAGGACGCTGGCTTCGTTTGTTACCTTCAGTGCTCATATTTGCTAGCTGTGCGATTAGTATCATTTCGCTACGCACTGCCATTGGTAAAGAGCGCATTAGTGAGTACGCGTATATTTGGCTAATCGTTGGTTTTATCGCATTTGCATTGTTGTTAAATTGGCAAAGCCGCGTGGTACATCGTGTCCGCTATCGTCGCCAAAGTCGTCAGTTGTCCGCAGGCGGTCAGCCATGATTTTATCTCGTTACGTTAAAAAACAAGCGCTTTTTGCCATGACAGGGGCTATCATTGGTCTTTGGCTACTTAAAGTCGTCTTTGATTATCTGGCAGAGTTGCAGGATCTCAATGACCATTACAATTATTTAGATGCCTTGCGTTTTATTGCCTATAGTGCACCCCGTGATTTACTCGACTATATGCCATTTGGCACACTATTAGGCGCAGTGGTAGGGCTAGGCTTGCTTGCCAACACCAGTGAGCTTACGGTGATTCAAGCAGCAGGCATCAGCCGCTTTAAAATAGTCGGTTGGGTGATGCAACCAGCGATTGTTTTTGTCATTATCGGTCTATTGCTTGGCCAGTATGTAGTGCCAACTAGCAATCAGTTAGCGCACCAAGTCAAACATGACAAACCTTTGCTATCAAGTGCCATCAACGGTTATTGGGACAAACAAGCCAACCGCATCATCAATATTGACCATGCCAATACCAAAGGCGAGCTCAAAAATATCAAAGTTTGGCAGCTAGACGACAACGCCCATATCCAGCAAGTGCTGCAAGCCGATACCGGCAGCTTTGTCAGTCAAAACACCACCGATAAGACATCGGGCTGGCAGCTGCAACAAATCAAACAATTAACCATCGCCGCCGATGGGCACAGTCAATTGACTACCATACCGACTATGACGCTGCAATTACCCATTGAGCCGTCAGCGATTTATCTGTTAACACGCAGCCCTGATAACATGTCAGTGACCGAATTATGGCAGCACCAACAGCTCTTAGCCAAAGACAAACGCCGCTCGCTTGAGCATGAAGTTGCCTTTTGGAAAAAGCTATTGTCGCCTTTTGCCATGCTATCGCTAGTGTTGGTTGCTTGTTCATTTGTATTTGGCTCCTTGCGTAACCAAAGTTTGGGCTATCGCATTGTGATTGCTCTACTCTTTGGCTTGGTATTTAGTTATCTGCAAGATTTGGTCGGGTTTGTCAGTCTAAGCACGGGATTTTCACCGTTTTTTATGGTGCTATTACCGATTATTGCCAGTGCCGCGCTTGGCGTGTATTTAATTAGAAATAAAAACTGATATGTCTGCTGATTTATTGACTGACCCGCGTGTCGAAGCTCATCCATTTGGTAATTTCTTTTTTGCTGATACCAAAGTTTTGATGATGGGTACCATGCCGCCCACACCTGATAAATGGTGCATGGCATTTCATTACCCCAACTTTTATAACGATATGTGGCGTATCATGGGCAAAGTGTTTTTTGATGATATCGATTATTTTCGAGTCGGTGACGAAAAACGCTTTGATGCCGAAAAAATTAAAGCATTTTTACAGGCTTATAACATCGGTGAGTGTCCTTCAGTCACTCATGTCATCCGCGAAAAAGGCAATGCGGCTGATGAACATTTAACCGTGGTTGCTACAGTTGATTTGGGTAAAGTTTTGGCACAGCTTGAGCAAGTCAAGTGGATTTATACCACCGGTGGCAAAGCCACAGAAGTGCTGATAGCGCTGGTGAACCAAAGTATCATTGACCCTGCGTCACCCTATTTTAATCCCAGCCAAACACCCTATAAACTACCAAAAACCAATCAGTTTCTTGAAGTTAACGCTTTTGGGCGAGCATTTGGTATTTATCGGTTGCCATCGACCTCGCGCGCTTACCCGCAAAGCTTGGAGAAAAAAGTAGCCGCTTATCGCGCGTTTTTTACCTTGGCTGGGATATTGCCCGCACTCGGCAGTTAGCATAATCAGCAGCTAGCAAATGATAAGCAAGCTGCCATGACACAATTGATATAGTCACTGTGATGACCCTACTTTATACTCTTGCCTAAGACTGATAATCAATGCTGACAGTCAACGCTTACCGTTAATGCTTACAATCATCATTTCAAAACACACCGTATAAAATCAAGGCATGGGAGCCGATACATGGCCAACACCGCACCACCAATCTTGCTTGTCATCGCAGTTATCAGCATGATTGGTTGTGAGCAATCTGATTCTCAGCAGCCAGCACCCCCAACGGCTGCTAGCGCGAGCGCGCCCCAAGAATTTGATGATAAACCATTGCCCCAAGTATTAGACACACAGGCAATCAATAACAACATGCTCACCGTCAGTCAACTGGCACAAGGTTATGTGATGCCTGACTCAAGTACCATCAATGACTATCAAGAAGCGTATTTTACTGTCATCAAGCAGCCAAGTATCGATGCGGCTGCAGCCAGTGAACCAACCGCCCTTAATCAATTTGACTATATACCCATCTCGCCTGATATGATTTTTGTCAAAGCTATGCTGAGTCATTTTGATGAAACCATCGCGCTTGCCAGTATTGAGCAGCGATACGGCAAAAATCCTGAACTGCTAGACTTAGCCCGAGACATTATCAGCTCACGCCAAAATGAATCACAAATATTACAGAATTGGCTTGCCATGCAACTGATTCAAAACACCGCTGACCCTAATCAGCCGATGGCAGATAGTGTGGCAGCCCAGCAAGAAATCGATAGCATTATCGATGATATGCAGCAAGAAATGGTGGACACGGTCATGACTAAAAATGCCGACCAAGCGTTTGCCCAAACCGTGCTGATTCATCATAAAGGCGCGATTGCGTTCTCACAAGTGGTTGCCAAATATGGTAACGATGACAAAGTGCGTAGCCTTACCAATACCCTAATCGATACTCAACAAGCCGAAATACAACTTCTACAAAATTGGCTCCGTAACCACGGTTTTGCCCAATAATCGGTTGCTGTAGCAAATAAAAAGGGCGGATTATCACAGTATAACCCGCCCTTTTTTAACATTAAACTCACCTAATTGATGTTGGCTAACTTGATGTTTGTTAGCTGTCATCCACATCATGAATCATTCGCGTGAGCATGATTTGCCGCTGTAACTGCCGAAGCGGTCTTAGCTCGTCAAGCAGCGATAGTATCAAGCCAATCGCTTGCGGACTGGCATCAAAATCACGGCGTAGGCGTGAGGCAAGGCGCACTGTGGTCAATTGTGTGCTATTAAAATAGGGCTGGCTGTCGATAGCAGGCGTTTCAGCATAAATAATATCTTCATCCATCAGCGCTAATATCCAGCTTTTATCCCAACTACTCGCCATAATCAAATCATCTAAGGTTAACCGTAATGATAAATCCGTATGGGTGGTTTGAGCCATGTTACACTCCTGTTGTGTCTCTATAGTTATGTTTGTTGCCTGTTTGTCATTTTTTTTATTGTACTGCCTATTTTTTTTGCTTAGTTATCAATAAAGCTTAATTATCAATAGATTAGCGCTTTGGGACAAACGAGGGAAATGCCGATTTGAACGCTTCATACGCTTGGATATCTGCGTCTGTATTAATTTTTGGCAACACGATATTTAAACTTAAATACAAATCACCGGGTTCTTTGGCTGGGATACCTTTACCTTTAAGGCGCAGATTGGTGCCGGTGCGGCTATTTTTTGGGACATTGACATTGACCTTGCCAGCAGGCGTATTGACCGTGATTTGACCGCCCATAGCTGCTTCCCAAGGCGCAACGTCTACCGTTTGGAACACGTCTTTGCCTTCTACACGGATATTGTCTGGGTGATTAAATTTAATTTTTAGGTACAAATCGCCATTATCACCGCCATACGGGCTTGGACTGCCTTGTTTTGCCAAGCGAATTTGTTGTCCTTCGGCAATACCTTTGGGAATTTTGACTTCAATGGTCTTGGTTTGATAATCCAGCCCTGTCGCGGTTCGTACCGGTAAATTTAGGCTAATTTTACGGGTATCGCCTTCATAAGTAGTTTTTAAATAAATTGATAACTCGGCATGCTGATCGTCGCCTTTGCTCGAGCGTTGCGACTGTCTGCCACCAAATCCGCCTGCACCGCCCCCGAATGTCGAGAAAATATCATCAAATCTAAAGCCACCCGCGCCTTGCGACTGACGACCGCCCGCCCCACCGCCAAACTGACGGAGGATTTCATCCAAATCCGCTTGGCTCATATTGGCATTAAAGCCCTGACCGCCGCCCATGCCGCCCCCCATACCGCCAAAGCCTTGACCCATATAAGGATTGTCGAGCATCAGGTCGTATTGGGCGCGTTTTTCAGCGTCCTTGAGCGTTTCATAGGCGTTATTGATTTCACCCATTTTGGCGTCGGCATCGGGTGAGTCGTTGATATCAGGGTGATATTGTCGTACCAGTTTGCGATAGGCTTTTTTAATATCTGCTTCACTGGCTTTTTTATCGACGCCTAAAATGTCATAATAGTTTTTTTCTGCCATTATTATTGTCCTTACAATTTTGCAAATAGCGCTATTCGCGCAGCAATGTGATGATATTAATATAATGGCTATTTTGGCATTTTTCAAAACTTCTTTGGTAATTGATGATAGATTAGCGCCAAGTGATATCAGCGCTTAATCGCGGTTTTGGGCTTTTTTTGACAACAGGATAACAGATGACAAAGGTTGCATTGTTAGATTATGGCATGGGTAATTTACATTCGGCGGGTAAAGCCTTGACGGCAGTGGGCGCTGATGTGTCGATCACGCGCGACCCGGCAGTGATTGCGGCGGCGGACAAAATCGTCTTCCCTGGCGTAGGGGCAATGCGCGACTGCATGGCAGAGATGCAGGCAGCAGGTATTGCTGATGCTGTCAAAACGGCTGTATTTAATAAGCCTGTAATGGCGATTTGTGTAGGGATGCAGGCGTTGTTTGAGCGCTCAGAAGAAAATGACGGGGTAGACTGTCTAGGGGTACTGGGCGGTGACGTCAAACGCTTTGATGATCATTGGCTAGATGACAAAAACGAACGCATTAAAGTGCCGCATATGGGCTGGAATACTATCACCCATATGGATTTGGCGCATCCGCTATGGCAAGGGATTGAAGATAATACCCATTTTTATTTTGTGCATAGTTTTTATTGTGTGCCGTCTGATACCTCGATTGTGGCGGCAACCTGTGATTATGGCGTCGAGTTTTGTGCCAGCGTGATTAAAGATAATTTGTTTGCGACCCAGTTTCACCCCGAAAAAAGCCATACCGCAGGGTTGCAGCTATTGAAGAATTTTGTGGAGTGGAAGATTTAGTTGTTAACAAAAACAGTAAAAGGGCGCGATGTGCGCCTTTTTTATTGCTTGTTTTTATTGCTTGGCATAAACCGCTCTCACCACTTCCCCAATCGTGGCAATCCCTTTTTTCAGCGTCTCATCATCTTGGGCGATGCTTAGGCGAATGCACTCATGGGCGTGTTTAAAGTTGTCAGTATCCACGCCAACAAAGAAATGCTCGCTAGGGATAATCAATGTGCCTTTAGCTTTTAATCGCGCATACAATTCCACCGTGGTTATCGGCAAATCTTTAAACCACACCCACAAGAAAATCGCACCTTCAGGCTTGTGGATTTTCATCACATTGTTATAGGGGCTTGGTAAGTCGCCCAGTTCTTGTTTTAGCAGCTGCACCGCTAATTTGGCTTGTCCTTGATAAAACGGACGAATATGATTGTCTGACAAATCTTTTAGCCGGTCATCTTGTAGCAGTGGCGTAGCAATCGCCGCACCAAAACGGGTCGGCGCTAGATTGACAATGGCGTTTAGGCTACTAATCGCTTTGACCACCTGCGGATTGGCGACCACAATCCCTGTACGCACCCCAGGCAAACCGATTTTTGATAGGCTAAAGCACAAAATAATTTGCTCATTCCAATTGAGTGTGGCTTGGCTATAGATGATATTGGGAAACGGCATCCCATACGCATTATCGATAATCAGTGGGATATCAAAGCGCTTGGCAATCGCTTCAAGGCGCGCCATTTCGTCATCGGTCAGCACGTTGCCTGTTGGGTTGGTCGGGCGTGAGCAGCAAATTGCCCCGATTTCGCCGTTGTGCAATTCAGCCAAATTTTCTAGGGTGTCAAAATCGACTCGGTATTTAAAAAAGCCGTCTTCACCTTGATGTTGCACAAATTCGATGCTGGGTGGCACTGCGATAAAATGCTGCCCATCCACATGGGCATCGGCATAACCCACGTATTCTGGGGCAAGTGGTAATAGAATTTTCTTATCCAGGCTGCCTTGTGTGGTATCGTCAAACTGCCCACCAAACAAGTTAAATAAATAAAAAAATGCGTTTTGTGAGCCATTGGTCAGGGCGATATTGTCTGTGGTAAGTCCCCAATCATAATGGCGATTAAAAAAATCTACCAATGCTGCAATAAACTTGGCATCGCCCTGCGGCGTTGAATAGTTTCCGATATTTTCGATGGCCATTGAGCCCATATCACCTTTAGCTAAGGTTTTAAACACCGACCAATAGGTTTGGTTAACTTTATCAATACGTGCTGGATTGCCACCGCCGAGCATATTAATCGGTTGCTCACTGTTAAGCGCGTTGCCCAAATCATCCATTAACTGCAAAATACCGCTGTTTTTGGTAAACTTTTCACCAAATTTTGAAAACTGCATGATTGCCCCTTTAATTTTGTCAAGCTATCTGCGTATTATAACAGGATGCAAGTGCCGTTGCCCGTTTTGACTCAGCTATACAGCCACCATCAGGATACCCCAGCATGAAACCGCATTTACCCAAACTCAAAGGCTATAGCCACACTTGGCAAACCACCTTGATGGTGATGTTGATGGTACTGGTGAGCGTGGCGTTGTCGCTGTGGTTTTTTTGGCGCAGTCTGTATTTACCAGAGCTACAAAACCATGCGACTTATCTTGCCAATCAGCTGTTGATGATTGATAAAGCGGATAAAGATTTTAAAAACAATCCCGAGCTTAAAAACTGGATTATTGATGCCTCGCATATTAACGTGATTACTGACCCACAACAGATACCTTCTTTTCAAGAAAAAACCTTGGTGGATTATTTTACCCAGCAGATGGCAACACAGATGGAAACCGTGATGCAGCGTCCTGTATCGGTCAATTTTAAATTCAAACCCGTACCGATTTTGTATATTCAAGACAGCGCGCATCCGGATGTTTGGCTGCAAGAGCCTGTCAAGTTTTATGCCAAATATAGCCCAACGTCGATTTATTTTTTCTTATTGGGGATTCCGCTTGCCACGTTGCTGACTATTTTGTTTTTGGTCAGACAATTAAATCGCCCGCTCAAACGCCTACAAAAAGTGGCGATTGATTACATCACCCTTGGGCACGCCAACAATTTGGCGACCAATGAAGGCTCAACAGAGATTCGTCAGGTGAATTTGGCATTTAACCGACTGTTTCATAACCTGACCCAAACCCAAAAAGAACGCAATATTATGCTCGCTGGTATTTCCCATGATTTGCGCACGCCACTGACGCGGATGCGACTCACAGCTGAGATGTTACCCGATGAGTTTTTGCGGGAAGGGCTAGTGTATGACATTGAGGACATGGACGCGATTTTGGAGCAGTTTATTTCATTTATGAAAGATGGCTCAGATGAAGCGGTACGATTGACCAACCTGCGCCCCATCATTAACGAGATTGTGGTGCAGTTTGCCCCCACCCCATTTATTATCGATATCCAAGACGATCTGCCCAGTGTGCCATTGCGACCCTTATCCATCAAGCGTCTGATCGTTAATTTGGTCAATAATGCTTGTCGCTATGGTCAGCCGCCCATTCATATTGAGATTAGCATTGATAATGCTCTACAGCCTACCGAGCAAGTGGTCACTAATGAAAGTCTAACGCCAGAGATAACCTCTAGACAAAAATACTTAACCATCAAAGTTAGCGATGAAGGGCAAGGCGTTGCCGAAGATCAGCTTGAGCGGATTATGCAGCCGTTTGAGCGGGGCGAAACGGCACGTACCACGCAAGGGAGTGGACTTGGGCTTGCGATTGTAAGCCGCATTACTCACCTGCACAATGGTAGCGTCATCGCTCGCAATCAGCCCAATGGCGGCGGCTTAGTAGTGGTGGTGAATATTCCGATTATAGAATAAAGCTGACAGAAGACTAATTGGTTGCTTAATAGGTTAGGCTAACCATGATTCCTTAGTAACTTTGGTGTTGATAGCTTCGGTTTTGATAACTTTGGTTTGGGTAGCCATTTTTACTTTTTAGTACCAATCATGGGGGGTAATTCACTTGACACATTGGTGGCTGTGACAGGGTGAACCAATGCTGCGCGCGCCTGTGAGACGGACTGGCTTTCATTAGGTTTGCGCAAAAAACTATAATAACCGAAAACCGCCATGTTGAGTACCACCAAGGCTAAAAATAGGTAACGCATGCCATCCTCGCTTGTGATGATTTCGCTCATCGGTTAATTGATGGGCGCAAGTTTCGCTAAACCATTGCATAACTCACTAAAATTTAGCCCAGTCTGAACAAATTTGCAAGCGTTACGGGTAACGAGCTTATGACCCTTGCGCTTGCGTGTATTTTTTCTCGCTACTTTTTTGGGTAATTTCATCGGCTTCAATACTTGAAGCTAGCTGGCTTTTCGGCCATTTCATGATAAATCGCGCCCCACCCAAGGTCGGGCTTTCATCCACTGACATGCGACCATTAAACCAAAACGCAATTCGAGACACGATTGATAAGCCCAGACCATAGCCGCCCGAGGCACGGGTACGACTATCATCCAAACGCGCAAACGGGATAAAGACTTTTTCACGGTCTTTTTCTGCAATACCCTGGCCATCATCTTCCACACTGATAAAGGCTTCATTTTTTTCTAAGCCTGCTGAGATGATAATGGTGCTTTCGGCGTACCGGGTGGCATTACCTGCCAAGTTTTGCAACACGCGGTGTAAATAGCGTCTATCGGCTTGTGCAAATACACCTTTTTGCACGTTGCCCACTTTGACAGTGACAGGTTTACCAAGCGCATTGGTCTCACGGGCAATCTGCGAAACGAGTTCTTGCAAATCGACATCTTCCCAGTCCATTTTAGGTGAGCCTTCTTCAAGCTTGGCATAGGTCAAAATTTCATCAATCAAGCCATTGAGCGATTCGATATCTTGGTCGATATAATCACGCTGACTCATCCGATCCTCATAATCATCCGTATCAGCCAGCATATCCACAGCAAAACGGATGCGTGCCACTGGCGTGCGCAGCTCATGGGATACAGCACGGGTCAACTCTCGCTGGGATTCAATCAAACGGCGGATGTGTTCAGTCATACTATTAAAGGTTGCAGCTAGATGGGCAATTTCATCTTCGCCAACGACTTTTACTTTGGTATTGAGCTTACCTTCGCGCACTTTGGTGATACCGCTTTGAATGAGCTGCAGTTTACGCTCTAATGGGAAAATCAGCGCATACACCCCTAGACTGATTAAGAACATACTAATGAGCGTGATACTAATAATCAGATTAAGCGGAAACCAGTTAAACAGTGGAATGGGTCCCAAATCCACCACAGTATCTTGGAGTTCAGTCGGCGCTAGTACCCGAATCGATGAATTCTCTACACTGGTATTGTCACGGAACATAATCACGATATCTTTGCGATACAGTCGCGCTTTTTGGTCGGTATCAAGTTGCAGTTTATTAACGGATTGCAAGGTGAGCTTAAAAGGGAAAAATTTTTGAATTTGTTGCAAGCGTTGCTGTTTTTCTGCCAAGGTGCGATAGTAAGACAAATCATCGAGCAGCAACACACCTATCCCTTTAATTTGTTGCTCATTGAGTTTATTGACGCTGACATGCAAGACGTTATTCTCACCCGAGACTTTATGATAAATCTCTGCGGTATTGGTATCGCCATTAAAACGTACTACGGCTTGTTGTTTGTTGAGTCGATTAATTTCGCTGGTTTTAAAATCCGCTTTTGAGGTAGGTTCGATTTCAAACTTAGTATCAAATAAGGTACTGACATCAGAGAGCCAAAAATTACGCTCTTGCGCCGTTACTTGGCGCGACAACCCTGAGTCAATGAGATAAAATGCCGCTGATGCCATATCCTCGCGATAAGTCTGTACGCGCTCTGCGTTGATAGTGGTGATAAGCAATTGCGCAAACAACGCAACCAACAAACAAATAAGTAACAGACCTGCATAAATCCGCAAAAAGATAGATTGGTTTAAGGAGGATAATAGTGGCATAAAAATCTAGGGTTAAGGTCAAAAGATAATAGCCGTATTATTACTTACCAATGCAGAGATTACAATGTGAAATTGTTGAAAAACTAGCTTAGTATTTAGCAACAAAGTAGTGATTGGTAGCAGTTTTGCTACTTTTAACAATGCCACAGCTTGCCGCTGATTACTGGGCGGCGGGTTTTTGCAAGGCTGCCAAAATTGCCGCTTCACCTTTGCTATTGCCAATCGCTTGCTCAATCATGTTGCCGTTTTCATCGAGTACCGAAATTACATTCGAGTGATTGATCATGCCACCTTCGGCAAATTGATAACGGATATTCATGGTATTGGCAAGCATACGGATATCATCATCACTGCCGCTTAAAAATACCCAGTTACCATCGGTTTTGTAATGCTCACCAAATTTTGCCAATACTTGTGGGGTATCGCGTTTTGGATCCAAACTCACCACTAAAAAACCCGTTTTCGCTTTGATATCTGCTGGTAGTTTGTCTTGCATGTCCTTCATGGTTTTCATCATAATTGGGCAAACTTGCTGACAGCTGGTATAGATAAACGCCGTGACTTGTTTTCTACCTTTTAAAGCATTGAGATCAAATAGCTTGCTCGTTTGATCCGTCCATTTGCCATTGGTTAGATAGACAGATTCTGTACTTGCCAATGCAGGCGTGCTTGCTGTCCCCACATCTTGATGATTCATTTTGCTATGGTCCATACCTGCCATATTGTCATGCGTCATCTTGCTATGATCCATTGCCGCAGAAGCGGCTACTGGCGTGTCGGTTTTGACATCGGCTTTGGTGTCGGGTTTTTGACAACCCGTTAGTGCTAGACTGCCGATGGCAACACACAAGGTAAAAATAGAAAAGTTATTTAACATCTTCAACTCCTTTAACATAAGGATCATTAATCCAATCAATTATAGTATTTATTTGGCTTAGCCATCTAGGTTAGTCCTCTGCTTTTGCACAGCGAAAACCAAGACTTGATAGGGCAAACTTTGACGCCAAACTTGAGCGGAAACCATAGCGCATAAATGCCGCATAGTCTGAAGGATCGACCGCCCCTGCTGCCCCAGAACCACAAAACAGGCCTTGATTTAGGCTGCCGTCCGAACGTGACTCACCCGTGACAAGGTTGCTATTGAAGTCATCTGTCCATTCCCAAATCAGGCCATGCATGTTATGCACCCCCCAAAAATTGGCTTTATCCTGTGCGATGTCTGTCAGTGGTTTTTTGGCAGAGTCGCCATACCAAGCCAAGATTTTTTGATTATAGCCTTTTTCGCTACTACCATTTTTGCGGGTTTCTGAAGCTTGGGCAACGTACTCCCACTGCGCCACGGTTGGTAATTTTTTACCTTGGGCTTGACAGTATTCATTGGCGGCATACCAAGACACATAGACTACGGGTTTTTGCAAGTCGGCGACTACTGGCTGATAAGCTTGTTGGGTGTTTTTTTGCCAATGTTTAAGATAATCCGCTTCGGTGAAGAGCTTGGCAATATTTTGTTTTTGCCATTTTGGATTGGCTTGCACAAATTGATAAAACTGCGCGTTAGTTACTGGCGTTTTATCTAGCTTAAACGCTCTCACTTGCACAATTGGACTATCTTTACTTAAGTATAAAGGACGATAAGATCCACTTTCGATTTTTACCATATCGGTATTGGTCGGATAGCGAGTTACAAGTTCCTTCGGCAAAGGTGCTACGGGTGTTGTGGTATCACTGTTG
>ERZ500990.141-NODE-141-length-25424-cov-6.162206_pt1 | contig 25424 bp, 18 predicted proteins | sample MGYA00248876_ERZ500990 | MGnify/ENA primary metagenome ERZ500990 (study PRJEB25958, sample SAMN03398517) | human skin metagenome | study: EMG produced TPA metagenomics assembly of the Human Skin Microbiome Metagenome (human skin metagenome) data set.
TCTTTTTTGAGTTGTTGCTGATTTTGCTGCAACGATTGATAGCGGTTCACTCCGGCTGGTAATAACTCATTGATAGCGATGTTGATTGCTTGTTGAGCCATCGATTGTCGGGTGATTGATGTTTGTGCGTTTGCTGCCAGTTTCATCTCGTTGCTATGAATATTGTGAGTATTATGGGTATTATCGCCCTTATCGGACAAGGCTTGGGCAAAAAAAGCATCTAACAAAGATTTACGCAACAACCAACCATCTAACGCATCCAAGGTTAACGATTCAAACTCGTTATCATTGTCATTTCTATCATTGTCACCACTATCATTGTCACCTTGGGCAGGGATAGCAATGTTTTGTGCCTTCACAAAGGCTTTGGCAGGATCGGCTAGGTTGCCAACGATTTTGCTTAAATTGACATAATGCTGCTGCGACTGTTCAGGCATGTCGGACAAACGCTGTTTTAGTTGTTGCCACTGCGATAGCCAGTCAGTTAGTTGCTTTGTATCCCAGACTTGCACGATTGGCTGAGTGGACGTAGCGTCTTTATCTTGCAGCGCTGTATAGAGATTGTGCCAAATTTTGGCAGGTGGGTACAGGGCAGTTTTTGACAGCTTGATTTGCTGGTTTAGGCTGGCTGTGGTTTGTTGTAAATCAGCGGATAACCCCTCGTCATTAATTTGCTCGGGACTTTGCTCAGGACTTTGAATACCTTTATCTTTATGCTCGCTTTTTTGCTCGCTCTTTTGCTCAGTTGGCGGCAATTCAAAATAACTTTTATCAAATGGCAAGGCGGCATGATGGGTGACCAAATACGCTTTTACCCATTGTTCAAAGTTGATTGACTGGGTATTTTGAGAGTTATTGCTTAGGCTATTTAGGTCATTGCTGGGGTCAACAATAGCGTCATCACTTGCCATTCGGTTTTGCAAAAAGTCGAGTAATTCCTGTACGGGACTGGCAGGTAAATGCTCGTGGGTATCTGTGGTACTTTTACCATTATAAAATATCCAGCAGGCTTGCTTGGCGCACAGCAGCGCATCCAAAAACGCGCCTAAATCGTCATCTTCACGAAATCGGTCACCGCGAATGGGCAACCCTGCCTGCATCAAATTATAACGGTTTTGCTGTTCTTGCTTTGGAAACTCAGATAAATTTAAATTAAGCATCACCACCAACTTATACGGCAGGCTGCGTACTGAACCGATACGGGCAAAAGTAATCACGCCTGAGGGCTCGGCACTTACTTGCTGATTGATAATCGATTGGGCGATATTTTCGAGTACAAAAGTGAGTTTAAGTGGCAAATTCTCGGTGTCAATTTGCTGCACTGGCTCGGTAGGTGGGTTGGGAGTTTTTGCGGTTTTGCTTGTTACCGTAGCGAGGTATTTGCTATTGGCTTCGATATTTTCTTTTAGGTCATTTTGTGCGGCAAAAATCGCGCGCCACGCATTGGTTTGATTAAATAAGCTAAATTTTTGTTGAATGAGCTTTTCTATTTGACTTAGCCAGTCAGGCAGGGTTTTGACGTCATTACCTAGGTGACGATTGTCATCCAACGTTTGATAAATATCACACAGCACAGCGACGATGTCGGCATCTGCCATGGTCAAGTTTGTCAGTGGTACAAATTTCTCTACCACGCCAGAGCTATTGGTGTAGTCCCCAAAACTGACCACCGTGGCTTTGGGCATCATCACGCCAGCGACCAAGCGCTCAAGCGCATAAGCAAAGGTGTATCGATAATCATCATCGGCGGCACTTAAGGTTTGCTGCAAATGCAGCTCGTCAAACCCGCGAATAAATCCTGCCTGAGTCAGCAAATCACAAGCACGGGTCATCTGCTCCAAATTAAGCCCAAAGCTTTCATATAGTGGCGCTAGCATTAACCAATCAAATACTTCGCTACGCTGAAACCGAGCGCCCGCACGATTGAGCAGCGTGTAGTACCCTGTAATCGCTTGCCAAAGTCGGTTGATATCTTTTGCCACCACGCCTGTCACTTTGGCGGGCAACTGATAGCCATCGCCGCCCACATGTTTGGGGAACGTGGCTTCGATGATGTTTTGGTGGGTTTCGATGTCGGGCAATAATACCAAAATATCTGATAACGCTCGTCTATCCCAAGGATCGGTGGGAATCTGCGCGGGTGTGGCTTGCATATCGCTATAATTTAGCCACCCGATAATCATACTGCGTAGCACTTCAAGCTGGCGCACCATGCTATGACAGACATGAATGGCAATACTGGTATCAAGGGGTTTGGGTCGCCATTTTTCCACGTTTTCAAGTTGCTTGTTGGATTCTTGCTTGAGTTTGTCTTTGATGGCTTTGTATAGACCAAGCGTGGATTCAATATCTTTAAGCCCATTACTTTGAATATTGGCAAGCTGCTGCTGCAAAAGCTGGGTTTGCTGCAAGAGGTTTTGCCGGCTATCTTCACTCGCTGCTTTTGCTTTCTTTGTTTCATCGCCTTTGACCAGTTTAAGCATGTCATTGATTTTGGCGGTGGTTGCGACTTCTTCTAGCATTAAGATGTCATGTTGGATAAATTCAAGTAACGTATTGGGCGGCGTGTTATCAAAATCATCTTGCCACAGTACATGTTCATATTCATTACCCGATAAGCTTGCCAGCATGGCAAACACTTCACGCGATTGTTTGCCAAACCGTGACAACAAGGTATGACCATAATCTTTTAGATACCAAGCGTCATGCTTGCTGGCATCGTCTTCCATTTGCATTTGCATGAGCCAGTTTTTATCGACGATATCTGCCCAAAATTGCTCGGACGGGTTAAAGTGTAAAATCGTGACGTCGGTTAACACCCCTAAGCGTTGTAAGTCCAGTAACTCTGTTGGCGGCAACTGCTGCAAAGTAAATAAAAAGATGTGCTTTGGTAACTTGCTACGACTGATGTTGCGGATACGGGTCTCTGAATGGTTTAATGCCTGCCAAAACTGCTGATGGAGCTGCTCGCGAAACCGGTAATCATCATCAAACAGCTGTCGCCATAAAAATCGCTGCGCGGCTTCTAACTGTTCGTAGTGCTCAACGAGCCAGTCAGGCGTCTCGATGGCGTTGGACGCATCCCGCCCGTTTAAGCGGTTATGCAGCGCATCTTTTTTGGCAATCATGTCACTCACCGCGACAGGCTTGTCTTGCCCCCAATTACTGAGCCACTGCGGACGATAGGTCATATAGCGATTGAGCATATTTGCCATATCACTGGCTAGCTGCCAGATGCGTTGATCTTGGGTTTGTAAGTCAGCAGATTGGCTAATCACGTCATTAGACAGTAGCGATTGGTTATTCGCCCAGCTTAAACTGTCAATGGTGGCGGGTGTATCAGGTGCAAAACCAGTCGCATTTGGGCTATCTGCCTCTTTGTCTTCAACCAGCGGCGATAAAAATGGATAAAGCGGATGTTGCGGCTGCTCCACAATGGCTTGTCGGTACTGGGTTAAATAGCCAAATATTTGCCACTGCATGACGTTTTTGGACAGCATTGCCACTTCTGGCACGTCTAATATATCGTCGTCTTCCGAGATGCGCGCATACGTTCTTAACACCCGCTGCATCAGTCCCAAAAAATAGCGACCCCAAAATTCAGTAGTCACTAAGGTGCTGATGCCTGCCTTATCTGCGACTTGTTTTTTTAACCACTCCCCCATGACTTTAGATGGCACAATCACCTGAAATGGCTCAAAAATTGAGCTTTGATAACTGGGATTTTTGTAAGCCTTTAACAAATGGTCAAATAGCTTATCGATTTTATTACTTTGTACAATCGTTAGCATGCAGTAAATACTCAAGAATTTTTATAGATAGTGAGTGGGTCGCTCAAAAAATTATACAGCAAAAAAAACACCTCACCATCACCGCTCAATGAAAAAATCGCCCGAATTGCCACAGTCACGACACCCAATGTCGCCTGCAATCTATCAACCTCTGTAACTCACTAAGCTTTTATGCAATACAAAGTATGCAATCCAAAGCAAGTAATATATAGCTAACAAAGTGATAAACTTATCCCTACGTCACTCATGAGTATATTTTTGGTTACGTTTCATCTTTAAATGTTGTAAGCCATTTGGTTTACTTATAATATTAAGCTTATTAGGTCTAACGTATAACAGAAAACACATATAAAAGAAAAAAACTGTATAAGAGAAAACAATAAGGAGACGACCATGACTGACAACACTAACCCTACCGACAAATCTCAATTAGACAATGCCCAATCTGATGTTGCCAATGAAGCGATGGAAGGCATCAATCGTACCGACATTAACCAAGATAATGCGAGCACGCCTACCTCTAAGGGCTCTGATGAATCGCTACTTGATATGTTACATGAGGCGAAAAAATTCGAAGATGAAGATGAAGATGAAGAATAAGATAAAATCAAACGGTTAAGGTCGCTACTTAGCCGTTTTTTTACGGGTTAATAAATATACTTGATAAGCCAGCGCTGACGATAACACAATCACAATAGGTAGCATCAATGTCATGTATTTGTAGTGGATATAGCCCAAAGCACCTACTACCCCGCCCCCGCAAAAGCTATACCATATCATCGCTTGAAACACGAACATCTTTTTATTAATTGGTCTGCCAGCCAGCCAATTACCCAAGGCTGAGCCCATATCTGAGGTCAATCCTGTCAAATGGGTGGTACGAATCACCGCACCGCTATAGGTCGCGACCATTGAATTTTGCAAGCCGCAAGCCATGGCGGCAAACACCTGCCCCCAAAACGACTGGTAGCTAAATAAAATCAAACTGACGATTAATAAACTTGCTTCAATTAACAGAGCGTTGCCATAGCGCTTACCTTCTTTTAATGCCGTACTACCCACCACAAAGCCACTGATAACTGCCCCAGATAAAAACGATAACAGCACGATACAAACCATCGCCATCTGCTGGTAGTGCTGTTCCGCCAATGCTGTGGCAAATAGCGTCACATTGCCCGTTACATGCGAAGCAGATAAGTGCGTGAAGCCGACTAATGCGGTGCTATTGATACACCCTGCATTAAACGCCAGCACGCAGCCACCCCATAAAATCCACTTGGGTAATTTATTAATCATTAGCTACCGCCATTTATCAGTCTTTAGCTGACTTGCCAAACAGGTTAAGCCTGACAAAAAATGGTAAGCTTAACCAGACGGCTTTGCAATCCCTATCGAAACATCAAGCAAAAAAAGTAAGCAAAAAACAGCAAGTAAAAAAAAGAGCAACCATGGTCGCTCTTTTATCCACTACTCGCCTAACAATTAGTCTTCTACCTGCATCATCACTTGTTCAGAGAGTGCCACGGTATTAAACCCAGCATCGACAAATAAAATCTCGCCGGTGATACCAGATGCCCAAGGCGATAACAAGAACATCGCGGCATTGCCGACTTCTTCAATATTGACATTGCGCTGTAGCGGTGACATTTTGGCGTTGGTGTCGAGCATTTTACGAAATGATTTGATGCCGCTTGCCGCCAAAGTACGAATTGGACCTGCAGAAATCCCATTGACACGGATACCATCGCTACCCAGAGAGCTGGCAAGGTAGCGAATGCTCGCTTCCAGACTGGCTTTGGCTAGACCCATGACATTGTAGTTTGGCAACACATGGATACTGCCTTCATACGTCAAGGTTAACAGCGAGCCTTGGCGTTTTGCCAGCAACTCACGGCTGGCTTTAGCAAGCGCCACAAAGCTGTAGCTACTAATATCATGGGCAATGGCAAAGCCTTCACGGGTGGTCACTTGGGTAAAATCACCATCTAGCTGATCGGCAGGGGCAAAACCAATGGCATGCACGACCCCATCAATGCCATCTGGCCAGTGTGCAGCAACTTGGGCAAAACACACTTCGATTTCGCTATCTGACGCCACATCACACGCCAATACCTTCTCTGCACCAAAAGTTTCGGCTGCCATATCCACGCGTTTTTTCATTTTTTCATTCGGATAGGTCAAAATTAAACTCGCGCCTTCACGATGTAACGCTTCTGCGATACCCCAAGCAATCGATAATTTACTGGCGATACCGGTAACAACGAAACGCTTCCCTGTTAATAGCATGGTTTTTCCTTATTTTTCAGTGAACGAATATGCACTATAATAGCTCAAAATTAGGGGTTAATTCTAGCAAAAAACCCAAACAAAGCAAATTTAGTGATTTTCATGGCGTTTGTGACAAAAATCGCTTTACAAATAGTGGTAAAGCGTTAAGCTATGCCTATTTTTTTAAACTTAAATGTTATCATGACTATGCCTGCAAATTTTGACGAGATTATCCAACAAAACAGTGATGCCTACCGCACCCTTATTGCATCAACAGGGGAAGACTTAACACGTGAAGGACTACTTAATACCCCAGAACGTGCCGCTAAAGCCTTTAGTTTTTTGACCCAAGGCTATCATCAAGATTTGGTCGAAATTACCAACAACGCGATTTTTCCAACTGACAATAATGAATTGGTCATGGTAAAAAATATCGAGTTTTATTCGATGTGTGAGCATCACATGTTGCCTTTTTATGGCGTTGCCCATGTGGCGTATCTGCCCGATGGCAAAGTGATTGGACTGTCAAAAATGGCACGTATCGTGGATATGTACGCTCGACGTTTGCAAATTCAAGAAAACTTAACCCGCCAAATCGCCCAAGCGGTGATGGATATGACAGGGGCAAAAGGCGCGGCGGTGGTGATGGATGCCGCGCATATGTGCATGATGATGCGCGGGGTGATGAAACAAAAATCCGATACCCGCAGTATGTCACTACTGGGCGAATTCAAACACAATACCGAGGCAAGACAAGCGCTGTTAATGGCGATTCCAAGCGCCTAATATCTAGACTTGGTACCTAAGTTCAGCACCTACACTTAGTGCCTAAATGGTCAACCTAAGTTAACTAGTCAAAAAAGCCCTAGTAATGTTACTGGGGTTTTTATATTCAGCCGATTTATAACGGGCATATAGTACTTTTCAATGTCAGCTATTGGCGATACACTAAAATGGTTTTCGATTTTTGCCCTGTGAGCCCATAACATTAAAACAAAACAATAACAAGGAACATAAAATGATCCATCATACCAAGGCAATTAACAGCTATCTTGACGACGTTAAAGTTCAATTGCCCATCATCCAAGCGCCGATGGCAGGTGTTCAAGACAGTAAACTTGCTATCGCCGTGTGCCAAGCAGGCGGACTTGGCTCACTGCCTGGCGCCCTGCTCAGCCTACAAAAAATCGAAAGTGAAATTGCGAGCATCCGTAAGCTCACCGATGCCCCCTTTAATGTCAATTTTTTTGCGCATCAACAACCTGACTATACCCAAGCGATGCAAGAAAAATGGTTTAATACCCTACAACCTTATTATCAAGAATTTGGTTTGACCCAAGATGAGATAGCTACGGCCGGTGGACGTCAGCCATTTACGCATGAACAAGCAGCGCTATTGGCGGATTTAAAAGTCCCTGTGGTGAGTTTTCATTTTGGGCTACCGGACAAAGCTTTGTTAAATATCGTCAAAAAATCCGGGGCGATTGTGATATCGTCCGCCACCACGCCTGCGGAAGCGCGCTGGCTGCAAGCCAATGGGGCGGATATGATTATCGCGCAGGGATTGGAAGCAGGTGGGCATCGGGGTATGTTTTTAAGCCAAGATGTCACGCTGCAAGCGGGCACTTTTAGCCTATTGCCCAATATCATCCGCTCTGTCAGTTTGCCGGTGATTGCGGCAGGCGGCATCAGCGACAACGCTACCGCACAAGCAGCGTTTGCTATGGGTGCCAGCGCAGTACAGGTGGGTACTGCATTTTTGCTTGCAGAGGAGTGTGATACCAAAGACTTTCACCGCAAGGCACTGCAAAGTGAGCGAGCCGAACACACCGCTTTAACCAATGTATTTAGTGGCGGCTTAGCACGCGGGATTGTCAATCGCTTTATGCAAGAAACGGGGTATATTAGCGAGTCTGCACCGCCATTTCCCCATGCATCGTTCGTCAGCAACCCCATTAAAGCCAAAGCCGAAAGTATGGGAAATGATGAATTTAGCTCACTGTGGGCAGGGCAAAATGCGAGATTGGCGAAAAGTGGTACAGCAGATAAAATTATTCAAGATTTACTTGGCTACTAATTGCAAAAATAATCTTGATATATTTTGTTAGCAAAAAAAACGTGAGTAGCATCACTCACGTCTTGTTTACTGCACAGTTTAGAAACCTAATGTTTTGCCATCAGGATTTCTTGGGTCAGAATAGCCATAAAACCCAGAATCATCAGCTTGAATAATCTGAATACGTCCCATTGGTGCCTTAGTAACAACTTTATGACCTTTGTCTTGCAACAATTTTATCGTATCAGGACTAATGCCTTCTTCAACTCTAAGCTCATCGGGTAACCATTGGTGATGAACGCGTGGTGTAATTATCGCTTCTGCGGGATTCATTTCATGGTCAATCGTATTAACCACACTTTGCAATACAGTCGTGATGATACGAGCCCCACCTGGACTACCTGTCACAAGCCAAGGTTTATTATTCTTCATGACAATCGTTGGTGTCATTGAAGACAGTGGACGTTTTTTTGCTTCAATCGCATTGGCAGTGCCACCCACTAGACCAAACGCATTTGGCACACCGGGTTTCACTGAGAAGTCATCCATTTCATTATTGAGTAAAATCCCTGTGCCTTCTGCAACAATGCCACTACCAAAGTTAAGATTTAATGTATAGGTGACAGCAACGGCATTGCCCGCTTTATCCATGACGGAAAAATGCGTAGTCTGGTCACTTTCATAAGGTTGTGGTTTACCAGGTTTAATGGTTGATGAAAGTCTTGCTTTATTATCATCAATCGTTTTGACTCGTTCATTAGCATATGCTTTCGATGTTAAACCTGTGACAGGGATTTTGACAAAATCCGGGTCGCCCAAATATTCTGAGCGGTCAGCATAGGCTAATTTCATACTCTCTGCCATGTGGTGAATATTTTTGGCACTATTTACCCCATCTTCTTTGATAGGGTAATGCTCAAGCATATTTAATATCTCAATCAAGTGTACACCACCCGAACTTGGGGGTGGCATGGTAACAACTTTATAGCCTCGATAATCACCAATAATTGGCTGACGCTCAACAACTTTATATGCTTTTAAATCTTCAAGTGTCATTGTGCCACCATGTGATTGCATTTCTTTAGCAATTTTTGTGGCGATTTCACCTTGATAAAATGCTTTTGCCCCTTGTTTGGCAATCAAACGCAATGATTTCGCCAAGTCTTTTTGTACCAACAAATCACCAGATTTCAGCGGTTCACCGTTTTTGAAAAAAATCGCTTTGCTAGCTGACCATTTACCCAGTGTTGATTTTTCTTCTTTTAACGTCTGTGCCAATACATCACTGACAATAAACCCTTTGTCTGCAAGCTTAATTGCAGGCTCAAGCACTTTAGATAATGGCATGGTACCCCATTTTTTTAGCGCGTATTCCATCCCAGCTACTGTACCAGGCACACCTGAAGCGTCATGCGTGAACAATGATTTTCCATCAATAACATTACCTTGATTATCAAGGTACATATCACGGCTAGCTTTGGCTGGCGCAATTTCGCGAAAATCAATCGCAACATCTTTGCCAGTTTTATCATCATGCAACACCATAAAACCACCACCACCAATGTTGCCTGCATTTGGCAAGACGACTGCTAAGGCAAATCCAACCGCGACCGCCGCATCGATAGCATTCCCGCCTTGTTTTAATATATCCAAACCAACTTGCGTTGCTAACCCTTGCTCGGAAGCCACCATACCATTTTTACCATAGACAGGATGAAAGATAGCATTACTGCTATCGTAGCGATTTGCCGCTAACTGGCTAGCATTGGTGGCGGGTTTTGGTAATAGTTTGCTTTGGGCAATGGGTGATATCACCAACATTAAAGCCAATGACAGATTGGTTAAAATCAGTTTCGGTTTTAGTCGCATGTCCCTATCCTTCTAAAGTACTAGTTGATGTTGTAGCAGATAAAAATAATATGTATCGCTACAATATACATAAATCCTTTCACAAAAAACGTCATATTAAATTGTGACAAAAATGTTTTTGTTATTTGACCAATTCGTTAATTTTTCTAACGGATATCTAAGTTATAAGTATTTACCACAATCTGCAAGCTTTTTTAACTGCCATACCCCATCAATTAAAGATTGCTATCGTTTATTAAGTCTGTGATGTAGCTTAACCACATTGCCCATAATCAAAATCGCTGGAGCGGGCAAGTTTGCCTCACGTTGTTTTGCCACGATGGTCTCAAGCGTGCCTGTCAAAACTTGCTGATGGGGCAAGCTGGCATTTGACACAATCGCAATCGGTGTACTGGGATTTTTTCCTGCGTTAATCAAGCCACTCGTCAATTTATCAAGCTGCTTTAATCCCATATAAAAAACCACGGTTTGGTTATCATCAAGCCAGCTGGCAAAGTCTTCATTGATGGTATCCGTCTTAAGAGAGGCGGTGACGAACTTGACAGAGTGCGCATACGCACGGTGAGTCAATGGAATACCGGCACAGCTTGCCGCCGCAGTGGCTGCGGTAATCCCGGGCACGACTTCAAACTCAATCCCAGCTGCAACCAATTGCTCGGCTTCTTCGCCGCCCCGCCCAAATACATACGGGTCGCCGCCTTTGAGACGTAACACGCGCTGTCCTTGCTGCGCCTGTTCGACCAGTAGCTCATTGATTTTTTCTTGCCTTACCGCATGATCACTGGCTTTTTTGCCGACGTAGATTTTGGTGGCATCACGCCTGCATAGATCGAGAATCTGCGCTGAAACCAAATTATCATAAAACACCACATCCGCTTGTTGCATCAATCGTAGCGCTTTAAAAGTTAGCAAATCAGGATCGCCTGCCCCTGCACCCACAATATACACTTTGCCAAGCTGTGCTTTATCTGTCGGCTGGTTGTTGGCGTGCTGCTGTAGTAGGGTTTCAAGTTGGCTTTCAGCTTTGCTTAGGCTATTTTCATTGCCCTCAAATACCGATTCCGCCACTTGCCCTTCAAAGGCTTGCTCCCAAAACTTACGTCTAGCTGTCACATTGGGCAATGCAGCTTTCACTTTATCGCGAAATCTACCTGCCAATCCTGCCAATTCACCATATTGCGGTGGCACGACTGTTTCGATTTTGGCTCGCAGCAGTCTTGCCAGCACAGGGGCTTTGCCTGCACTGGATACCGCAATGGTAATCGGATTGCGGTCAACGATGGCAGGAAAGATAAAGGTACATAGCGGTGGATTATCGACGACATTGACTGGGATAAAACGGGCTTCACAGTCATGAAAAATCTGCGCATTCACCGTTTCATCATCGGTACAAGCAATGACGATGGTTTGTTTATCCAAATATTTTTGCTGATAAACATCGTTAATCAATTGATGACGAGAATCACTAAATTGCGCGGTGAGTCTCGGCTCATAGCTGGGCGCAACAAAGGTGATAGTTGCCCCAGCTTTATCGAGCAAATCCGCTTTACGCAGTGCCACTTCCCCACCGCCAACCACGAGTACGGGGCGATTTTCTAATTTAAAAAATAGCGGTAAGGTATTCATAGACATTCTCAACATTAGATAGTGACAAGAACAATTAAGCTGAACCGAAGTTCAGCTTAACATTATCATACATACTGCCGATCAAAAATTATAATTGTGTGTGTAGACCACATTCACGGTTCTCTTCAACTTTGGTTGGGTCAAAGTAGTCATGTTCATTTGGCAAATCATGCGCTTTTAAGTAAGCTTCTAGGTCATCTTCTGACCAATGAAACAATGGTGCTACTTTTAACACGCCGTCTTTGCTTTCTGACAACACGTCAAGCGATTGGCGAAATTCCGTTTGGTCTTTACGAATCGCATTAATCCACACGTCAGGGGCAATTTCTTTTAACGCACGTCCAAATGGCTCAAGTTTGACTTGCTCAGTGAATTTTGCGTGCGCTGGGTTGTTGACGCTAGGTACACCATTGAACTCGACATCACGCCAAGCTGCGGTTTGTTGTGGCAAGTAGGTAATCACGTTTAAGTTTAGACGTTTAATCAAATCTTGCGCGTGACGATAAGTGGCTTCCGTGTTGTAGCCAGAATCCACGAACAATACTTTGATATCAGGACGTTGTTTGGCAACCATCTCTAACAGTACCACTTCGTAAGGGCGAAAGTTGGTAGTGATGATAGGATTACTACCTTGTGCCAGTGCCCAAGCAATGATTTCCTCTGGGGTTTTGCCATTCAATTCTGCGTTGGCTTTGTCTAGGTCGATATTTAGTTTATTGCTCATTGGATTTCCTAATGTTTTATGGTGAAAAATTGGGATACGCTATGCTAATCAATTAGGCGATGTTTAAAAAATGATTTTTAATGATATTATTATGAAAATTTAGAATTAACAAATTGTCTGGAAATGCAGAAACCAGAAGTTAGAAACGACAAGGTAGCAACTGGCTAACATTAAAAAAGCGAACCCTTAGATTCGCTCAATCTTAGCATCATTCAACAATTAATTGGCAAAAATCGGTAATTGCGTCACACTGCGACCTGTATAACGGTGTTTGATATCGACAAAATAATCAAACCAACTGGGGTTAAAATCACTGTCATCAATATCAAACTCACTAAACCCTACTTCAGTAAGTAGCTGCAAGGTATCTGGCAAGATATCACCACTAGCGCGCAACACTATAGCGGGGTTATAACTGGGGTGTAGTTGGATTTTTTGCGCTAAACTATAACCGCGTCCATCACGAAAACCATGAAAATCAATCACAATCACCGACAATAGCGGCATCACTTTGACAAAGTCCTGGTGCAAAAACTGATAATCACTGGCACCTGATAGAATAATACCCAGTTTTTTATCGCCCAACCGATTGGATAATGCTACCAAATCATCCGCTTCTAACTGTGGTTTTGGCGGATTTTTCTCGCTAAATTGGGCAGGACGATAGTCCACCAAAATTTCAGTGATATCTGAGGCATACTGGGATGGGTCGATATGCTCGATTTTTTGCTCATGAATACTCACGCTCACTGACTTTACATTATCAATCACTTGGCTTTGGTTAATGAGTGCCATGGCTTATCCCTCCACCGGCTGTTCTGATTTGTCACGATATACATACTCTTTAAATGGCTCAATACCGATACGATCAACAACTTCGGCAAACGTTTCACTACCAAAGTCGGTATCCGCCGCTTGACGGTATTTAAGATAGACTTGCAGGATATCATCCACCGTCGCCGCAACCGCATCGACAGGCACTGCTTTACCCAAAATATCGCCTAATTTGGCGTTTTGACCCGATCTACCACCCAGCGAGATTTGGTACCAATGCTCGCCTTTTTTATCCACACCCAAAATACCGATATCGGCGACATGATGATGCGCGCAGGCATTCATACAGCCTGACATATTTAGGCGAATTTCACCAATATCATGGACAAAGTCTGCGTCTTGGAAATATTGGTTGACTTGGTTGACGATATTTAAGGTACTGGCATTGGCCAATGAGCAATAGTCAAAGCCTGGACATGAGATAATATCCGTCAATAAGCCAATATTTGGGCGGGCAAGGTCGTATTGTTTGAGCACCTGATAGACGTCATATACATCTTCAAGTTTGACATCCGTGAGCACCAAGTTTTGATGATGGGTGCCGCGCACTTCACCAAAGCTGTATTTATCCGCCAAATCAGCCACCACGCGCATTTGGGTGGCGGTGATATCGCCCGTGTCTTGCATAAAGTGTTTGAGTGAGATAATCACCACCTGATAGCCTTTGACTTTATGCTCGCGAGTATTTTGGTTAAACCAACGCACAAACTCGCTATCTTCAAACTGGGCAGACAGTTTGTCTTGGCTAGCTTGTAATTGTTGTTGGCTGAATGTTTGATACGCCGGCTGTGGAAAGAAGGTTTTGGCGTGTTCAATTTGTTCAGCTGTCAGTGTTAACGCACCGTCTTTATTGTGTTTTTGCCAATCTTCTTCCACGATTCGTGAAAACGCTTCGGCGCCCATACTTTCTACCAAAATCTTGATGCGGGCTTTGTATTTGTTGTCACGGCGACCATATTGGTTGTAGATACGTAAGATGGCATCTAAATAAGAGAGTAAATGGCGTTCAGGTAAAAACGGACGAATCACTTTACCAATCACAGGGGTGCGACCTAGACCACCGCCCACAATCACTTCAAAGCCGATGTCACCTGCGTCATTTTTGACCACATGCAGTCCAATGTCATGCAGCTGGGTCGCGGCACGGTCTTCCCGAGTACCGATGACCGCAATTTTAAATTTACGCGGTAAATAGGTAAATTCTGGGTGAAACGTTGACCATTGGCGAATGATTTCACAATATGGGCGCGGATCGGCGATTTCATCAGCCGTCACACCGGCAAACTGGTCGGTGGTGGTATTGCGGATACAGTTGCCCGAGGTTTGAATCGCATGCATCTGTACCGATGCCAATTCTGCCAAAATATCGGGCACTTCTTCTAATTTTGGCCAGTTAAATTGCATATTGGTACGGGTGGTGATATGACCATAGCCACGGTCGTATTTTTCGCTGATGTCGGCAAGTTTACGCAGTTGATACGTCGCAAGCAGACCATAAGGAATCGCCACGCGAAGCATCGGCGCATGACGCTGAATATATAGACCATTCATCAGGCGTAATGGCAAGTACGCTTCTTCACTGAGCTCGCCAGCCAAAAAACGTCGGGTTTGGTCGCGAAACTGCTCGACCCGATCGTCTACCAATTGTTGGTCAATTGCGTTGTATTTATACATGCGGATTCCTATGTCACTAATACAAATTCTAATTACAAATTCTAATTACAAATTCTAATTACCAATTAAATTTAAATTTTAGCTGTTGCAGCTATTTCAACTGGGTGAAATTTTAACCTGCCTATCATAAATGCCCAAGGGGTTTTTAGTAAATTCCATTTTTACATAAATATATCGAGTTACTGCATTTATTATTGCGAACTGCAATATTCTATTATACGCTACCTTAATTTTTTTGAACCGTCTGTTTTTTGACACGTTAATTTTGACCCGCTAATATAGGAAATCCGATGAGCCAAAGCGCCACTTCAACTCTCCATTCTCTAAGCCAACTGGTCCCACCACACGGTAGTGACACATTAAAAGAAAAATTACTTAAAGGCGATGCGCTAACCGCTGCCCAGCAAAAAGCCAAAAATCTGCCAAAAATCCAAATCAGCTCCCGTGAAGCCGGTGATTTGATTATGCTCGGTATTGGCGGCTTTACCCCGCTAGATGGTTTTATGAACCAAGCAGACTGGCAAAGCGTATGTGACAATATGCATTTAACCACTGGCGACAATGCGGGCGTATTTTGGCCCATTCCTATTACCCTATCGACCGATGCTGCCACTGCCGATACGCTAAACCTAGGCGATGACATTGCGCTAGAATACCAAGGCGAAATCATGGGGATTTTGACCTTAAGCGAAAAATACCGCATTGATAAAGCGCACGAATGCCAAACCGTCTTTGGCACTACAGAGATTGAGCATCCTGGCGTTGCTATGGTAATGGCACAAGGTGATGTTAATCTCGCCGGCGATGTGGTGGTATTAAGCGAAGGCGAATTCCCGAGCAAATATGGTGATATCTACCTCACCCCGGCACAAACCCGTGACATCTTTACTAAAAATGGCTGGAAAACCGTCGCTGCCTTCCAAACCCGTAACCCGATGCACCGCTCACATGAGTACCTTGCCAAAATCGCCATTGAAATCTGTGATGGCGTACTCATTCATTCATTGCTTGGCGCATTAAAACCTGGGGATATTCCTGCAGATGTACGCCAAGAAGCCATTGGTACCTTAATCGACCATTACTTCCGTAAAGACACCGTCATCCAAGCAGGCTATCCACTAGATATGCGCTACGCCGGTCCGCGTGAAGCGTTATTACATGCCTTATTCCGTCAAAACTACGGCTGTAGCCATTTGATTGTCGGGCGTGACCATGCGGGCGTGGGTGATTACTATGGCGCGTTTGATGCGCAGCATATTTTTGATACGCTCAAACCGAATGATTTAATCACCCAACCGTTAAAAATTGACTGGACATTCTGGTGTGACGCTTGTGACTCGATGGCATCGACCAAAACTTGCCCACACGATGCCAGCCATCATGTCAAAGTCTCAGGTACCAAATTGCGTAAAGCCTTATCTGAAGGGGAAGACGTGCCTGATAACTTTAGCCGTCCAGAAGTGTTAGCGGTACTTCGTAACTACTATGAAGGCTTAGAAGATCATCAAAAACATAAAGTTGAGCTAACAGGTCACTCTGCAAAATAATTCTTGCGCGGTTTAACGCTTATCAATCGATTAAAAGGGTATGTCATAATACCCTTTTTTTTATCCAGCCTTTAGCAAAAAAATTAGCAAAAAAAAGAAGCACGCGGCTTCTTTTTTTATTGCTCAACTAAGCTACATTTAAACAAGCTAAATCACATATTCGACGTGCGAATCTTGCAGAAAATTGGCAACAAAATGATTCGAGGGGTGATTGACTAGCGTCTCATAATCCCCAATTTGCACGATTTGACCTTGGTTCATCACCACAATTTCATCGGATAATTCTGCCGCTTCTTCTTGGTCATGGGTCACTAAAATACTGGTGACACCGAGCTCATGATGAATTGAGCGCAGCCAAGCGCGTAATTCTTTACGCACCTTGGCATCGAGTGCGCCAAATGGCTCATCGAGTAACAACAGCTTTGGCTCTACCGCTAACGCACGCGCCAATGCGATACGCTGACGCTGACCGCCTGAGAGTTGATGCGGGTATTTTTTTGCGGTTTGGGATAGTTGCACCAGCTCCAGCAGATAATTGACCTTTTTGCTGATTTCCGCGTTGCTTAAGCGTTTGTTTTTTGGCATGACGGTCAAGCCAAACGCCACGTTATCAAACACGGTCATATGGCGAAATAACGCGTAATGCTGAAACATAAAGCCGATATGACGCTGCTGCACAGGGACATCGGTCACATCTTCACCATCAAACAAAATACGCCCCGTATCGGCAAGCTCAAGCCCTGCGATGATGCGCAGTAAGGTAGTCTTACCACAGCCTGAAGGTCCCAAGAGCGAGGTTAATTTGCCCGTCGGTACGGTTAAATTAATCGGTTGTAGTGCAGTAAAGCGACCAAACTGTTTGGTGATATCACGGATTTCGATACTCATGGTATTCTCTTAACTTTTTTTAAATTTAAATTGCATCAATGTTATTCATCATTGGCAGACTGACGTTTAGTCAACGCCTGCTGCACGATTAAGGTAACGAGCGCCAACAACGCCAACAAACTCGACAACGCAAACGCTGCCGTCATGTTGTATTCATTGTAAGCAATCTCAACTAATAGCGGCATGGTATTGGTTTCACCGCGAATATGACCTGAGACCACACTCACCGCGCCAAACTCACCCATCGCACGCGCATTGGTCAAAATAATACCGTATAGCAATGCCCATTTGATATTAGGCAGCGTCACCCGCCAAAACATTTGCCAGCCTGACGCGCCCAGTGTTAATGCCGCTTGCTCTTCACTGCTACCCTGCGACTGCATCAGCGGAATCACTTCACGCGCCACGAATGGAAAAGTCACAAACATGGTGGCAAGCACGATACCGGGAATGGCAAAAATCACCTGAAAACCAAAGTATTCTAGCCAGCCGCCAAGCCAAGTGTTGGCGCCCAGTAGTGCCACAAACATCAAGCCTGCGACCACAGGCGACACCGAAAATGGCAAATCTAGCAGCGTGGTGAGAAATTGTTTACCTTTAAAATCAAATCGGGTCAATAGCCAGGCTAATGCAATCCCAATCACCGTATTAATCGGTACCACAATCAGCGCCGTAATCAAGGTAAGCTTGATAGCGGATAACGCCTCGTGATCGGTCAAGGCAGCCACATACAACTGCCAGCCAGATTTTAAGGCTTCATAAAACACCGATAGCAGCGGAATCACTAGCATTAGCGTCATAAACGCCACCGCAATACCAATTAAGGTATAACGTAGCCATGTCGGCTCACGGGTTGCGGCTTGGGTTTGGTAAGGATATTGGCTGCTATCTATCATGCACTTGCCCCGCCCATACGTTTGGTAAATAGCCACTGCAAGGCATTAATGGCAAATAAAATCACAAAAGAAATCATCAACATAAACAAAGCAACCGCGGCAGCGCCTTGCACATCAAAGCTTTCAAGCTTACCAATAATGATTAACGGCAAAATCTCAGATTTCATCGGTAAATTACCCGCAATAAAAATCACCGAGCCATACTCGCCCGTCGCCCGCGCAAACATCATGCCTGAGCCCATCAGCAAGGCAGGATACAACTCCGGCAAGATGACCCGTCTAAAAGTTGTCAATCTCCCAGCACCCAGCACCGATGCCGCCTCTTCATATTCTGGCGACAGCTCCGCAAGCACAGGTTGCACCGCACGCACAATAAACGGCAAACTTACCACAATCAGCGCCAACCAAATACCAATGGGGGTAAAAGCAATTTTAATGCCAAATGGCGCAAAAAACTGCCCGATTAAACCATTGGGTGCATATAAGGTTGCTAGCGAAATCCCCATTACCGCCGTTGGCAAAGCAAAGGGCAAATCGACCAGTGCATTTAAAATCGACTTTCCCCAAAACTCATAGCGCACCAATACCCATGCAATCAGCGTACCAAACACCAAATTGGTCAATGTCGCTAGTAATGACATTTTTAGCGACAGTTCAATCGCTGCCTTGACGCGCGGCTCAGTAATGGTTTTGATAAACCCTGCCACGCCAATATCGGCGGTCGTCAGTACCATTGCCACAAATGGCAACAGCACAATAATCGACAATGCCAACACACTAATGCCCAAACTCAAATTAAAAAACGGCATGATATGGCGCTTTTTATTGCGTTTTAAGGGTGAATTGGGTGTTTTAGGCTGATTGTTTGATGTTAAATCGGCTTGATGGTTAGCATTGATGCTTGCCATGCAGGGCTTCCTTTACTAATAATCGGTAGACTACGTCAGAATTTAAAATAATAAACATACAAAAATAAAAATTCAAAAATAAAGATACAAAAAGCTCTGTACCCAAAATCTTAAGCACGGCTATAGTACCATCTCACTTTGATTTTCCAAACTATATTTATGCGCTTTAAATATTCTTAGCTAGAATAAAAAACCAGAGCCGAACTCTGGTTTTGTGAGGTAAAAACAGCGAACTATTTTGCTGCAGGTGCCGATGCTATGGTGCTCGTTGGGCTAGCTAGTTGATCAAAGACACCCCCATCTTTGAAGTATTTGGTCATGATATCCGTCCAGCTACCAAATTCGGCATTCGGACTAAAGGTAGTAAGCGCGGGTAATTTATCTTGATTTTTAGCCAGTACCGCCGCATCGCTTGGGCGCAGGTATAAATCTGCCGCCAATTGCTGGGCAGGCTCGCTCCATAAATAATCAAGATACGCTTTCGCTGCGTCGTTGGTGCCTTTTTTATCGGTCACTGATTTGACAATCGCCACGGGGTTTTCTGCTGATATGGTGTAGCTTGGATAGACAATTTGCACATCGCCTTTACCAAACTGTTTAACCGCTAGGTTGGCTTCGTTTTCAAAGGTGACTAACACATCGCCAATTTGACGTTGTAAGAACGTGGTAGTCGCCGCACGCCCACCATTTTCATACACAGGTACGTTTTTGAGCAACTCTTTGACAAAGTTTTTGGTTTTACTTTCATCTTTATTAAAACTATGTAAGCCGTAGCCATACGCGCCTAAGAAAGCATAACGCCCATTACCCGTGGTTTTTGGATTAGCAAGTACGATTTGTACGCCTGGTTTTGCCAAATCAGACCAGTCTTTGATTTGTTTTGGGTTGTCTTTACGCACCAAAAACACGATGGCACTGGTATAGGGTACTGCTTTGTTTGGGAATTGGCTTTGCCAATCTTGTGCCACCAAGCCTTTTTTTACCAACAGCTCTACATCTGAGCCTTGGTTCATACTGACCACGTCCGCTTGCAGACCATTGGCAACTGCGAGCGCTTGTTTACTAGAGCCGCCATGCGATTGCTGGATATCGATGGTTTTGCCGCTATTTTTGGCTTCGTAGTCTTTGATAAACAGGGGATTGTAGCTTTTATAAAAGTCACGAGCGACGTCATAGGAGACATTGAGCAGTTTAATACCGCCTTTATCGCTTGCATCTGCATTTGATTGCGTGGCGGCTTGACCTGAAGCGGCTTGTTGGTCTTGCTGGGTGGGCGCACGTGAACAGCCCGCTAGGCTCACGCCTAATAACGCTAGACTTGATAGCACAGCTACGGTTTTGTGTTGGACCTTAGTTTTTTTTTGAAAATTAACAGTCATCATGGTCACCCCTCATCTCAATGTATAAAAATCAATATATAATGTTAAATTCATTCACACTATTTTACAAAAAAAGCGTCGTCAAGCAAAAACAATATTATTCTGTATCCATATTCCACTTCTGAATATTACATCATAAAATATAATGTAATATTTAAAATTAAAGATTGAGCAAACTGAATCCCATTCACATCACACCTAAATCACAAATGTCACATTGTCAGCTTTATCATTTTCGCCTACAATTTTATTTTTAATTATCAAGAATTCTCCATGGCAAAAGCTTCCAAAACCGTTATCAAATCAATTGAAGATCAGCTCGCACGACTGGATTTGCAAACCACCTCATTAAATCAGGCTGATGACGTATTTTTGGCGCTGCTTGACGATGGTGAGCCTGACAATAAAGCAACTGCAAAGCGTGGCAGTGTTGATAACTTAAGCGTTGATAGCTTAAACGATGATGACTTTAGCGAACAATTAGCCATTCAAGATCGCGATAGCCAATTGCAACAGGCGTTAAGCGATACCGTATTGTCACTAAGTGATTATCTATCCGCTGTCCAGTTGGTGATTAGTGAAACGTTTGCCCATACCGTTTGGGTGAAAGCTGAAATCCGTAGTCTGTCAGCCAAAGGCGGTCACTATTATTTTGAATTGGCGGATAAAGATATGGATGGCAAAGTCACCGCCAGCTGCCGCGGCACGCTATGGCGTGGTCAAGCAGCCAAAGTACTGTCAAAGTTTGAAAAAAACACTGGCATGAGCCTTGAGCGAGGCTTGAATGTATTGCTCAAAGTCTCAGCCACGTTCCATGCCCAATATGGCTTTTCGCTAAACATCGTCGATATCGACCCCACTTACACACTGGGCGATTTGGCAAAGCAATACCAAATGATTTTAACCAGACTGCATGAAGAAGGGCTGCTTGATCTCAATCAATCGCTCCCGATGCCGTTTGATATTGAGCATGTGCTCGTCATCGCGCCTGAAAAAGCCGCAGGGCTGGGCGATTTTCGTGCGGATGCCGATAGGCTCGCCAGCACAGGGGCGTGTATTTTTCATTATGAGCACGCCACCTTTCAAGGCAATCACGCCCCTGAAGACATCCGCCAAGCCATCATTAAAGGCATGAAAAATCTGAGCAAGCAGCATATTACCGCAGATTTGATAGTGATTATCCGGGGTGGTGGCGCGGTGGGCGATTTGGCCTATCTCAATGATTACGAACTTGCCGCGCTGGTGGCAGAGCAGCCGATACCGGTATGGGTCGGCATTGGTCATGAGCGCGACCGCGTCATGCTAGATGAAGTGGCACATCAAAGTTTTGATACCCCATCCAAAGTTATCGCAGGTATTCGCAATCATTTGCTCACTATTACCCAAGGTGCCAAACAACATTTTTTGACCATCGAGCAAATTGCTAAATCCAGCATCTTGCAGGCACGCCGTGATAGCGAACAACAACTTACCAAGATACAATCGGCAGCGCAGCGACAATTATCTGCCGCTAAACTTGCCATGGACAACCAATTTGTACAGATTCGCCAACTTGCCTATCAACAAATCACCATGGCTCGTCAATCGACCGATCGACTGCGTGAGATGACATTGTTACAGCATCCGTCAACCGTATTAACCCGTGGCTATGCGATTATCAGAACCTCGCATCCTGCATCAAAAGACTTAGTATCATTAGTATCAAAGGGCTTAACCTCACATGACTTAGCATCAAAAGATTTAGCATCCAATACGGTGATGACTTCGATTGCCCAAGTTGAACCCAATTCAACCATAACCATTGAGCTACAAGATGGCTATCTACAAGCCACCGTCAATGCTAAACACCCAAAAAACTGACCTATCAATCAACAGGAATAACCATGACCGAGCCAACTGATTTTAAAAGCGCCTATGAGGTGTTAAAAACAAATGCACAGCGCTTGCAAAATAGCCAAGAGCCCAACATCGATGCGCTAATGACTATTGTAGAGCAGTCCATTGATGCCTATAAAGTATGCCAAGCACGGATTGATGCCGTTGAAGCCTCGCTGAATCAAGCGTTTGAAACAGACTAAGTTTCAATAAAGAAAGCAGAATAAAAAAGCCACTATCGAGGGATAATGGCTTTTTAGTTGGGCATTTAAATTTCTACTTTGGCACCCATTTCTACCACATTGTTGCTAGGAAGTTTTAGAAACTCAGCCGCGGTGCCGGCATTACGGTGCATATGGGCAAACAATTTTTCACGCCATAATGCCATACCTTTGATGCTCCCAGATGCCACCACTGCCTCATGGGATAAGAAATAACTTACCTTGGCAGGATCGAAATCAAAGTTAAATTGCTGAATGTGTTTGAGCGAATCTGGCACATCAGGGTCATTTTTAAAGCCAAAATTGAGCACCACCTTCCAGCAATTGTGTCCCAAATAGGTCACTTCACTACGTTTACTAAGACCCACCCAAGGGGTTTCTAAGGTATTAACGGTGACAAAGATATTGTACTCATGCAAGCATTTATTGTGCTTTAAGTTTTGTTTCAACGCCACGGGTACGATATCGACTTCAGAGACCATAAATACGGCAATGCCTTTGATTTTTTTGATATCTTCAAACAGCACTTGGCAGCGCTGGTTGATTAAGATTTTCTCCTGCAGCAGCGCTTGCTGATTTTGCAGCTCTTGGATATTCTCAAGCGGCGCGTTTTCAATATCTTGGGTCAGCTTTTCTAATTTGTCTTGCGTCGACTCCAAGGCTATTTGTAAGCGTTTATTGGTAAAACTGCCAAACAAGTCATCCAAGAAATTTTTTAAGTTAATTTGTCTTGTGGTATGGGCAATTCTCACTAAATTACGGCCATCTCGCCAAGTTATCATGAGCACAAACATGACGCCCCCTAACAACAATGGGAACCAGCCGCCTTTGAGGAGCTTCAGCAGATTTGACGCCCAAAACAAGAAATCCACCACAAAGAACAATGAGGTCGCGGCAATACACAGTAGCAAAGGGTATTTCCACGCGTAGCGAATCACAAAGAATGTCAATATCGTGGTAATCAGCATATCCGTACAAACCGCAATACCATAAGCGGCGGCTAACGCACCCGATGATTTGAACATCACCACAGCAAACGCAATGGCGATAAACAAGCCCCAGTTAATCGCTGGAATATAGACCTGACCCACTTCTTTGACATTGGTATACACAATACGCATACGCGGTAAAAAGCCCAGTTGCACCGCTTGTTTGGTGATACTAAACACCCCAGAAATCAGCGCTTGTGACGCAATCACCGTCGCTAAAGTTGCCATCACCACCATCGGCATACGCATGGCATCTGGAATCATCAAAAAGAAGGGATTGGATTTGCCATCAGGATTGGCGAGTAAAAATGCGCCTTGACCAAAATAATTGAGCAGCAAGGCGGGCATGACAATGGAAAACCAAGCGATACGAATCGGTTTTTTGCCAAAATGCCCCATATCGGCATACAAGGCTTCACCGCCTGTCACGCACAGGACAACTGCCCCCAAAATGATAAAGGCGAGTGTCGGATTGGTCATCACAAACTGATAAGCATAGATGGGATTGATGGCTTGCAAGATTTCGACATTGTGCTGAATATGATAAACCCCAATGCCAGCAATCAACAAAAACCATAGCACCATCACAGGTCCAAACAGCTTGCCGATACCTTTGGTACCAAATTTTTGCACAAAAAACAGTATGAACAAAATGGTCAGCGTTGCAGGAATTACCACACTATGCAGCCGCGGCGATACCACCGTCAAACCTTCTACTGCCGATAGCACCGAGATGGATGGGGTAATCACCCCATCACCATAAAACAAGCAAGTACCAAATATCCCCATGGTCATGATGATTGCGTGCAATTTTGGGCGATGTTTCACCGCGCTTGATGCCAAGGCGAGCATCGCAATCAGACCGCCTTCCCCTTTATTGTCGGCGCGTAGCACCAACGAGATGTACTTGAGACTGACGATGATGGTAATCGTCCACACAAATAATGACAGCACCCCATAGATATTGGCAACGTTAAAGGCGACATGACCAGAATTAAAAACTTCTTTTACTGAATACAGTACACTGGTACCGATATCGCCATAAACGACCCCGATTGCCCCTAATGTCAGTGCAGGAACCGAGCTTTTAGCATGTGCTTTACTCATAAATTAACGACGCAATTTGATAAGATGGATTATTATAAGTCGAATTATAAAATTGCGGTTAAATTATATTTTGTAACCAAAGTTATCTATGTACTTGACGATAGTAACATTTTATCAGCGTCAATTTGAGCACAGTAGCTTAACCCCTTATTTTTAATGGTGAAATGGCGGTTTGGCAAGCCAAATCATACCAATCAATAATAAGAACACCAAGCCAAACACATAAAAAACCTCATTCGAGCCAATAATCAGCGCCTGTTGGTTAATATTTTGGTTGATGAGTGACAGCGTTTGCTCATAACTCATGCCAGACGCTTGCAGGCTTTTTGACCACGCATCAAAATTGGAATTTTGGGTGATACTTTCGGTCAAATAAGTATGCGCATGATTGCTGCGTCTTTCCCAAACAGTCATCACCATTGAAGCGCCAATCCCGCCCGCCAAGGTTCTCACAAAGGTAAAAATCCCTGTCGCTGCCGCCATTTTATCATGCGAAATGTTGGAGAGTGCAATGGTGGTTAGTGGCATAAAAAACATGGCAGTACCCAGCCCTTGTATAAACTGCGGCCAAAACACATCCCAAAACGTCATCTGCGGATTAAAATCACTTCGCCATACAAAGGTGGCACAATAAATTAAAAAACTTAACGTCACCAAGATGCGCATATCGATGTTTCGCGCGTATTTACCGATTAAGGGCGTCAACAATACCGGGAAAATACCAATCGGTGCCGCTGCCAACCCTGCCCAAACCGCGGTATAGCCCATGGTT
>ERZ500990.150-NODE-150-length-24819-cov-4.322323_pt1 | contig 24819 bp, 9 predicted proteins | sample MGYA00248876_ERZ500990 | MGnify/ENA primary metagenome ERZ500990 (study PRJEB25958, sample SAMN03398517) | human skin metagenome | study: EMG produced TPA metagenomics assembly of the Human Skin Microbiome Metagenome (human skin metagenome) data set.
TTACCGACATCAGATCCGACGACATGGAACCATGTCACATCTCAGCCCTCATATGATACGCAAGAGGTGCTTGATCCACTTAAAAAGTCACAAGGGATGTCTCCTTCGCCGGCACTTCGAGTTGTCAAGTTGGACCAAATTGCTCCGCCCCCGTCTTCTGTGCCTGAAGACTCTTCGACACAGAACGTCCCTGAATCACCCTCGATTTTTCACCCAAAGCTTAATTTGTCTAAGCCTCTACCTGAATTAGAAACCGAGACGCCAGCTTCAGAAACGGACACATGGCCCTACGAGTCAGATAAAGACGTTTCTATCGCTACATCTGAAGTGGAAGAAGTGCACGGAGATGTTGTTAAAGCATTGCCAACTCCGGCTTTCAATGATTCCGGCAGTCAGTCACAATCACGTCTTGAACCGACCCTCGATCCCCTCGTTTCGATCTATTCTGGCGTGTCATCTCAAAGTTCGCCCAACAAGTCACTCTCTTTAGCTTCTCGTTTGTCCGACTCTAACCATACTGTTGGACGCAAGGACTCTGTCGAAGCTACAACGCAATGTGCACCTGAAGGCATTGATGACATGCTTCTGGCGGCGCTGAATATTGCCTCTGAGACACCATCGACATCTTTGCCTGTCTCTTTCGCACCCTTCGAACGAGACACGTCGTCTGCTTCTACCAAGGAGCTTCCTGATAGTGCGAGACATGGACTACCCGATTCAAGGAACAGTACACCCGCTGCCTCGTCTTGGGATGATCCGACCAACAAAATGGCACCACATGTGGAAGAGTTTCAGGCGCAACAGGCATCCCTGCGCGGAACTATTGAAACCTCTAAGGCAGAAATTTTGCAGCTGCGTGAAAAGATTCAAGCCTTTCGCGTCGAAGTTGGTGGTGACTGTGGCTCTCTGAATGGTTCACCTTTAGATCTTAACATGTCATCACTCTCTTCGACGCAAAAGCGCCGCCTTCGCGATAGCCTTGCGTCGATGGATAATTTAGACCAGCGCTTATCAGAGATGCTGGAACATAATGCCTCAGTGAACTAATTTTCTTGGGGTCTACTAGTCCCAATAGGTAAATACGCTATCATATGAAATACACAGCCTGACACATGCAGGTGGAGCAGAACGACCTCGGCTGCTTGACACACAGGCTCGTCTCAGCACGAAAAACATGATTAGAACAAGTCAGTTTATCCTTTTAGGTGAAGCCGCGAAAAGTGCTGCAGTGTTGCATGATTGTCTTTAAATTCCGCGGATATGTCAAGCGAATTCCAATCAAATGTAGCCAAGAAAGGCACCCCATGAATAAAACCTGCGCCCTAGTTTTCGTCCAATGCAACATCCACGTCAAAACCCTTGTTAAGCGCGCGTGGCGTAAATCCTAATAGGCTACTATTTTTGTTTCAAGCACGCATTGTGGCTTCGATGCGTGATTGTGCGCAAGTGCCACGCGGCCTTTGTTGAAGTCAGATCGGACAACACATTCCGTCTTCCCAACGCAACCACTCAATCCGAGTGAATAGCTGTATCTGTCTGTCTCCTATCAAACAGTTTCTTTTTCCGCTGGCTCGGAACACTAAACTGTACCCTTCTGTTTGTATTGAATTTGCTAAGTGAGCGCCAACACTTAGTAGTCCATTTGCAAACGCATATTTCAACGCAAAAAGGTTTATCCAAGCTCTACTGCTTTCCCCAAGATGACTACGCAGCAACTCCATGAAAATGACCGGCAACCTAGTCTTTCGGTCGTCGGTATTGGTCTTCGCCTACCTGGTGCCCGCGACAAGAAAGAGTTTTTCGAGCTGCTAAAGGAAGGAAGATCCGCCATTTCTCGTGTGCCCGACAACCGCTGGAACCCTGATCGCATGACTGCCCCGGGGGGTATTCCTGGAAAGGTAGTGACGGACCTAGGTGGCTTTGTTGAACCGCACACCGACATTGACCTTCTTGAGTTCGGTATCTCGCCTGCAGAGGCCAAGTCGCTCGACCCTCATCAGGCCATGCTGGTTGAAGGCGTCTTTCAGGCTCTAGAAGACTCAGGTGTGCACTACCGTGGCACAAACACGGGTGTGTTTGTGACTGGTTCGCCAGATGTTCACAATCTCGGCAACGATATGTACAACATGGGCCCCTACAGTGCTACAGGAGCCGCTTTCTCAATGCAGGCCAACCGTCTGTCGTACATGTTCGACCTGCGTGGTCCCTCGGTGTACCTTGATACTGCTTGCTCTTCGAGTATTACGTGTCTGCACCTTGCTCGCACAGCGATTTTACGTGGCGATTGTGACATGGCTGTCGTTGCCGCTGTGAATGTCATTCTGGCACCACACGCGTCGCTGTCGTTCTCGACTCTGGGTACTTTGTCGCCCACAGGTATCTGTCACACGTTCGACTCGTCGGCTGATGGATACTCCCGTGGCGAAGGTTGCACAGTCATTATTCTTCAGCGTACCAAGGATGCTATCGACAAGGGCAGCCACATTTACGCTGAGATTACTGGTACTTCCATCAATGCGAACGGTAAGGGTAAGTCGATCACGATGCCTGATGGCCCGCAACAAAAGGCTGCTACGTACGCAGCGTACCGCGACGCGGGACGTGAGCCACACGAGGCTGCGTACGTTGAATGTCATGGTACGGGCACGCCTGTTGGTGACCCCATTGAAGCCAACGCTGTCGGTGAGGTGTTTACGCCGGGACGGGCTGATGGCGACTATCTCCGTATTGGCTCAGCTAAGACGAATGTTGGTCACTTGGAGCCAGCTGCTGGTCTGGTCGGTCTGATCAAGAACTGCTACACGCTCGACATGGGTCTTATGCTGCCCCATTTGCACTTTAAGAACCCCACTCCTCGTATTCGCTGGAATGAGTTCAAGATTAAAGTGCAGACGGAAACCGAGCCCCTGCCACCCAGCAAGCTGACGAAAGAAGGCAAGTTCATCGTGTCACTCTCGTCGTTTGGTTTCGGTGGTGCCAACAGTCACACCGTCATGGAGCGCGTGCCGAATAAGGAGCCTGGCAACAAAACAGTCGCGCTGACGGACAAGGACCCGATGTTGATTTCGGTGGGTGCCCTTTCAAACCGTGCTGTGACGAAACTCTCTGAATCTTTGCAGGAGGTTTGGCCTGGCATTAGCGACCCTCTCAAAGCCTCGCTTTTGGCGCGCACCATGACGGAGCGTGCTCGTGGTCACCCCAACACAGCATTTGCTGTGGCTTGCATGGGCGAGCCGCTGTCATTCTCTGACACTGTGGTTACGTCGACTCCCGACTTGAACCCGATCAAGGCATTTGTTTTCTGTGGTCAGGGTCCTCAGCACGAGCACATGGGTGTGCACATGTACACTCGCTTTGCTGCGTTCCGTAACTCTGTGAATGCTAGTTTCGAGATGGTGGCCAAGTTCCACAAGAAAAACTTCCAGGACGAGTACGGATTGTTCAACCCAGAACTGAACGGCAAGGTGGCCAAGACCGACAAGGGTGACTGGAAGGTCGAGTGCATTGTCATTGCCATCACTATTTTCCAAATTGCCCTGTTCGATTTGTGGGTCGACCTCGGTGTGCAGCCCGACGTCGTCCTTGGTCACTCGGTTGGTGAGATTGCTGCAATGTATGCTTCAGGTGCTCTGACCCATGAAAAAGCTATTCGTACGGCCATTGCACGTTCGAACGCTCTTTCGCTGCTTGATACGATCGATGGTCAGATGGCTGCGCTTGGCATGAGCCGACAAGAGGCTGAGCAGCTCATTCAGCGAATCATGAAGGAGAACGGCACTGATACGGGTTTGTGGGTTTCTGCCTCGAACTCGACCAACGCTGTTGCAGTGTCGGGTAAGACAAGCTTGTTAGAGCAGGTCGTGGCGGAGTGTGAGTCGAAGCAAATCTTTGCCCGTCTCTTGCGTGTCGGTGGTCCATACCACTCCCCGATGGTATCGCCATGTGGTGAACCTTTCCTCAAGGAGGTTTCGCCCGTCATTAACAATGGCGAGAACATTCCCAAGACGCGATTCATTTCGACGGTTGAAGGTCGCATGCACGAGCCTGGCCGCAATCTCGACGCCCAGTACTGCTGGCAGAATGTCAGTCGTCCTGTCATGTTCCGTGAGTCGATTGAGGCACTCAACGAATACCGCAAGAAGGAGGACCGTGGCTTACTGATTATCGAAATTGCGCCTCACACGGTGCTTGGCTCGTACATGGATGAAATTCTGCGTGCTGCCAATGCAGAAAACACCACGATCGTGGCATCTGGTCGCCGCCCCAACTTTAAGAAAGGCGAGACAGGTGCGACCAAGGTCGAGATCACGCAGCTACTTACGGCCGTTGGCACCTCGATTCAGTCTGGTGTGCGCGACCTGAAGGTTTTCAAGCTTTACGGTGACGAATTTATTGACATGCCTATGGGAGCTAACGCGACGCTCGATGAACTGCCATCGTACCCATTCCTGCCGCTCAAGAAGGCGCCACATGAAACGAACATTTTCGAATACATGCGTTGCCACCCACCTGTGCCGCCGCTGGCGACGGGTATGATCCGCATAAATGCGCAGACGCACTCTTGGACCAAGGGTCACAAGATTCGTGGCACAATTGTATTCCCTGGTGCTGGTTACGCCGAAGCTGCACTTGAAAATGGTGCCCGCACTATCACCAACATGCGTATCCTGCGTGCCTTTGTGCTTGAAGAAGAGGGTGCACCCAAGTACGCCCAATTCAAGCACACGGGCATTAACAATGGCTGGGAATTCCGCTCGTCGGGTAAAGGTGCGGTCAATGACACGGGTCTCTTGTACGACCAACTGCATGCCAGCGGTCAGATGTGGCCCGAAAGTACGCCAATTGGTCCAGCAAATATCAAGGAGCTGTTTGGTGACAATTGGATTGAGGACTTTGACATTATTATGGACGGCGAGACATTTTATTCGCGTCTGCGCCCGAACGGCTCTATGCACACGGGAGCGTTTGGTCTGATCAACGAAGTTCGTGGTTCTACGAAGCGTGAAGATGACTACCTGGCATTTGTCGATGTGCCAGAAGACCTGTGGACAAGTCATGAAGCGTACGGCATGGTATTCCACCCAGGTTTGCTTGACTCAGCATTTCTCTGCACGTGGATTCCTGCCTTGTCATTTGAGGGCCAAAAGCTTGGTGTGGATGCTTTCCTGCCGAATCAGCTCGATATTTTATCTGTTCGCGGAACAGTGGATGAGATTCACAACGCTAAGCGCTTGGTCCTGCACGTTCAGACTCTTATCAGCAACGACACCGACATTAAGCACAATGTGCTCATGTTTGACCGTGATACAGGCAAGACACTAGTCTTCCTCAAAGGTCTGGAGTGTAAGCGTATCAAGGACACGGGACGTGTTCGTGAGGGCTACACTGAAAGTTGGGAGCCGCGTGCGTTTGACGCCTCACCCTCGCTCATGGAGGCTTGTACGATGGAGACAAGCGTAGCGTCTAAATTCCTCGAGAACATGAAAGGTGATGATCAATCAGGTGTGGTTGCCGAAGCCCTTGAGCTAGGCTCAGTGCGTGGTACACCACTCCAAGATGCCCTATTCGACGTGCCGAGTGTGTCACTTGAGCTTACCGAGGGTATAGTCTCCCTGGTTGATCGCTTGATGATGTCGTCGGTGAGCAAAACTCCGCGTCGCGTATTCCGTGTACTCGAGATGTATGCGCGCCACCGCAAGGTAAGCTTGCAGCCCATCGTGGCTATGATGGAGCGTCGAGGCATTTATGTGGACCTCGTGCGTCTCAATGTTGCTAATGACCTGCGCGGAAGTGACGAGTTCCTAACCGGTCCCTATGACATTCCCGCATCCGTGGAGGAATTCGAACGTGCGGTGCCCGCTTCGTTCGACGTTGCGATTATTTCTGACGTGTTGCGTGTTTCGAGCGACATCAAGGCAACGATGCAAAGCATCGAGGAACTGCTTGTTCCTGGTGGTGTGGCCATGTATTGCGAGGTTACGCCTACGACGCCATTTGGCAAGCTTTTCTTCAGTGAAGCGCCGGCGCCGCTCTCTTCTTTGAGTCTGCAGCCGTTCGGTGCGAGCCCGCTTTTCTCGCTTGGCTACGTGCGTCGTGACGAGAAGGCTTGGCCGGCGATTCCCGCCATCCCCAGCAAGCCATCAGCGGACGAGAGCAGCTTGTTCAGCTCACTGTCTGACGATGAGCTCGTGTACTTCCATCAACTTGGCACTGAGTATCTCCTCCCACAGGCCGTGCGTGACTTTTATAAGACTGACACGCCGGTCGGCAAAGTGTGGATCGTGGCGGACGATACAGTCGAAGGTGCTGCTGCGTTGGGTCTCGCAGGCACCTTGACGAACGAGATGCTTACTGTCAAGGGCATCTACATTGCTGTTGACCCAAGCATGCCGCGTGCCCAGCGTGCTGGTCTCCTCGATCTTTTGCATGATCATGAGGAAGAGGGCTCGCTTGAGATGTTTAACGCGATTCGCAATGGTCGTTTGTACGGACGTCGTCTGGTCAAGCAGCCCGAGGTGCAGCCCGCGAACCTTGGCCGCCGCGACTGGGTACTGGAAAACATCCAAGGCCAGACCGCCAGTATCAAGACCTTGGCTCCCCACATGCACTTCGTACCGAACCCGTCGGACCACGATGTGATTGTGCAGACAGATGCTGTGGCTCTCAACTTTAAGAACGTGCTTTCGGCTATTGGTCTGCTGCCTGCCGAAGACTGCTTGTCTGAGTTCTCTGGCATTGTGCGTGAGGTCGGCCCCAAGGTAACACGTGTGCGTGTTGGTGACCGTGTGATGGGCACATCGGGTGGCGTGCGTGAGGGTATCGTGGCGACGGCATCTGAGTTTGCTATGACCAAGGTGCCTGCGAACATGACGCCACTTCAAGCTGCTGCTTTCCCCATTGCCTACGGCACCGTGTGGCACGGCCTGGTGCAGCTTGCTCAGATCCGTCCGGGTGAGACAATCCTGATTCACGCTGCCGCCGGTGGTGTGGGTCTGTGTGCCATCCAGATCGCTCAGCGTCACGGACTTGAAGTCTTCTGCACGGTGTCTTCGAAGGAGAAGCGTGACTTTATCCATAACCACCTTGGCGTGCCGTACGAAAATATGGCCAACTCGCGCTCCATCGGCGAGTGGACTCAGGGTGGTCGTGACTGGCTCGCTAAACGTGGTAAGACTGGCTTCGACGTTGTGCTGAACTCGTTGCAAGGTTTGGCTCTGCAGGCGGGTATTGATGTGCTCGGATACCTTGGCCGTTTCGTTGATATCTCAAAGCGTGACCACCTTGCCGGCAACCCTATGTCGATGAGCAGCTTCCTCAAGGCCATCAACTACATCGCTGTCGAGCTGGGTCTGCTGGGACGCCATGCGCCCGAGCGCATGGCGTCGCTACTCGACGAGGTCGCTGCCGTGCATGCTCGTGAGCCATTCAAAGTTATGTACAACCACGTCTTCGAGGGCGCCAAGGGTCTCGTCGAGTCGTACGAGCTTATGGAGTCAGGTAAGCACATCGGTAAGATCGTGACAGACCTGTCAGCGTGTTGCCAAGAGCAGGCCTCCGAGAAGCTGTGGGACCCAACTCATATTTTCGATCCACGCAAGTCGTACGTGCTTGTCGGTGGCTGTGGTGGTCTGGGACCACGCCTGGCTGGTTTCATGATCAACTACGGAGCACGCAACATTATTTTGACTGGTCGTCGAGGTCACATCAGTCGCTCGGACCGCCTGGCTCTCGAACGTCTTGTTAATGACCCAGCGTTCCCGCACGTCACGATCAAGATCATGGCTGCTGATGCTCTCAAGCCTGAGGCGATGAAAGACGTTTTCGCCACAGCCAATTCGCTTGGCCCACTGGGTGGTGTATTCCTCATGTCAGTGGTGCTGCGTGACGATCAATTCCTCAATATGGACAAGGAGAAGTTTGAGACTGTCATGAACTCCAAGATTGGTGCCCTCAATGTAATCCGTAACACTATCGACATTGATGCACTCGATTTCTTGTTCTTGTTCTCGTCGACCTCGGCCCTCTTCTTCAATCCGGGTCAAATCAACTACAATGCTGCGCAGACGTACTTCAACCGCTTTGCTTGTGAGCACAAGAATGTGATCTCCTACGCCGTCCCGGCCATTTCAGATATTGGTGTGTACGCTGAGTTGCGTTCACGTTCGTCGAGTGCTGCTATGAAGGTTATGGATGCTCTTGCGTGCCCGTCTCGTGAATTGTGTGAATCAGCGATGCACTCGCTCGGTCGTTGTATGCTTGGCGGCACGAACCATGCCGGCTATTTCATCCAGACCACGCAATGGGACATTATGAACGAGATCTCGCTCGCTAATGCCTGGAGTATTTCTCATCTCCTAGAGCATCACGACGATGACGCTGACAAGCAGGATGAAAGCGAGGAAGACGCTGATCCAGTCGGTGCTCTTGTGGGTAAACTGCTCAACGTCGATATTGCCACGGTGGATGACACCATGTTCCTCTCGACACTGGGTCTGGACTCGCTGTCAGCCTCGAAGTTGAGTGCCATTCTGCTCGCCGAGTTCGGCACGACATTCACGCAGCTCCAGCTCCTCGGTCCTGTGTCGGTGTCGACGCTGCGACAAGTTGTGGCTGAGACGCAGGCCGCCAAGGAGGGTGACGCTGCTGCTCCGGCTAAGAAGGGTGGCGCCCCTAGCAAGAGCAAGCATGCTAAGAGCAAGGCCAAGACGCCTAACGACAAGGGCGTGGACAACAGTGCTCTTTTGGCCTTTGACTATGCGTCGCAGCCTGACAAGCTTGACGACTTGCGTCCATCCCTCGACGGTCTTGTGCCTTTCGATCCGAGTGTTCTCTCGCCTGACCGTGAGCCCAAGGTACTAGTCACGGGTGCGACTGGGTACATGGGTGCCACAGTGCTTGAATCGGTGCTCGAGGCATTCCCACTCGCAAAGGTGTACGCCTTGGTGCGTGGTGTGTCCTCGGCAGAGGCCGGTCTGACGCGCATAAAGGAGGTGGCTACTAAGCGCCACCTCAAGACACTCAACCATATTGGCCGCGTGACAGCTGTGCCTGGTGACGCGAGCAAGCCCAAGCTAGGCATTTCGAACGCCGAGTATGCCGTGCTCGCTAGCGAGTTGGATTTGATTGTGCATGCCGCTGGTAAGGCCGATCACCTGATGGGCTACCAGGCCATTGTGAATGACAATGTTCTTTCGACTCTCGAAGTCCTTCGCCTCGCCTCTGAGCAAAAGGTCAAAGCTGTTGTCAACATCGGTTCGACCAACATGTGGCTTTCGTTCTCGAACAAGGAGAAGAACGATGAGGTGATTAAGGAAGACGTGGACCTTGACGCGCTAAGCACGGGCTTGTTCAACGGCTATTCACAGAGCAAGTGGGTATCGGAGCAGCTGTGTCTACGCGCCAGCAAGCGCGGTGTGCCGGTTATTACGGTGCGGCCTGGTGTACTGGGTGGTAATGCCCGCTCCAAGTACGTGCCGAACGAGGACAGCTTCATGTGGCGCATGTTTGTGGGCTGTCAACAGCTTGGCTATGCTCCCAACTTGAGCTCAAGTGCGATGACCGAGACGCCTGCAGACTGGTTCTCTGAGATCTTTGGTAAGCTCGTCTCGTCGCCGCGCACGTGGAAGAGCAACTACCGTGCATTCCATATCCGCAACGAACGTCCGGTGGAAGTGGACACCATGCCTACTTTGGCCGGCCACACACGCCCTAAGGCCGTGTCGCACGATGCTTGGGTCGATGCCTTTAACAAGGAAGCCAGCAACCCACACTCGACGAACCTTTTGACCCCCCTGCGTCACTTTGTGGCTAAGGGCGAGCTGGCTCACCTACCACACTTTGACCAATCACGTACGAAGGAGGTTCTGGGTGACGCTTGGAGCGAATGCCCGCCATACCAATTTGACTATGCACTTTGAGGTGCTTTAGCCAAAGCGGTGAACAAAATGTTGCAATTTCACGCGATTCTATTTATGAAAGGGGGATGATCGGCACGAGACAACCGCCAAAGTTGTATCATGAAATGGTGTGCTTCTCTTAGTTGGCGCTATGGAGTGGCATCTTGCACTGTGACATGATTTTGTGCTTGTATCATGATATCTTCTTTTTTTTGGTTTAACGTTGTAGTTGCCTAGGCAGACAGACAGTAGAAATCTTAGGTCTTAACCATCATATTTATCTTAGGTGCCTGTCCGTTGCAATGATGGGAAGAGGCGCTTTGGAGTCTTCGTGGGTGTATCACGTGATGTGGTCTTTTTCCACGGGCCGTCGTCGCGCCTGACGCTCTTGGAACAGCCTTGCCGACGTGGCGCGTGTCTTGAGTGAGAGGCTAGAGACAACGTACACTACGCTGCCATGTTTGGAGCCTCTTCATTTGGTGGCTTTGGCCAGCAAAATCAGCAGGGTATGAGCAACCCTAGTCAGCCTGGCACAGGCGGTGGGGGCATGTTTGGGCAGCCTGTGAATCCAACGGGCAGTGCGTTCGGCACGCCGGCTTTTGGTCAGCCAGCGCAGACAAGCGCGACGCCTGCTTTTGGAGCAGCTACGCAGACGCCCGCCTTCGGTGCTACGCCGTCTGTGCAGCAGCCCCAAATGTCGACACCCTTTTCTTTTAATCAGTCCTCTTCAAGCACGTTTGGTGCACCTAAGCCAGCTACGACGGGTTTTGGCTCATTCGGTGCTGCATCGACTCAGCCCACGACTTCCTTTGGATTTGGCGGCGCCACATCGACGCCAGCGCAGCCGCCAACAACTAGCGCATTTGGGTCCATGCAGCCAAGCACGGGCTTTGGTCAAAACAACACCACATCTTTCTTTGGTCAACAGCCAACTACGACCTTTGGTGGTTTTGGTGCTAGCACAAGCATGGGTGGCCCCCAAACTGTGACGCAAGGATCGGCGACTGTGCCATACACACCTTTTCGTGAGGACATGACACCCAATGAACCCAAGCCACACGCTAAAACCTTCGAGGTTCACCAGTCTCTTACGTCGATGCCTGCATACCAAAACATTAGCCCTGAGGAGCTGCGCCTTATGGACTATAATCAAGGTCGTGGTAAAGGCGTAACAGGCCCAACACCCTCGGTAGGTGCGCCTTCCTTCGGCTTCGGTGCACAGCAAGGAATGGGTACGTCCACCCCTGCCTTTGGACAACAGCCACAGCAGCCAGCGACCACCAATGTATTTGGTCAGCCGCCATCGACAGGAATGTTTGGTCAGCCCAGCAACAATGCCATGGGCACGACATCCATGTTTGGCGGTGCATCGAACACCAGCACATCGACAGGTGGCTTGTTTGGTGCTAACGCAAATAAGCCCAGTGCATTTGGTGCCTCGACTTCTACACCCATGTTTGGACAAGCGAACCAGAACAACAATACGAGCGGTGGTCTCTTTGGCAACTCCACGCCTGCCCAGCCAGCTGCTGGTGGTTTTACGTTCGGCGCCAATAACAACCAGCAGCAGCCGTCAACGGGCTTCAGTTTTGGTGCCAACAACACTCAGGCCCAAAATAACCAGCCCAAGCCACTCTTTGGTGGCTTTGGTTCCTCGACAACACAACCATCGCAGCCATCGACTGGTTTCTCATTTGGCTCGTCTACAACGCAGCAGCCAGCCACCACTGGCTTCGGTGCACCGTCGACAGGTGCGACGGGTGGTGGCTTTTCGTTTGGAGCGAACAATGCCACCACACAGGCCAAGCCTGGCGGTCTGTTTGGCAGTTCAACGACAACGCAGCCATCCACGTTTGGCTCCTTTGGATCCACCAACGCGGCGGCGTCGACGCAGCAAAATAAGCCGGCGTTTTCGTTTGGTAACCTTGGCTCGAACACTAGCACTACCAGTACGCCAGCTTTTGGCGCATCAAACAACACAGCAGGCACGGGTGGTGGTCTGTTTGGCGCCAAGCCTGCTGGTTCCACGGGCACCGGCTTCAGCTTTGGCCAGCCCAACACAACGACACAGCCGCCAGCTACGACGGGTTTCGGTGCGCAAAACAACACGGCGGGCACTGGCGGTGGTCTCTTTGGTGCCAAGCCTGCAGGCACCTCGCTGTTTGGCAACACAGCCCCCAGCACGACACAGCCAAGCACGACTGGCTCAACGTCACTGTTCGGCCAGTCGACGACGCAGCCTGCACAGCCTGCAGCGGGTGGCTTGTTTGGCAGTAATGCGCCCAAACCTGCTTTCTCGTTTGGATCTTCGACGGCGCCTGCCAACACCGGCACTGCAAGCACTGCGACCACTGCTGGTGGTGGTCTCTTTGGTCAGAGTCAACCTGCGCCATCTACGGGACCCTCGCTCTTTGGTCAGAGTCAGCCTGCGCCGTCGACGAACACTGGCACGAGTCTATTTGGTGCGCCGAAGCCTCTAGGTGCGTCGCTGCCTGCTCCGTCGAACGTACCAGCACTACCTGTGCAGCCACCGACACTTACGACGAATCCATACGGTACTGATGCGCTGCTCTCGAGCGTCTCGAACGCATCTGCTGCCGCGAATCAGGCACCCCTACCGTTCAATGTGGCACCCAAGAACAAGCCGCCCCTAGTATCGCCGTTCCGTTCATCCCCACGCAATGCTGTGCGCGTGACACGTTTGCGTGGCTCGACACCAGGACTCGATGTGTCGCGGAGCATGCGTGAAGGCACGCCGAGTGATCGAGCCACGCCTTTGAGAGCCGGCAGTGTCAGTCTCTTCCACCAACCGAGTGACGCAGCGACGCTCTCGCCACAGGCGTTTATTCCACGCTCCACGTCGAAGAGACTTGTCTTGGATGGTGACACGAGTATCTCGCGCTCACCTAGTGTACTGCGCGAAGGCACACCGCGTGCATCTGTGGCACCACGCGCTCGGTTTTCACCGGCTGTTGAAAAGGTCGTGGGAGGCAGCACGAGTCAGGTGGGTGCTGGGGGCGATCCAGACTCGTCTGTCGTCCTGCCCGTCCGCGAGCCGTCGTTCACATCGACGCCGCCTGCACCACGGGCCAAAAGTGTGCGCCCCACGCAGCACGGCGACTATTATATGGAACCGTCGCTTGCGACGCTGCGTTCCATGCCATTTGATGAGCTCTCGTGCGTGGCTCATTTTGTCGTAGGCCGCGTCGGCTTCGGACGCGTCGAGTTCCTTGAGCCTGTGGACCTGACGAGTGTGCCGAACCTGAGCTTTGTGGCTGGTGGTGTCGTTCAGCTCCGCGCGAAAGAGTGTTTCGTGTATCCACAAGAAGAAGACCTCGACACGGACACGCCGCTCGATGGCTTGCTGCCCAACTACACGCCTGTGCCCAAGGCGGCCCTCGGCACCGGTCTTAACGTGCCTGCTGTCGTGAGTCTCGAGGGATGCTGGCCATTGGATCGCGCTACACGTGAGCCTTTGCGCGACGAATCCTTGCCGCGAGTCAAGCAGCACATCACCAAACTTCGCAACAAAAAGGAAACGACATTTGTGTCATACGATGCCGAGAGCGGCACGTGGACGTTCGAGGTGCAGCACTTTTCCCGCTACGGCTTGGATGACTCGGACGAGGAAGACGAACCGATTGAGGAGGAAGACGAGGATGTCGTTCCGCCACCCATGAAACTTGGCGATGAGAGTGATAGCGGCTCAAGTGCGATGCGTGAGAGTGAGCTCATGAGTGGGGAGGAAGATGCGCTTGACACGGATGTGTGGATGCCCGCTGTCCGTGCCACTACGTCGCCGGCGGCACGCCGCTCCATGACGCCCTTCACGGCGTCGCGACTCGATACGCCGAACATGCCAGAAGCCCGCAAGGTCCAAGTGATGCGCGCGAGTTTTTTTGGGCAGGCGCCTCCGACGCCCGGACCAGTCGGAGGCGTGACACCGATCGCCGGTCCACCTGCACCGCAACTCATCGAGCCCAAAGAGGAGCATGAGCCCATGACAGAGGAAGTGAAGGACGTGGAGCCTGAGCCTGTGGCGCTCACGCGTGTCGAGTCTGGTGCATCCGTGCTGAATACGGCACTGTGTGCGGATCCCGGGCTGTACCTCGCGCCCAGCTTCCGTGTTGGCTGGGCGAGCATGGGCGCCACGCTTGCCCACAACGGCTCATGGCACGACCTGCCACGGCTGTCGTGGACACAGGTGCACATCGATCGCTTGCCCGTGTACAAGACTGCCGAGGATCGACACGCGACGATGCAAACGGCTCGCAAACTTTTGCACATACAGCTCGCGAGCACGAACATTACGACATCCGACGCTGGCGTGCCGTGCGTGGCGTTTGAGCCACATACGACATGTGCAGGTGTGGCGCAGCACTATGCCGCGGACGACAAGCAGTATGCTGCGCAGCTTTGGCACCTCGCCAGTGTGCTTTTTGATCCCATCGACCTGCAGTTGCCGGACGATGCCTCCGACGCTTGGGTCGCCAGTGTTCTGCAGCGCCGACGCAAAGCGGCGTTCTCGACATGGCTCGAACATGCTGTGTCGCTCTCCGTTCAAGCCGAAGTGCGTTCGCACGTGGCAGCATCGCGGCACACGGAGCTCATCTTCTCGCTGCTAAGTGGTCATCAAATCGAGCAGGCAGCTGATGCAGCACTCGATGCGGGGCATGTGCGCCTTGCGACGCTTGTGGCCCAAGCTGGTGGTGCGCTGGAGACGCGCGCGGATATCCAGGACCAACTGGATACGTGGCACGCAGAGGGCGCGGACGCGGAAATGCAGCACGCGCTGCTGCGTGTGTATGAACTGTTGGCGGGCCAGGTTGTGAGTGCCAGTGTATCTGGTGCTCGTGCCCGAGACAAGCATACGATTGCGATGGCGCGTGGCTTAGACTGGCGCCGAGCGCTGGGACTGCACGTATGGTATGGCACGCCATGGGAATCGAGTCTCGATGCGAGTGTACGGAGCTACGAGGAGGCACTGCGTACGTCCGCAGGCGAGACGGTGCCGCCCCTGCCGAGGTACCAGGCTGATGCCCAGCTTGGCGTGCTGAAACAGCGCGAGTTGGCACAGCGCCACAGCGCACCGCGTGATGCCTTGTACGAGCTGCTAAAACTGCACGTCGATGCATCGTACCCGTTGGAGCATGCCCTGGATCCACGCAATGTCGGGCCCAGCGCACTGGACCACACGCATTCATGGCATCTGGGCATGTACCTCGCCCGTGCGCTGGAAGTGCGCACGTACCAGGATGCCCGTGTGATGGAGCGCCTAACGACGCTGTATGCGACGCAGCTCGAAGATGCCCACGACTGGCACTGGGCTGCCTATGTGCTACTGCATCTGACCGACGAGGGCACACGGGCTGAGGCATTGCGGGCGCTGCTGGCCCGGCACGTCGATGATCTCGATACACATGCGTCCTTCCTCACAACTACCCTCCATGTGGATGAGGCGTGGCTATGGCAGGCCCGAGCGTTGGCCGCTCATGCTCGGTGCGATTACTATGCAGAATACGAGTGCCGTCGGAATGCACACGACTTGTCCGGCGCGCACGCCGTGGCAGTCCGATACCTTGCGGCCGAGTCGTTCCTGCGTGGAGATACGCAGATGTTGATGGATTTATTCCGCCCGATGGCAGAAGAGGCCGAGAGCCAAGGTGCGACAGCCATCCGGGGCTGGAACGAAGGCGGACGCGTATTGCTTGACTTTGCTTCGCTGCCGCATCTTCTGCCGCCGCTCCTGGCCAAGGCTCAGGCGGGTACACTCGAGGCATCCGAGCGCCATACGCTGCAACAGGCCACGGTGCGCACGCACGAGCTCATGGATCGCGTGCCGCTGCTGTACCCCGACACCAGCGACCTAATGAGCACGGTAGCTCGATCTGAGATGCTGGCTGTCCTGCAAAATTTATCGCGCTTGCTTGCGAGTGAAGCAGGTGCTCCAGAACCGATCCGGCACTGGACTCCATCTCATCCGCCCGAAGTCGAGCAATTGCAGGCGGCAGCGCGTGACTTTAGTTCGTCGATGTTGGCGTGTCTATAGTGACGATATGGTCTTCAATGGCATGGACTTTGCCATATGCATACAGCAGACGTAGGGCAGCTTCGATCGCGGCAAGGGATACGTGGGCAAAGCGGTCATGGTAGCGCTGCAGTCGATGTCGGACAGATGTGATGCGCATGTGGATGCGGGGTATCGTCGCCCGTCGACCCGTCGCCTCAGACAGGCGTAGGACGATAATGAGATAGCACGCCAGTAAATGCGGATGTGCGACTTGATACATGGACCCACTCTGTATAACACGTCCAAGACGCACTAGTGACTGCAATGCGCTGTTCACGAGCCCATAGACATGCGTACGAAGTATGTCTGGTGCCATATCCTGTGTGGCCCTTTTGCGCAGCTTTTCTCGAACCACTTCTTCAGCTCGGTGAGCCATGTTCCTAGCCAACGTCACGACTGAAAACGCCGGAACGCTGTGCACGTCAAGCCCATTCGTATGTTCTAGAGCGTGCTCCGTAGCGGCATTCATGTACATCCACACATAGTATGTGAACGCACGGCGTGAGTGTGATTTGAACGGTGAAGGTACACTGGGTATCACTTTCCGAGGCGGCAAGGTCGGTGGTGGTGGCATCGATGACGCAGGTTGCATCCACGTAGCATCGCAGGGCGGTACATTGTTTTGGTACACGTGCATGACATGCAGTGCTTCGAGAACATGTCTTGGCTCGTCATTGACGTCGGCAGCGCGACACATCGCCACGGCTTGGAGAGCGAGCGGCCGATCTTCCCGCTCGTATACACGACCACGGACATGTACTACGTCGCCAAGCGCAAAGTGCTGTTCATTATGGAGCAACGTTGGCTCGGGAGGCAAATAACAAGTATCGATACCTGACTCGTGCGACCACTCCGCCACAGATAGTGAGATATGACCACGACACATCACGTCAATGACTCCTGACCCATCATCAATAGAATATTCCACGTAGTGATGGCGCAGCTGGACTCCCACGACTGTGGCCACGACATCCACAAACATACAGGGCCAGCGGCCGTGCCGATAAAATCGCAGCACAAATCCCTCTGATGTCGAAGCAGATACAGGCGTCAGCTCCAGCGCATGACGCACACAGCACACGAGCGCATGACCTGGATCTTCAGCCCATTGGAAATGCGTGCACGACGAGCCGGATGCCTCTGATGACACGGCATGCGCCATGCTATCGCATCACGACGCGAACGGACGTGGAGGCGTGTGGAAAAGTGCCAGTGGCCCAAAACGTCCCAATTTCTCCGAAAAGCTTAACACCATGTGGCTGCGATCGATGAGCCTGCGTATAGCTCGCTCACCGAGCGCATCGATTCCATCCGCAACGTACAGCAGACTCTGGTACAGCGCACTAGCTCGCGCCAACACAGCGAACAAGCTATGTGCTAAATGTGGGACACCCAATCACATGGCTTCACTTCAATGCAAGCAGTGCAACACACTTCAACCACTGCCGACTACGGTCGACTACTATGATGTTCTAGGCATGCCGTTCGACACCGTCCCTGCGAATGGATGGCGCATCGATATGCTCGAGCTTAAGAATCTTTGGCGGAGAACAATGGCCATCTCACATCCGGATCGTCTCGTGCACAAGGTGCATGATGAACAAGAAATTGGGTCACAGCAGAGTGCCATTGTAAACAAGGCGTACGAAACACTCTCCAGCCCACTACAACGTGCTTTATACCTGTTGCAGCGCTCTGGCGTGGAAAGTATAGAAGAGGGCATGGCGGTGGAGGACCCATCCTTACTGATGGAAGTAATGGAACTTCAGGAAGCGTTGCAAGATGCTGAGAATCAAGAGGCTGTGGACCAAGTGGGCGCTACGAATCAGGTGCATATTGATCGCGTCCTGGATGCGTTGAACAAGGCTTTTTCTGATGCCCATCCGAATACGAATCGCATTCGTCAATTGGCTGTGGAGCTGCGCTACTGGACCAACATTGACAAGGCCGTGCGTGAATGGCAACCTGGCCAACGAGTAGAACTGCACCACTAGAGACTTTATATAACTTACACAGCAGCGGCGCAAATCAGCGCAATATCATCTATTTTCCCACCTGGGTAATGAATGCCGTGCCGAGCAGCATCCAGCTGGAACGGACTTACTTTTTCCTCCGTCATTTGACACAATCGTGCGTATTGCATGAGTGTAGAAGCCATAATATTAGCAAAGTCCTGCTTTTCATCCGCAAGCGTCGCACCTGGTTTCTTTGTCTTGGCCCAGTGCTCACGATGCTTATCTTGCAACATGTCAATGAGCTGCAAGAGTTCTGGGCGCCGTGGCGCATCCGGTGTAAGTGCCTCATTAGGCGGAAGCTGGCAATGTACATTGTCTAGGAACCCATCCGTCATCACGAGCACAATGTCACCTCGTTGTAGATCAAATTCATGCACAGCCGCCTCGTCAGGATAATTGGTCAGCGAGCCAGACTGCATCATACTGGACGGCACCTTGGCCAGCTGGTAAGGGCAATTGAATCCGTGCAGCTGAGGCGATGACCTGTTAATTACTAACATCCGACCCTCTGGGCTCATCGGGTCGGGTCGCAAGTGCACGTAGCCCGAGTCGCCCAAGTTGACACCCGATAGTTTGCCATGCACAGCATCGAGACGAAGAAGACAAGCCGTAGAACTGCCGGCTTGGATATCGGGATTCTTCGACACTTGTTCAAATGCGTGCTGCAAGACAGCTTTGGGGAAAGGGTAGGTTGTGTGGGCCTCAGCAAACTTCATCGCCGAGTATAAGAGGGCGTTGGAGTAGTGCGATGGGTCAATACCCGACTCACTCCAGCCGCCAACACCATCTGCGACGCCTAAAAGTACCACAGATTGATCTGAAGACTTTGACACCATAAGAGCATCTTCGCCAGCATCGCCTCCATTCAACATTGAGTATCGCCACTTTTCCAGGTCACTGTTAGGTAAAATACCGCCGCGTAGGATGCGTGGACGAGATTTTTTCAAACGGTCCGTATTTCCCGTATCCATGTCTTCTTCTTCCATTTCTGAATCGCGTGGCTTGGCTGCAAATGCGTAGGAAGTGACGATTTTTATCGGCTTAGGCTCAGGTGGCGCAGTCGACGCCGTGGGCGTTGGTGTTGGTGTTTGTGCCGAATGAAGAGGACGAGCCGGCACCGCCATGCGCGGAATAGGTTTAGGAGTCCGAGCAGCGGTGCTTGGCACCACCATGCGCTTGAGCGAGCCTGCCGTAGCATAACTGGGGCGCCACGTCCTGCTAGTTGGAATCATGGTGGTGGACGAGCGGTGGAAACCTTCGAGTCAGTGTGGAGGGTTTTATATATGGAAGCAAGAAGAACGCTAAATTTTTTTTACTGACGCAGCAGTGTTTAATATGGGAAAGGCAAAGAGTGCCGGAAAGCTGGCAGCAAAGGCCGCGAAAAAAGCCAAGCAAGAGAAAGTGAGTGCATATTGTCTAACACAAAGCTTGCGGATCGCAGAGCTACAAAGCAAAAAAAGAAGGGAGCATCTAAGAATGTGGATGAGGTGCAAGAAGAGGATCTCGATGCATTGCTTGCGCAATATCGTGCTGAATGGGAGGAAAAACACACTTCTACCGAGGAGCACACGAATATTATACCCAGTCGACGAGCAAATGCGACATTGACTCCATGTCCTCTAGGGAATGATCTTTGGCTGTACGGGGGTGAGTATTTCGACGGCGAAAGATGCCTGTTTTATCAAGATCTATTCCGATATATCCCTGAGAAGAATGAGTGGCGCTCATACTCTAGCAAAATTCAGCCTGGACCGCGCTCAGCACATCAAATGGTCGCGTCGCCAGCTGGTGGTGGACAATTGTGGTGCTTTGGTGGTGAGTTTGCCAGCACTAAGCAAACGAATTTTCATCATTATCGTGATCTCTGGGTCTATTCAATTGCCGAGCGAACATGGGAAAAAGTCGAAACTAAAGTTCGACCCAGCGCCCGAAGCGGTCACCGTATGGCGATGTGGAAGCACTTTATCGTATTGTTCGGTGGCTTTGTCGACACTGGTGCTCGTACCACATATCTGCAGGACCTTTGGGTGTTTGATACGTATGAATACAAGTGGAAAGAAATCAAACAGAATGATCTACGACGTCCATCGGCAAGGAGCGGCTTTTCGTTCTTGTCTACCCCTGAGGGCATTGTCTTGTATGGTGGTTATTGCAAAAAGTACGTCAAGGGACAGCGGACCCAGGGTTTGGCTTTGGAGGATGCCTGGTTTCTGCAAATGGACGAAGATTTATCCAAGGTCGAATGGCTTAAACGCAAGAAAATTGGTTATGCTCCGAACCCTCCTCGGTCAGGATGCACTATGGCATTATGGGCAAATCGAAATATGGGCGTATTGTTTGGTGGCGTCACGGACACAGAAGCAGATGAAGAGTCGATGGAAAGCACATTTTGGAATGACTTGTATGGATATCAACTACCCGGCACAGGTCGCTGGATCAGCTTGAATATGCGCAAACCGAGAAAGAAGAAGAATACAGAGATGAACGTCGATGATGATCAAGAATTTGAAGATCCCGCTACTAAATTGCCGCTAGAGCGCTACAATAGTATGATCGCAGTACAGCGCAATACCTTGTACATATATGGTGGCATTTACGAAACAGGTGATCGCGAATATACATTGGATGACTTTTACACCATCGACTTGTCCAAAATGAACAAGGTGGTCTGTTTGAAAGAGTGTCCCATTGATAACCTCGAATGGCACAGCTCTGATGAAGAAGAAGAAGAAGATGAAGACGAGGACGATGAGGACGAAGATGAACAAGAAGGAGACAGAGACGAGGAGCCTGAAGGAGTCGAAGACGTGCCCCTGGAGGAAGAGGCCGAGGAAGATGAACTTTCGAAAGTGGCTAATTTGCATTTAGAAGATGAAGAACTATCGGAAGAAGCCAAAGAAGAGCTAGAAAAACAACTTGCTTTGCGCCGGGAAGCTTCTGCTTTCATGGGCGTCGTCAAGGACACGCATCGTTCCGAAGCGGACATGCTCTCCACACCTGAGCCAGGTGAGGTGCTAAAAACCTTTTACGAAAGAACCAAACACTACTGGGCAGCAATCGTCCACGAGCAAGCTCAAGGTCTTTCTCGTGGAAAGCAGCTGCGTCGTGATGGTTTCGATGTACGTGTATCCATGTACTAACATGAGCTTGCGGAAAAGCGTTACAATGAATACAAGCCAATCTTGAATGAGGTTCGTGCATACATACTGACATTAGATTGAACGCATTCGCAAAGACGCAGGTTTAGACGAAGAAGAACTGTCAGCCACGGGCACCATGCGCCGTGCTGCCGGCACCGGCGCAGATAGCCGACATCGCCGCTAGCATGTTCATATCCTTGTGTAGAACTACCTCCACATGATGCCCGAGCACCTAGTTAGGTCATACCCGGAATACACGCGAGGCGTACATCCGAAACAAGCATATTGAACGTGCATTCTACGACGACGGTCGACGCAATTCGGGCGGTAGAATGTCGGAGTCGCTGATAGACAAGTTTGACCGCATGCCCAAGGTATGTGTCCAACATTTATAAGTGGCTCACACGGTGTAAAGCTGCGGCAATTTGATGCATTCCCAAAGGTACGTGATACCGAGTATCTCACCTCGCACAGGCACGACCCATGTACCAGAAGAAGTCGGCTTATGGCGGCTTTTTGACCATGGCTGTTTTTATTGCCACTGCTGTAATGATTTGGTACGAGGTACAGCATTACATGACGTTAAAACCTACCTATTCATTCGACATCGACAGTCACATTGGCCACATGATGCAAGTGAACCTAGACTTGACTGTGAATACGCCTTGTTCGCGTTTAACGATTGACCTGCGTGATGCTTCTGGTGATGCTCTTCATTTCTCAGAAGATGACATCGTCAAAGACCCTGCGGACTTCAAGGCCGAGCTTCGCCGTGCCCGTAAGCGGAGCCACTCGAAATACTTCAACAAAATGCTTCACAGTCAAAATAGGGGCTTTACCCGAAAGCAGCGCAAGAACAAGAAGCTTGTGCAAGGTGGTCCGCGTGGCAAGGATTCGGGTTTCGAGAAACACAAAAGCGTTGTTGACGCCGAAAATGAGGCACATGCTTGTCGCGTGTATGGCAGCATTAATGTGAAGAAGGTCACGGGAAACTTACATATTTCGACGTATATCCCTACCTTCATGGCCTCGCGGGACCGTGGTCATGATTTTGGTATTGACATGTCACATATCATCCATGAATTCAGCTTTGGAGACTATTTCCCCAACATAGCTGAGCCTTTGGATTCGAGTTTGGAAGAGACAGAAGACCCTGCCGCTGTGTTTCAATATTTCTTGTCCGTGGTCCCTACCCACTATATTTCCAAGCACTACACACTGACTACGAACCAGTACAGCGTGAATGACTACAAACGAAACCGTGATGGTGCTGCCGCCTTTCCAGGCTTGTACTTCAAATACGACATTGAGCCACTCACCATGACCGTCACGAAGACGACGTCATCATTCGTCAACTTTATTATCCGTCTGTGCAGTGTGCTGGGTGGTCTCTGGATTTGTACGGACTTGGGACTGCGCATCTTTAATCGACTTGCAATACTCGCGAGAAAGTCTTCCCTTGAGGTGTTCTCTTCGTCACTCGACAAAGAGCCCATGCCATCAGGCCAGTATAACACACCTTACTTTTCAGGCCCTATGGATCCAGCACAGGGTTACAGTGCATATGGAACTACCAGCACAGTAAACTATTTGCCACATGGCCCGGGCGAAACGAAATACCGCGTATCAAGTATTTAGGTAGAACCTGTGCCAATGCAAGATCGATGATTTTGGGTTATTCATCCTGCTGGAGAAAGGGGCTCATTGATTAGTCTATTCATACGTACTTTTCAATGATATCAAATCCATCGACGGGACTAATTAGCATCAAGTTGGTGCCACGAAGTACAGCCAGACCCAATGTGCGACGCTCGCCTGTGACGCTGCCGGACGAAGGGTCGTGTAAAAGCTCTTCCACGTCATCCATGACAAGATTCATAAGTTGATCATAGCCTTTAAGTGTGCCAACGACTGCTATAAGGTGACAATACAACGTACCTTCGCGGTTGCCCATGAACTTGACGCGAATTTGCTTGTCCACATATTTGGCCAAGTTCAGAATGGCTTCTTTTTTTGGCTTATCGTGAACATGGCCGCCTCCGCGGCCACTATGACCGCCACGTCCACCACCACGGCTACTGCGATGTCCTTGACCCTGCTGCATGAGCTAACGTGTTGGCAACGTACTCGATCCGACATCGTTGCTATTGGCACCGACATCGTTGTGGAACATGTGCTTTAGCTGACTAAGGTGGCACGTGGAGCTCGAATCACGGCGCTCCCACACAGCGCACGGTGATCTGTCCTGCCGCCTGAGAAGCCAGGCATGGCGTCATCAACGCAAGATGTGATGCAGTTTCTTGCATCAGTCGGTTCACCACTCTCTGATAAGAGTGCAAATGGACCGAAAAAACATTTACCTTCCAAAGACGTGTTGAAGCTGCTGGATGCTCGTATCGATGCTTTAGCTCCGTCCTCATCTAAAACGACAAGCATACGAGACGAGCAAAACCTAGCTGACAGTGCACCCTATGAAGTAATTTCAACTGAACTATATCATGCACTGGAAAAATATGCTCACGCCACAGCCGTATATACGCACACATCGTCTGTGACGTCGATCTTGACAGATGTCTGTCGCGTTCTAAGCCACATAAGAGAATTACAAGACGCACTTTCTTCACGTAATGTGGAAGTTGTGCAGAAGCTGCTTTTTTCCGTTCAAGAAGAGCTGATGAGCATAGGTATACATGTGAATTGGTTTGATGGAAGCATTAAACAAGACTCGGTCAGTCCAGTTGCTGGCTTTGCCGCCTTGGACGAGATATTTCTTATATGCGAGCGGATATGTAAAGAAATTTTGACCATGATGAACAATGAGACGGAAGAAATCATACAGATTGTCTCGGACAGCTCAGGTATGATTGTAAATGTGCACCCACCTTCAAAGTTGACATCTGTGCTCCGTCCCGTCATGGAAGAAGAACAAATACAACAAGTATCACAAATTCTATTAAAGCAAGTGTTTAAACCAATGCTGCATACTTCAAGACGCTGGAAGATTTCGCATCGAGAACAAGGCGCGGCCCTTGAGTGTTTATCGGAACCTGCGACTCTGGTGCACAATGCCACGGTACCTGAACTGGTCGCCGTGCTGACCCTGACCAAGAACGCATTAGGTCCTCAAGAAACAGCATCACTCGCAAGGAATTTGATTCCATCTTTACTTGACCTGTTTAAACCACACTTACTACGCTGTATACCCAGCATGCAAACACCTCAAGATATGCTCCGTGTACAAGAATCTCTGAAAAAATGTGCTCTAGGATTCCACAATGCCTTGGTGGAATTAGGGTATGTTTCTGATCAAATGCCAAGGTCGAAGCACATGAATGGTTTGCCAGAGCCACTCTCTGATCTACCGATGTGGTCACGATCGTTAGATGGTATTTGCAGGCAACATTTACTAGGTTCGATGGTGGATCAAGTACGTAATTTGATCATGGAATCGGATGAAAACTGTTGGGATACCGAACTACGTCCTCTTCATGTGGCAGCCCCGGACCCATTGCCACTGTCCGATGAGAAGCCCAAGCCGGTCCCACAGCCCAGGTATACGTCTTCCTCAAAACCAAGTCCTGTTTCACCACCTGCTCCTGCTCTTGGAAAACCCAAGAAACCGACATTGGGAAGTGTGAAAATTGGCGCCAAATTACCCCCTGAACCCAAGTCAACATCTCCCAAGCCCATGGACGACT
>ERZ500990.152-NODE-152-length-24741-cov-4.292919_pt1 | contig 24741 bp, 14 predicted proteins | sample MGYA00248876_ERZ500990 | MGnify/ENA primary metagenome ERZ500990 (study PRJEB25958, sample SAMN03398517) | human skin metagenome | study: EMG produced TPA metagenomics assembly of the Human Skin Microbiome Metagenome (human skin metagenome) data set.
GAGCGTCTTCGCACCGGTATTCTGGATGCAAGCAAGTCCGCAAACGACGAAAAGGTTCAGCGTGCCGTGCGTGCGCATGCAAACTTCTTCGAGTACACTCCCTTCACGTTCGTGCTGCTCTTCCTTGCTGAGCTGAATGGAGCTCCTACTGCTTGGATCCACGCTGCATACTCGACTCTGTTTGTTGCACGTGTCTCGCACGGTTTCGCTATGCTGCGCCCATCGCATCAAAAGGTTCTCCGTATCTTTGGCTTCGCCGGCACGGTCGTCGTGATGCTGGGTGCCGGCCTGTACAATCTGGGTCTCGGCTACGAGCCGCTGAAGTCGTTCCTGGGCATTCAGTGAAAAGCTCTCACATAACTAGTTGAAGAGTTTGTTTTATCTCATATGTATGCATCAATCCAAGCTTCTCTGATATTCTGCTCTTATGTCTGTCGACTCTCTCATAAGTTATGTCATTGTGTCTGTATGGAAATAGTGTCCCGCCACCACCTCCTTAGAGTGTACATTCGTAGGTCCGCGTGATTCCGCGCATCACGCACATGCTTATGAATATCGATTCGCTGCGAGCATGCCCGCCCCCGCACACGTCTTTCCTTCGTTCTCATGCTTCCCATCACGGCTTAGCCCGTGGCATATTCATTGTCCAACTTAAAACATCATCGAGAGTTTGCTACCCTCGCGATCCGGCACTGGCACTTGTGAAGATGGGGTCCTCTTGCCCCAATTCTTGCCAAAGGTAAAGCCGACCCACATCGCACGTCCACCATCCGACAATCCATTCTTCGCCTCCATAGCCTCAACGTGTCGCTGCTTCTCTTGCACTTCTTTGTATTTAGCCATGTCGGCGGGGTCATCAAAGTTGTCAAAGTAGCCTGTGTCGAGCTCATTCTCTAGCTGTGGTACAAAAGGTGCAGCCACTTCGCGCATGCGCATCAAGTCCACATAGCGGAAAAACGGATGCGACTGGACTTCTGAGAGCGAGTTGTAGCGCCTTTCAGGCGAGTTAATCAGACGCACAATGATGTCCCAAGCCACGTCAGTCAAATTGAACTGTAGATCCTCTGGCTTCTCGTACACGGGACGTTGAAGTGCTTTTGGCCAGTTCTTCAGATTTGTCCACGTCTCGTCAGGATGTGCGCCGCTGAACGGCGGGAAGCCGCATAGAAACTCGTACAAAATGCATCCCAGACTCCAGTAATCAACGCTTGTGCCATATTCGCGCCCACGAAGTACCTCAGGCGCCATGTAGTCTGGCGAGCCCACGACGGAGTCAGCGTACTTGACATTCTGTGTGCGCATCATCTGGTACAGAGAGCTCCGCTCAGCAGGCGTACGGTACACAACATCGGTGTCTTTCACCTGGTCAAGACGGCGCTTCATCGAATCGATGCGTCCAGGATTGATCGCTCCTGCCGCCAAACCAAAGTCTGTAAGCTTGATGTGGCCCGTCGCGTCGATCAGAAAGTTTTCTGGTTTCAAGTCGCGGTGGATGTATCCAAGTTTGTGGAGCTCATTTACCGACACAAACATCTCTGAAATATAGAAGCGTGCATGTTCTTCCCGTAGCACACCACTGTTGTTCAGCAGCGTACGGAAGTCACCACCCGGCACATACTCCATGGCCAAATACACATGCGACTCATCCTGAAATGCATACAACAGTCGCACAAGCCATGGCGAACGCGTAGCTGTAAGGATATCACGCTCCGTCAAAACATGCCGGACCTCATCCATCTTTATCAGCACACGTTTCCGCAGTCGTTTGAGAGCGCACAGCTCGCCTGTGTCGCGCTTGCGTGCAAGAAAGACTTCGCCATAACCGCCTTGACCTACTTGCGTCACAATATGGAACTGCTGAAGACGCAGCTTGGTACGTCGTTTGTGCAGCAGCTCTCGCTCGTAAGCCATAAGCTTGGCACGCTCTTTCTCATACTCAGGGGACGCGCGCACATTCGTTACTAATGACTGTGGCTTACTCAAAGACATAGACTGCATGGAGTCAGACAGCGGATCTCCAGCAAGTGATGCTGAAGACGACGATGCCAAAGGTGAAGATCCAGCCCAGCCACGCTCCTCCATCCTTGCTTCAAAGTCAGCAAGGCGCGCACGGCGCTCTGATAAGTACCGAAGCGAGTCAAAGTAATGGTTTAGGAAGTACATTTGGGCAAGTGTGGCTTTACGCTGAACTTCAGGCATCTGAAGCGTCTCTTTCTCCCACGCCTGTAGTGTATCGGCCGGATTCAGGCTCCGAATCGGTGTGCGTGTTATGCCAGCGGCGGCTGACGCAGCCGCATGCGTCTTCGTAGGGCTCGGCGACATGCCCAACGCGTCGGGATGCGCCGCAATTTTAGGGTTGGTGCCTGCTTTTGGTGGTGAACTGGTAGGCTGGTTCGCTTGTAAGCGACGCAGAAGCGGCTGCTGCGATGCCGGCGTCGGTACAGACGACACTCCCATGTCCGTCTTATTATATGTGGATCCAGGCATCATGACATTGGCGCTGCGTGGCGCATTCTCTTTCGTGTAATCATAGTATGTGTGATTTTTGTTCATCGTGGTGTGGTTGCTATACAAAGAAAGATCCACACTCACGCTCACACACACTGACGAGGACAGGGGACCAGTGGACGGGGAACAAAGGTGTTGTGTTTTTTTGTGTTGCTTGTTGGACGTACACTCGCTCCAAGCGCCTGGTTGCACAAGTGACCACGTGATGCGCGCACCTCGACGAGCACGCACGTGATGTTCAGTCAGGGTGGCCTGAGCTAGTCAACATGGATGAACGCGTGGTCCATGGCACATAGAACCAAAACGCGCGACGATCTCGTGCGTGTGGGGGGCTTGATCGTAGACCGGGGTAACTCAACTTGCTAAGCTTGGTCAGCTTGCTCAGTATTTTTGCCGGAAGTATTCAAAGTGGGGATAGGTCGCTGATACGATCAGTCGACGCGTGTATTTTTTTATGATGGCGTCCGAACATGATGCCGACGCCATGGATGTTTCAGCCGAGGCGCCTGTTGTTCCACCAGCAAGCACGACTGTCTTGGACTTTTCCGACTTGGATGCATCGATTCAGTCATTTACACGCCGATTTGACCACTATGTCCAGACCACCATTGCTTCGTGTGATGAAGCGCGTCTTGCGGCTGATGCACAACGCACTGAAATCCAAGAACGCGTTCGTGCACTGGAGCGTGAGCGCGAAGACACGAAACATGCTCAGAAAGAGCTTTGGGAAAGTACGTAACAGTTCGCCATGTGGTGCTGACAGGCATTCTCACCTTTGTGTAGATGTGGCCTCTGAGCGAGATGCAGATGCAAAGCTACGCGCCAGTGTGCAGAATCTGATGGCACAGCGGGAAGCACTCGTACAGCGAACAGCCGGGATTCGGAAGGAAGTGTCCGAGATTCGTGCTCAGATGGAGGCTCGAAAACAGCACAAACAAGTGCAAGTCCAGCGTCTGCGCGAGCAAGTTCGTCGTAATGCGCCAGAACTAGCCCAGCTCGAACGCTTAACTGGGTGTACTATTTCGCCTAGTGTTCGGGCAGGCACTATCGATTTTGCATTCTCCCTCATATCACGCGACAACCCTGCACGGTCAGCGATTCTGTCGTTAGACGTGTCGAAAACGCAATACAAGGTCCCCATGTATGATTCGATCCTCTCTGCCGCGACTGTGAAGGCTCTTCTTCAAGAGCTAGAGCGCACCGGGGATGTCTACACGTTTCTCAAGCGAGCTCGAAGTGCGATGGTGGACAGTTTGGCCAGGGAGAACTGACCCTATTTGGATGGGCCTTCGTGAGATCCGATCACAACAACCACCACATGCACACCCGCCGTGCTTACACTGTACTTCTATTCATAAGTATATATATAAATAAATAAATATATATATATATAGGCATGCAAATATGTAAGATGATCAACATGTGCACAAAAAACCTATGGGGGGCTTTGAAAGAAAAATTAAAAAAAAAAAAAAAAAACTCAAAAAAAGTATGCAAAGACAAGGAAAGAAACACGCCGTCTACGCATAATTGGTGCTGCTAGCATCGGACTTGAGCGCTAGCTTCGCGCGCTCACCCGCCTCACGCTCTTTTTCCTGTTCCTCTTCTTGCGCAAAAACGCCTGATGCTGCAAGATGCGCCGCCCTGGTGTCAAAACGGCCATCCGATAGCATAGCGCGGATATACAGAGCCCATGTACCGAAGTAAGCCTTGATATCGGAAAAGCGCTCAAGGAACATGAGGCCATGATAGAAGTACACATAGTTCCAACAGGACGAGAGAAACGACTTCACGAAGCCGAACGAAATCCCCTCCGACCGTCGGCGCGCCGTCAGTCGTTCCTTATCGTCACGACGCGCAGCCATTGCGCAGTACCGCGCAGTGATGATAAAAGGACGTGCAGATCCATGCGTTGTGTGCAAGTTCGCGTCCAAAGCGCGCGTCAGGTCATTGATCTTTAGTACCATGAGCATTGCACGTGGGACGCGGCGAAGTAGCGCCATCACATCCACAAGAAGCCCCTCTTTTTCCATCACAGTCTTACGAATGTGGTCCTTTTCGTCATCAGACAGGCGCGAGCTTGAATCGAGATCCAGAAGAGAGGACTTGCGCTGCTTTCCCTTCACGCCTGTTGGATTCTTGTTGTCACTACCTTCCAAGCCTGAGCGACCGGTGATCGCACTTTCCAACACCGGGTAGAGATCGTCGTCGATGTTGCCAACAAGCCTTGCGTATTTGCGGCGCTCTCTTGTAACTTTCGGCGACGAGCGTGAGATCAACGAGAGCCAAAACCGCGCGTAGTTTGCACGCAGCTCTTCATCGATCTCAAAGTACAGGCCGTGGTCCAGGAGCACAATCTCGAAGTTCTCCGCGGATCGCGAGCCAGGCTGTCGTGGACGAATCAACACATTGCCACCGTGTGGGTCGGCATGGAAAAAGCCGTGCATATACAACATCTGTGAGAAGATGCGAGCAAGTTCCTGTGACACGCGATTTCTGTCGATGTGGTGTTCAGCCAGGAATGCAAGGTTGTCCGGCCGTTGTCCCTTAACAAACTCCATTGCCATCACACGCTTGTGGACCCATGGTACCTTGGGGAAGTACACACATGTCGACTTGTACTGAGCAAAGTCTTTCTGCGCCCGCATAGAGTTGCCTGCTTCATGACGGAAATCAAGCTCCAGTGGCAGATTCTTGTTCATCTCGTCCGCGAGCCATTCAAAGGAGAACTGAGGGAACATGCGCTTCACCCACCGGACAAGAATGGTTACCATTCGCATATCAATATCTGAGAAGCGCTCCACGTTCGGGTGCAGCATCTTGACAGCAAGTACTTGACCCGTCTCGCGGTCACAGGCACGATGCACTTGAGCAAGAGAAGCCACACCAAGCGGCTTTTCATCCATCCACGAGAATGCTTCGTCAAATGTCTTGCCTGTCTCGTTGTGGAACATGATTTCAAGTTCAGGCAATGGCGTTGGCTCGTTCTGGTCTTGCAAGGGGCGCATAGTCGCTGTCCACTCAGGCGGAAGCAGGATGACAGATGAAAGGTGCTGTCCCAGCTTGATGTAGAGACCACCATTGGCCTGCAGTGCCTCGAGCAGACGCTGCGCCGACCGCAAATGGCATTCGCGCAAGCTCTCATTCTCCTCCTCCTTCGATGCATACTTTGCGTTGAGCGTGCGTCGATAATCTAGAACACAAAGAGCCACAGCCTTGATAATGATGGTGGAGCGCTTCAGCGCGAGCACCATAAATTGGGCAGTTTGTGAAGCATTCGAGTCTGACAAGCCCTTCTTGAGTTCCATGTACAGCGATTCGAGTGTGGACGGAGGCGATCTGTCCTTGGGCGATCCATCATCCGCTGAAAGGGCATGACTGCCAAAGTATGCCGTACCACCTAGCACAATGGCCGCGGCTAGCACGTACGAGGCAACGCGTGAGCTGCGATAAAAGGCGGCTTGCTGATTAGCCGCACGGTGTGGAAATGGCACGGCTGGCTCATCGAACATAATTGGTTCTGGGGCCTCTTTTGGTGGGTATCGTGGTGGTGCGAGCGCGAGCCTGCCAAGTGTCTTGCGGCGTTCCGATGCTTCATGACTAGCGAAGCGCACATGCATCCTGCCATGCGGCACCCACGTAGGCAGCGCATGCGAGTACTGTGCCACCCTCGCATTTGCCACAGCACGATGAATGCCTCCGGTCATGCACACGATGGGCCGCATCGTCTGTCGCGTTGGCGGTGCAAGACGCTTGCGGAGCGAATTGGACCCCTCGACCGGGAGCACCGAGACGTCGTCCGGGCGCTCCTCCATCGCTAATGCATCACGTGAATAGCGCTTGTGCGTGACCTAAGGCCTCCACTTAGATAGGCTCATTCGTGTGAAAGCAGCCACATGCTCCATCTTGTCTAAGGGGGACCTGGTGCCCATGCATGAATGGGAAAATCGACGGCGTGGACTGTTCACATTAGGACATGATGTAGAAGGTGAATATGTACCAGAGGTACCGGAGTACGCGGTCGATGATGGCTCCAGTGAACATGAGCTTCCGCATGATACTAGTGCGCGCAAAAAGACACCGCGTGAACGGAGTCGAAGCACTGCTGACCCAAAAATGTTTGTATACTACTTTCGGCGGCCGTCGCATCCAGCTCCTCCGCTAGCGGAGGCCATGAATGCGCACACAGCGGTTCAAGGCACGTCACCATTCTCTCTCGTGGCGAATGCCACATCTATGCATCGGCACCATGATCACGACAGCAATTTCATCAAACGTGCCTATACGGGCATCCATGACATGCTAGAAGATTACGAGGTGCGTGATGCCAAAGAGGGTGCGCAATTCGAATACCGACTCGCCCGGACACGCAATGGCTTGCCTGAGAATGTCCAAGAAGCTGAGGATATCCGAGACAGCCATTTCAGCGACATTGAGACCCCATTGACACCCTGCAGCAAGCGACGCGGAAGCACCACATGCCCGGATCCAGATCCACCCGAGAAAGAAGGTGCCGCAGACCCTTTTCTCGTCACATTCGAGTCGACAAACTCGGTACATGATAACCCACGTACTTGGTCGTATCCGCAGCGTGTGGCTACGCTCGCGATGTATGCGTTTTTTTCTTTGTTGGGACCATACGCATCATCGATGGTGTCACCTGCGGCTAAAGTGATTGGCGAGAAGATGGATGTCCACAGCAAACTGGTACAGAACATGTTTGTCGGTTTGTTCATGCTGGCGTTTGTGGCTGGTCCGTTGTGCTCGGCACCTATTAGTGAGGCATATGGACGACGCATTGTTGTATTCACTGGCACGGTGTTCTTCATTATCTTCAATATTGGCTGTGCTGTGACGAATAAGCTCCGTGAAATGCTTGTATTACGATTCATCACCGGATTTTTTGGCAGTGCCGTACTTCCCATGGGAGGCGGTGCAGTCTCGGACTTGTTCGAACTTCACGAGCGTGGAACGGCGATGGCTTTGTATACAGCTGCGCCTGTGTTGGGTCCCACGATCGGCCCCCTGATCAGTGGCTGGATCATCCAGGGGTGGGGCGAGGACCGATGGCGCTGGGTGTTTTGGATCGGCACGATTCTGGCTGGCCTTGTGTTCATGTGCGGCATAGTCTTTGCTCGTGAAACTTATGCTCCTTTTATTCTGTATCTCAAGGCACGCAGGCTGCGCAAGGAAACAGGCGACAAGCGATACCGTACTGTGTTTGAGAAGAAGTCAGAGACGGCCTGGCAGAAAGTCAAACGTATCTTGCTTCGTCCCGTCATCTTTCTCTTCACGGAGCCGCTGGTATTCTTACCCTCGCTGTACATGTCCATCATCTATGCGTGTTTTTATCTATGCATTGCATCCTTGCCGCGTGTGTACACCGAAAAATACCAAGAACGTATTGGCATCGCTGCCCTGCACAACCTGGCCCTGGCCATTGGTCTTATATGCATTGGTCAACTGGGCGGATGGTTTATTGATTACACGTACAAAAAACTCAGTGCCAAGCATGGTTGCAGACGACCTGAATTCAAACTGCCTCTTATGATGATCACTGTGTTTGTGTTGCCGGCAGGGATGCTACTATTCGGCTGGACAGCTCAATACGAGACACACTGGATCGCTCCTGATATTGGCCTTGTGGTCATCGGCGGTGGTGTCATCGGAAGCATGCTCCTCACACAAATGTACCTGGCGGACCTTATGACCATTTATGCCTCGTCTGCCATCAGTGCAGTGGCATCCATGCGCTCTCTCTTTGCCTTTCTCTTTCTCTTGTTTTCCAATGCCATGCTCGATCGCCTCGATGTCGGCTGGACGCTCTCAGTATTAGCGCTGATCGTCGCAGTCGTAGGTATACCCTCTCCCTTCCTGCTGTACAGATACGGCCCAGCTCTTCGCGCACGCAGCAACTATTGCGTCAAGGGATAGATCCCACTATGTCAGAACGCGCACATAGACTGCATGGTCTGTGCCTCTCCGCTATCGATGAAAGACGGGCATACCGGGTCGCCATCCAGTAGGACGGCACAAATGCCAAGTATCAGTCTCGGACCGATCATCTTGGTACGTGTTCTTTTGGTCCACGGATGCGTACACGGTAAACCCGTGTTCCTCGAGCGTCAGCACAAGCTGAAGAAGCAGCTGCCGAGCATGCATGGTGGTGGAGCCCTGTGCGAGCCAGTAGAACGAATTGAGCAGCAGTTCGGCCACACCTGGCGAGTACTCGTACATGGCGCGAGGTGCCCGAGCCACCGAAATCGAACGGTCGAGGGCCCAAGCGAGATCGGGCGGGGCGTCGATGAGGCGGATTTTGTTGTAGTTGGAGAACGCAATGCTGATCCATTCAGCAGGTGGCGGCGGTGGCGACTGATGCCGGAAGATGAAAGTGTCCTTGTCCCTTGCCTTTTTGCTAACATCCGTCGAAAAGATCATCACCCACCCTGCACTGTACAGTGAGGCTAGAAGATTGCGGACGAGGCGCCTAGCAAAGATACCAGATTCAGCCTTGCCGTCCCATGGACGCCCATGCAGCTTGAACTCGTAGGATCCAGCATAAAATCTCTCCCAAGCTATGCCACGAGGCCAGCTGTGTGCGATGGTGGTGCGTGCCGAGTTTGTGATTTCATCTGGAAAGCCCATGAAACGAATGCGATCGGCCTCATGGAGAGACAAGGATCCCATTCGCGACTGAAACGTGTATCCCGCCAGAGGTCCCTGACTCTCTGGTTCACTCGAGCCTCGTAGCCATTTCATGGTGGGGGATGTGGGTGGATGCAGCGATTTCTCCACGGTTCCCCGCCCCGTGATTTAGTCATGCCAAGGCGAAGCCCACCGATGGGACGGGTCCAGACCGGGGCCAAACCCCACATTGGCATCATGCCGTATCAGGGACTCGAACCCAAGTACTTCCAAGTATCTTGGCTTGCTGAGCATGTGCTCGGTGTTGGAATTCGGCGCTCGCCCGTGAATGCCTTTGACACTGCTACATGGACGGAGATGCACGCGATCTTTTCGCGCATTCGTGTGGACGGTGATGTTCGTGCCGTCGTGTTGTATGGCGAGGGCCGATGCTTTACGGCCGGACTCGATCTGCATGATCCTGCCATCATGGACGTGGTACAATCTGGCGGCGATCCTGCGCGTCGATCCATGGCGATTCGTGAGTTCGTTGAACGCTTCCAGAACGCCATCTCGTCTATCGAGCAGTGTGAGCGTCCTGTGATCGGCGTATCGCACAGTTATACGATCGGTCTCGGCGTCGACATTTTGAGCGCCGTAGACGTGCGCTATGCGTCAAAGGACGCGCGCTTCTCGATTCGCGAAGCGCGTATTGGCTTGGCTGCTGATATCGGCACGCTTCAGCGCTTTCCCAGGGTGGTGGGCAACGAGTCTTGGGCTCGCGAGGTGGCTTTGACGGCTCGTGATTTCGGTGCGGACGAGGCTCGTGCCATGGGCTTCCTGAGTCAGGTGTTTGCCACGCAAGAAGAGGCCCTGCTCAGGGCGGTCGAGACGGCCAAGCAAATGGCGTCTCTCTCGCCTGTGGCGGTGGTGGGGACCAAGTTGGCCATGGTACACGCTCGTGACCACTCGGTCGACGAGGGATTGCGTTATATGCAATACTTGAATGGCGCTTTTCTTCAGACAGAGGACCTCGTCCAGTCTATCTCAGCTACAATGTCCAAGACGAAGCCCACGTTTGCCAAGCTGTGATTATGCAGGCTCTAGGAAATGCAGTTTCCAAGCCTCGTTCGATACTCTCGGCACGGCTTTGGGCGGTTCCTGCATATGCCGCCAGCGCCACACCGTTGCGAGCACGGCACTAGCTGCATCCGCCTGCGCGCCTGGCGCATGTGCGAGCTGTGTGACTTGCGACGCGAGTGCCTGCGCCATGTCGGCACGCTCCTGGACCTGGCGCGCGTGTCGCTCTGTGAGGTCAGCGACGGCCTTGTGCGCATGCGCTTCAAGCGCAAGTAAGCGGTCTTGGAGTCGCTGCGCTGCGTTGCGATGCTTTTCACCCAGCGTTACAAGTAGGGGCAGCAGCCGCTTGGTGTCTTGCTGCAAAGTGCCAAGACGTGTATGAAGGAGTTTTTGCAGGGATTCATGGAGGTATCCCTCTTCGTAGATGCTGCCTTTCTTGCCTGTATTCTTTTTCTTTTCCTCTTTCTTGGCCTTGGCGCGCTGCCGCGACTTGGATCCAAGGGAAAGGGTCGACATGGACGGCGCGACACTCGTAGCGGTGGTGTACCGAGTGAACTGTGTGACTTGCGACATGTCGCTCATTACATCAATATTGTCCATGCCCGGTGCATCGTCGTCGACATAAAAGGCGGCTGGATCGTGTGTGCGCTTCGCGTCTAGCTCAAAGAGGCGTGCGACCTGCTTGGACAGTTGTTCTTCGATTTCGTCTGCCTCGTCGATCAGCGAGCTGTGGGCCTCAAGAGTCGCAGGTGCCACATGCGTTTCCACCAGATCCCAGCGTGCATGCACCGCACATTCATACTGCGCATCGACAAATGCGTTTGCGCGGCACAGCAGGTCAATGGCCCGCTCCAAGTCGGGTATACGAAGTAGGACACGTGCGGCCTGCTCGTACTTGTGCTGCTCCTCGAGCTGATCAGCAAGTTCCCGCGTCAAGTGCAGTAGGGCCTGAGCCGACATGCGCTGTTCAAGTGCCAGCGTCAAGGCCCGCTGCCACTGATCTGCTTCTTTGTGTGCATTCAGGGCCTCGTCTATACGACCGGCCAGCTCGTACGCAGTCGCAGCTTCGGCTGGGCGTTGATGTGAGCTGAGGTAGTCGGCGAAGCGGCCATATGCGTCAGCCAGCAATACGGGATCCTTGGCCCATGCCACAAGACCTTCGCGAAAGAGCTTGTGCTGGACCATGTACGTCATAGCTGCTTCGGTGTGCTCGCTGCCAGCTTGGGCGAGCCAGGCGAGTGCCTTGGCATGGCGACCTAAGTAATCGTCCATACAAAAGCGTTGGTACGCCAGCGGCTCCTTGGCACGCATCTCGCGCAGGAACGGCACGTACTCTCGCGGATCACGCGGAGACTGCTGGGCGATCAGCAGTGCCAGCTCAAAGTCGTACATGCCCAAGGCGACGTTGTACAGTTGATCGGCATTGACGAGGAAAATGATGTACTTACACGCCTCTTCTGCCAGAGCCATGTCCGTGCGCATGTATTTGAGCAGCACGCGCAGTCCACTTTCGTAGTCCGCAGGTACTTTGCGTACGTGCGCAGTGAGAATGGACGACAGATAGTACCGCTCATCTGCCGCCTGCATAGCCTCCAGGAACCGATCACAAATCTGATTCACCTTGGTATCGAGATGTTCCATAGGTGTACGAGTGCTCGGATCCCACGGGCGGTACAGCGACTGCGTCACGTCTTCGTTTCGCAAATTAGACAAGAGCAAGTTGATGTGGTCGACATGGTGGATTTGCGCCAAAATCGTCGGCACACGCTCCAAAAAGGCCACCGGACAGTGGTCGTGCAGCAAGTTGAGGTCGACACGGTGCGCGCGACTCACACGCAGAGCCTCACCAAACTCGAGGCGATCCAACCTGTCGCGAATCACATCGAGCACCATCGGCCGCGGGTACGTTGTCTCCAGATTGCCTCGCGGCATTTGCAAAACGAGCGACATGGCACTGGGCACAGCTGTCACAATACGACTAACCCGCTCGACACGGCGGCTTAGCTGCGAGACCTGCGGCGTGGTTGTGAGGCATGTGAGCGGCACAAACATGGCCTCGTGCGAGTGCGTGGTCCAAATCAGCAGATGGTCCGTGCATGTGAACGAGGTGGCATCTTTGGCCAGCACACGATGGGGTGCGAGGAGGCGACCATCAGATGTGAGGCCGATCGCCTGCCACGTTCCCTCATGTTCTGCGGGGAGTATGTGCAACGTGGGGCAGAAGGACAGCAGTGGATCAAGTGGCGTGGGCTCGAGCGTCGGTGAAAATAGGGTGACATCACCGCGGTGATCGTGCAAGGCAAACAAGGTCGAGTTGGGCACAGAGACTAAGCGCCATGGGCCCTGACCATCGAGCAGCTGGTAGCAGGTCTCCGAGCCGCATTGAGTCCACATGGCCGTATTTTCGCCCTCCATGCACAGCACAGCCACACAAGGGACGCGGTCGCACAGCGTGACAGCCACTTGATACGCATGTGTCGCATCGGGGCGTGTATATGTCGCCACACGCTGAGGCGTCAGGGGCGCGCGTGGACGTGGATGTGCGGCGCCAAGGTGGCCGTACTCGACGCTCCATATGTGAACGCTCGCGTCAGGGTACAGGATCGCGACCATGTCGGTCGTTTGGTCCTCCACGGACTGTGTGGTCCATGCCACATGCACAGGCGTCGCTGGCGGTACATGCGGGACTGTGTGCTGCGGCGTGTCGACGATCGCCACGGCACACATAGGTGGCGGTACATTTTGCAGGCGGAACGGCGTCAAGTAGAGCATGTGGCCGTCCACGACCGAGGCGCACGCGGCATCATGAGGCGGCATGCCACGGGAGCAGGCTGTCTCCAGGCACATGGTTCTTCTTTCGACGCGCGCATGCGACACGTACCATGTAAGGGGCTGCTCCGGGTGCCAGGTCATCGCATGCAGATGCTCGTACGTAGATTCGTGCTTCAAGTACCAATGGTAGTTACCACTCGTCCACAGCTGCAGCACATGCTGGCCAGCGCGCTGCAAGAGCACTGCCAGGACGGAGCCATCCGCATTCCACGATACGAGGCGGATCTGGTGCTCGCATGACCAAGGGGGCAGTGGCTCTGCCGACACACCAGGTACGTCGGGCACACTGCCATGTTCCTCGCGCAACGAGAACTCACCGTGACGGAGTCCATTGCGCTCGAAAAAGACCACGTCGTGCCGCCCGTGTCGACCTGGTGCCCATGGTCCGCCCATGCGCTGCGTCGTCGCGATCAAGTTGCCTGTGGGACGGCACGCAAGGACGTGAGAGATGCCACGCACGCTTCGATCTGACGTTGCACTCAGCGTGCCTGTGCGAGTGTACGTGCGAAGAATGCGGTGCACGGTATCATTGGACGGCTCGGCACTCGACGTGACGAAAAAGGCGCCGTCGCCACGCCATGAAATGCGGGGAAGGCCATCGTCCTCCGGCACAAGCGGTCCACGGGGATCGTTTTCCTCAGGCGCGTTCGCAGCAGCCACAGCGGCTTGCTTGCCCTCTGATCCGTGAAATTGCGTCGACTTGGAGCCCCAGCCGACGTTCACAGGCTGGTCATCACCGAACGCTTCGGTAGACAGCATAGTCTCGCTCACGACCTCGAATTCACGCGTCATCACAATGAGCCGCTTTTCACCACCTGTAATGAGCACTAGCACGTCTTCTTCGGGACTCCATGCAGCCGCCAAGATGCCCTGGTCCACAGAGCCCACCACCTCGGCAGGTGCACCGGCCTCTTCGTCCACAGGCATGAGCACGATATCACCACCGCTTCCAATCACACAGATAGCCGGCGTATGATTCACGCTCGATCCTCCATCGGCAAGGAGGCGGAAATCTGCCACGTCTGGTACATGAGACGCGGCTGACGCCACCTCCAGGACGGCGAGTTCTTCTGTGCCTGTCGGCGTGATATGAGCCAAGGTAAGCTGCGATACACTATCGCGTCTCTCTACCCGCATGACATACACAGAGTCATCTCCCTCGGTGTCTGCCACGACGCCGTGCCACGGCTTCGTTGGCGCATCGTACACTCGCCACGCGAGTGTCGATAGATTGCGCATGTGGAAGGGAGAGAAAAAAAAGTGGAGTCGCTAAGCCGAGCTACGGAGCTTGTCAAAGTTGGCCTGGGCCTGGAGCAGCGCCGCCTTTTCGGCCTCCAAATCATCCAGCCGCTTTTGCGTGTGGGCACGCACGTCTTCAGGTGTCTTGGACCAGTCAGGTTTTTGCGTCAGGGCAGTGGTGCGCTGCAGCTGCGTCTCGTTCAGCGTGAGCTTCTTGGCCAGCTTACTCAGCTCCTGATCAAAGTCGACCAGGCCGCTCACGAGCAGGTGTACCTGGATAGTCGAAGAGACACTGGCCACGACGCAGCCAGGCGGGACATCAGAAGCCGAGGGAACACACACAATCTTTTCACAGCCTTTAATGAGCGTGTGCATCACACTGCACTGGGACTCGAGCACCGCACGGTACTCGTTGTTCGGCACCTCGACAAATGCCTGGATCTGCGAGGTGAGACCGTAGTCAGCGGCGAGTCCACGCACAGCGCGCACAGTCGCAAACACGTCGTCAAAGTACGCAGCCTCCTTACCAAAGTCATGGACCGCTTGCCATTCGGGGAAGCGGGCATGAGCGATTGTTTCGGCGGTCTCTTGCGGACGTTGCGGCAGGCGATGCCAGAGCTCCTCGGTGACAAAGGGCATGAAGGGGTGCAAGAGCTTGAGACCAGCATCCAGGCATGCATACAGCGTGTGCTGCGCCGACAGGCGCGCGCTTGGGTCGGCACCCGCATCCGTGATCGGCTTGATGGCCTCAATGTACACATCGCACAGGTCGTACAGCCAAAAGTTGTACACGCAGCTCGTGGCGCTCATGAACGAGCGCTGGAGCATGTCCTGGTTGAGCTGCTGCGCCGTCTGGTTCAAGCGGTACAGGATCCACTTCTCCACGAGGCTTTGCGGCACAAACTTGTCCTGATCCGCGAGGCACAGAGGCTGGTAGCCATCCTGCAGCTTGAGGAGCGCAAACCGCGTAGCATTCCACAGCTTATTGCAGAACTTGCGGTAGCCTTCCACACGCATGATATCCAGGTTGATATCGCGGCCAGCAGCTGTGTAGGCACACAGCGTGAAGCGCAGCGCATCGGTGCCGCACTGCGGAATGCCGCGGGGATAGTCCTTCTTTTGACCCTGTGCGGCTTTGTTGATTTCTTTCTCGTCCAGGTTGCCTTCACGCAGGCGCTGATGAAGTCCCTCGAGCGAAATGCCCTCGATCACGTCGATCGGATCGATCACGTTGCCCAGCGACTTGCTCATCTTACGGCCGTGCGCATCGCGGACCATGGCATGGCAAAACACCTCCTTGAACGGCAATTGACCAGTGTGGTGCACACCGAGCATGATCATACGAGCCACCCAGAAGAACAAAATGTCCCAACCTGTCTCAAGCATGGATGTCGGGTAGTAGTGCTGCATGTCCTTGGCGTCCTTCTGCGGCCAGCCGAGCGTCGAGAAGGGCCACAGACCGGACGAGAACCACGTATCCAGCACATCTTCATCCTGCTTGAGTGTAAACGGCCGGCCCTGTGCCATCTCCGCCGCACGTTCCTCAGCCTGGGCCTGCGTACGGCCAACGACCCACCACTGGCCGTCTGCAGGGTCCTGCTCGACGCCCTCCATGTCGACAAAGTACGCCGGGACACGGTGGCCCCACCACAGCTGCCGACTCACGCACCAGTCCTGGATGTTTTCCATCCACCTGAAGAACTCGCGCTTGCTCTGCGGTGGCTCAATCACCATGTTGTCGCTCTGCACCTTTTCGACAGCGGCCTTGGCGAGCGGTTGGCAGTTGACCCACCACTGAGGCTTCATGACCGGTTCGATCACATCACCAGAGCGCTCACACACAGGCACCACCATGGGGTTGTCCTTGGTCTCGACATACAAGCCCTTGGCCTTGAGTGCTTCAACGACGGCGCGGCGCGCGCTAAACCGCTTCATACCCTGGAATTCGCCAGCATTCGCGTTCAGTGTGCCATCGTCGTTCAGGATATTGATGAACGGCAGGTTGTGGCGCTTGCCCACATCATAGTCGTTCGGGTCGTGTGCTGGCGTGATCTTGACGGCACCCGTGCCGAACGCCATGTCAACGGCAATGGAGTCTGTCACTAGAGGCACCTGGCGCTCGGGAATGAACGGATGCTGCAGCATCTTGCCGTGCAAGTGCTTGTACCGCTCATCATCAGGGTGCACAGCCACGGCCGTATCACCGAGAATCGTCTCAGGACGCGTCGTGGCCACGACAATCTTTTCGTCGGAGCCGACCACGGGGTACACAAACGACACAATCACACCGAATTCGATGCGCTCGTTTGGTGGATAGCCAGGCACATTCATGAGGGTGCGACCGGGAAGGGTTTTCTGCACCACCTCGAGATTCGAGAGCGTCGTGTTCAGGTACACACACCAATTGACCAGGCGGTTCTCACGGTACAGAATGCCGTCTTCAAACAGCTTGCAAAAGTTTTCCGTGACAGCAGCGCTCCGAGACTCGTCCATGGTAAAGGCCTCGCGAGAAAAGTCGAAACTCGCACCGAGACGGCGCATCTGATTCGAGATGCGCGACTGGTACTGGTCTTTCCACTCGAACACCTTTTCCAAGAATGCCTCACGACCATAGTCGTAGCGGGACTTGCCCTCAGTCTTGGCCAGGCGCTTTTCCACCACCGTTTGCGTCGAAATACCAGCATGGTCAAAGCCGGGGACGTAGAGCGTGCGGTAGCCCTTCATGCGGTAGAAGCGGATCAGCGCGTCCTGAATAGAAATCGTAAGCGCGTGTCCGATATGCAGGAGACCCGTCACATTCGGTGGCGGCAATGGAATCACAAACGTCTTGGCAGGATCATACGGCTCATCGTCACGAGGAGTGAAAAAGCCACGCTTCTCCCACCATGCGTACCACGACGACTCAACATGCAGCGGATTGTATCCATTCTCCATAGGCGAAGACAGGTCCTTCTTTTCGCCGGGCACCGTCGTATCGACCCACGCCGGCTCGTCTTTGGTCTCCTTCTTAGCCTTCTCCTTCTTGGCACCCGAGCCAGACGCAGGAGCGGGGCCCTTTTCCGCCTTGAGAGCATTCTTGGCAGAAGACTTGGCCTGCTTTTCAGCCAACTTGGCTGCCTTCTTCAGTGCCGACTTGGACGGGCCCTCAGCTGGTGGGTCGCCGCCCGCAGGGGGGGCTGGTGCGGCTGGCGGTTGTTCGGTGGGCTGGCTCATATGCAAGTAAGCGGCAGGAATCAGCGGGATCAATCTATGTAGAGTACGCGGGCGTGCAAGAGAACTCTGAAAGCTTCGTGCACAGCACCTTATCAGCATGCACTGATCCCAGTGCGTCCGTCGTCGACTCGACGTCCACCTCTGGGAGGAGCACAAGGCCTTCTTCTGTCTCACGTGATGGGATCACGTGTATATGCTGCGACGCGTGGATGGTGCGCGGTCCAGCGGAGATGCACAGGTACAGGGGGGCCGACAATATGATACGCGCGTGGCGCCATGACATAGTACATAAGAGCTAAAAGCGCAAAAGCGGAATTATTTCTTTGAGGCAGAAGACTTGGTCGTGGTCTTCTTCGTAGTGGCAGCCTTTTTCGCTGGGGCCTTCTTCGCTGGTGTCTTCTTGGCGGTGGTTGTCTTGGCTGATGCTTTCTTAGCTGGTGTCTTCTTGGTCGTCGTCTTGGCTGGTGCCTTCTTGATGGCGGTCTTCTTGGCCGAGGCAGCCCTACTCGTCGAAGACTTGGTTTTCTTCGTAGAGCTGCTCGTGGGGGCGGCCTTCTTGGGGGCGGTGGTCTTCTTTGGCGCAGTCGACGTGCCCGCTGCGTGCTTGGCCTTGGCAGCCAACTTGACCTTACCGCTCACGCCCTTGGGAAGGAGAAACACACCCTTGTCCTTGCCGCGCACAATGGCACTGTTCAAGTGTGTGCTGAACAACGTCAAGGGAAGCTTGCCTGTGTCAGGATGCTTGGCAAGGATTACTTTTTTGAGCGTCGGGCGGCCGAGACCTGAGCGACCCTCTTCACCGTACGAGATGATAGCCTCGATGATCATGTCCTCATACGTCATGCTTGACGGCTTCCTCGAGCTGGTCGACTTCTTGGCCGGGGCCTTGGCCACTGTGGATTTGGCTTTGGTAGGTGCCATGTTAGAAAAGACGACGAGGCAATACAGGGATGGTGGACTGAAGCGAACGTGCCGATCTTGGAAAACCCGCTCGTGTTTGGGGCGCTTTCCTTTTCATAAAAGCGCTCACATTTGGCCCTGCATAAGCCGCGCGCGGCAAACCACATTTTCCGTCCATGAATGCGCGGTGGGCCCGATTTCATCCCAGTCGCGTGTATGACCTCAGCACGTGGCCACCGTGCTTCTCGATCAACGCGCTCCAAGGGCTGTTTCGTGCGCACAGTCTTGGTCCTATCTTACTTGCATTGCTATCGTAGTACATCAAACATGCGGTACAGCACCTATCCACAGCAGCCTGCGCACAGCCGGCATAGCACGGAAGGCTGGATGACATGGGATGGGGGCCTGGGCGACAGAGATCGGGCCTGATGCAACGAGATCCCGCCGATCGCCACTCATCGGGCGCGATAAAGTGGAGGTATCCTGCTCCACTATATCGCGCCTAGGGTGCACGGACGGCCAAGGCCAACGAATGCTGGCCGGCCGTGGCCACACTGGCAATGGCCCAAGCACCGGGTTCACCGGGCATGGGAACGGGTGTGGGTGTTGTCTTGCTTTGGTCGTCACCCCACGATTCAGCAGGTTGACCCATCGCCTCGTCCGATGTCGTTCCCCACGAGTAGAGCACACCACTCGCAGCCAAGGCAAAGGTGAAGCGCATGCCAGCCGCAATGCCGACGATCGAAGCAGGCTCGGGTGAATCTGATTGTATCGGCACATGCACGGGCGTGCGCATGAGGACAGGACCTTCCTCGCCCTGGGATGCCAGTACCTCGTGAGGCAGACCCAGCTTGCCCTCGTCGCTGTCGCCACACATCCATACATGACCGTTCGACAAAAGGAATGCCGTGTGGAACTCGCCTCCATCCACCTGGACGACGCGCGCACCGTCCAGGCGCGTTGGATCCAAGGCCTTCACGCGCGTGGGGCGCGTCACCTTTTCCTTCTTAAGGCCCGTGCCTGTCTGGCCGCGGGTGTTCAGACCCCACGCAAAGACGCGTCCTTCTGCATCCACAGCGAAGCTCGAGTTCATGCCGCACGCCACATGCACGATATTCCGCAGCTCGGGAATCAGTTCTGGCGTGAGCAGCATACTCGCTGGCGGGTCACGCTTCGTGAAGCGGGCACGGATGTGGTAAGGATTCGCGAAGCGGCCGAGCTGAGACATGCTGTTCAGGCCCCAGGAGTAAACGCGACCATCGAGCGTGAGAGCGAGCACATGGTTTTCGCCGCAGGCCAACTGGGCGAACCGCACGTCTTCCAACGCAGGAATGGGCAGCGGTGACCACTGCTCACGAGGGGCACCATCAGCGTCCGTATCGGCGAAGCAGACTTTGCCTTCGCCGTCCTTAAAGTGGCCCCAAGCAACGAGACGGCCATCGGCATCTAGAGCCAGACTGCAGCCGTCCGATGCAGCAGCACGCGTCGCCCGGAAGCGATGCACTTTACCGTCATCACCGGGGGCCGTATCCTTGCCTGTGGGCGAAATGCCGTCGACCGGCCGCAGCACATAGTACACGTCATCTTCCGACTCGTTCGATCCTTCGCGGTGCTTGCGTCCCAATGTGCCGTGATCGTCGCTGCCACATGACAGGATGCGACCGTGAGCATCGATCAGCAGCGTATGCATACCACCGGCGACGATCATCTCGGCACCGCCCGTGCCCAATTGGCCGGCATCCGTTTGCACGGATATGTCCTTGTTGCCAAAGGGCTTGGGCTTGGTGAGCTTGTTGATATTGTCATCGTCAGGGCCACCGAGGGACAGTTGACCGGCTTCGCCTGTGCCCCACACGAATAGCTTTCGTGGAACGACGCTATCGCTGGACGCCTCTGTCTCTGTACGCGTCGCATAGACGGCCTGCATCGTCGCTGTGCCAGCCGTGTGAGACGACAGGTCAGCAGCGTGCAAGGCCCGAATGGGAGCCGGCGGCCTATTCAGAGTCGATGTTCGCACACGCTTGACACGCGGTGCATCCTCTTCATCTACAGCGCGCTTGCGTTGCGTCGCATTCTTGCGGACAGCAGCTTTGGGCGGCATGGTAGTGCAACGTCACTAGGGCACGACACGGTCGTCGTAGAGTTTGGGAGACCCACGTGACTTGAATTACGAGCCTATGCATTACTTGATCTCGAGGAGCTTGACGTCAAAGATGAGCGTCGAGTTCGGCGGGAGACCGGGGAGTTTGGCCTTGCCGTACGCCAGATGAGGAGGGCAGGTCAGGCGACGCTCGCCGCCGACCTGCATGCCTTTGACGCCTTCGTCCCAACCTGCGCGCGGTGAGCAACAAGACAACGCACCTTTGATCACTTCGCCCTTGCCGAGACGGAAAGAAAAGGGCCTGCCTTTCGTGTTTGAGTCAAACGTAGAGCCGTTCTGCAGCTTGCCGACGTAACGCATGCTCACACGGTTACCCGGCTTAGCTGCAGGGCCCGAACCTGCTTTCTTATCCTCCACGATCAGACCCGATGGAAGCTTGGTCTAAAAGTTGAACAGAACGTCAGTCAGCATGGATGCCATGACGTCTCGTACCTTGTCCTGCTTCTGTCCCGACGCCTCGGCTTTGAGCTTCTTGTTCAGGCGCTTGCGCTGGCTGCGGCTCAGCTTGGGTTCGTCTTCGTCCAAGTCCGACACGGAGCGCTTCTTCGAAGGCACAATCACAATGTCCTCTTCGTCTTCGTCGTCGTCATTGTCATCGTCCTCCTCGACAAGCACCTCGTCATCGTCCTCGTCATCATCGTCCTCGTCGTCGTCCTCAATCACAATGTCACCATCTTCATCCTCGTCGTCTTCGTCATCTTCATCCTCCTCGTCATCGTCTTCTTCGTCATCGTCCTCCTCGTCATCGTCCTCCTCGTCGTCATCGTCACGAGGACCCTCAATCAGCTTGCGGTCGCGAGGCGCCTCCTCATCGTCCTCGTCCTCCAGCTCGCCAAGCAGCTCGGGGTCAAGGTTGTTCAGCGACGTCGGGAGCAGGTAGTTGCCGATAATGTCCACAGGCTCGTCACCCGAGACCGACAGACCGACTTCCTCCTCTTCACTGATCTGGAGATTCAGCGTCACTTGCTCCACCTTTTCGGGAATGAGAGAGCACACGACGTAGGAGTCGTCGTCCGTGAAAATAGGAACGCGAGGCTCCATGTCGACAATGTCGTCTTCGTCGTCATCATCCTCTTCCTCATCATCCTCTTCATCGTCTTCCTCGTCTTCCTCGTCCTCATCTTCATCCTCGCGCTCGTCCTCATCGTCGTCTTCAATCTCAATGTCCTCATCATCCTCCAGGTCAATGGGGTTGCCAGCGTAGTGCACGCGAAGCACCGAGCGCTTCTTGCCCTTGAGGTTTTCCGGCTCCGAGTAGCTCACATTCGTGATCTGCAGATCACGAATCGTGTCCAGGTGGTAGATTTCACCGGGGAGCAAACGCAGCGTAAAGAATTCCACAGGGGCCGACATGGTGTGTTGTTGGTGTGTGCGTGGGCGGTCCAGGCCCGACTTTTTTTTCAGGGCACGTGCAAAGAAGGTGGCCGAACATATCGGGTAGGTACAGTGGAGGTTCTACGAGCGGCGCGCCTTTTTTTTGACAGGCAAGACGCGCACGGAGGCGGGGGACGGAGCGGCCTGAGCGGGTGGGTGTGTTTGAGCGCGCTCGAGGACGTCCGTAGAGATGGCAGGGAGGGTGACGTCTGCGTGCGGAGCCGCATCGCCCCCGCCCTTGCGCTGAATAGCGCGATCCATAGCATCGAACAGGCGCTGTGTGCATGTGGCCGCTTCGGTGGGGTCGTGCCAGACGCACGCATCCTGCATCATGTGCTTCAGCAAGAGATCCTCCAGCATGGGATGCGGGAGTGAGCAGGGGCGTGCCTTGGGTGCGGGAGACGGAGCTGCGCCGCCCTGCCGTGTCGTGCTCACGACAAAAATGCCGACGGCATTGCCTGAGCAGCACTCTTGGCGGAAACCCATCCGCTCCCAAAACCCATCTACACTCAGGCGCTCGAGGGCTTGGCGCTCAGCCATGGCTTCGCGATGCGCTGGCGATGCAGCCCTGGGGATGGGCTTCATAGACGCGCCGGGCTCGTGCGCTGTAGCGGCCTGTTCTTTGACAAAGCGGCCCTTGGGGTCGTCGGGAAACACGGGTATCATGGTCGGCACGACGCGTGCGGCCAAGGCCTCGGAACGTGTAGCTGCGTGCCTGTGCTCCCATGAGCACGGGTGTAAGGGCAGCGGCACATCAGCCACATGGTATGGATGCCCATACTGCCACTGTGCACGAGACACGGCGCTGTCTTTGGCAGAATGCAAGGGCACGATAGCGTGCGAGTCAAGGCGCGTGTAGCCTGGGATAATGTAGAAGGCTCGCGCCTGTACGCTGAGAGCCACATGGCTGAGACAAGTCTGCCACCACCGGATGAGCGCCGCGTCGGACAAGACGCGCTTGTTGGGATGCTTGTGGGAAGAGGGGAACAGGTAGGCATCTTGCGCACGCGCGAGGACATGCAAAGAAATGTGGTCGATCGGCGTGGTCCAGTGGTCGTGGACGAGGAAGTAGTGCAGCGCAGCGGCGGTGAGGGTCGACGTGAGCGACCGCGCCGGAGGCAAGTGAGCGCGGACCGCCGGTGAGGGCGTCGGTGGGCCGTATCCACTCGAATCGAGCTTCGACACGTACACGAGCCCAGCACGCTCACGAGGGAGCGTGTACACGTACAGCTCGAGCGCATAAGCGAGACGCCACGCGTCTTGACCGCGGTACGCGGCCGTCACGATGACGTGTTCCTGCCACGTGGGCACAGCCTCGTCCGCCCTGGCGTCGGTCGGGTGCACATGCGCCAGCGGGTACAAGGAGCACACAGGGCGCGGACAGCTATGCAGGGCGTGAATACGCAGCGTGCCCTTCTCACACACATGGGGCAATTGCGCCTCGACCGCGGCTTGGCACCATGCCACGAGCGACATGGCAAGCCACACGCCTCCACATGCATCGATTGCCACCCGACACGGCCTGCCGTGTCCGGGCCAGTGCTCGGCTGCCGACGCTCGAGTGTGTGGTGCATGAGCTTGTGGCTCGTGCGGTCGAGGCGGGTGCGCGGCGCGTGCATGTCGATGTAGACTTGCAGGCGTGGCGCATCGTGTGTGTGGATGATGGACAGGGCGATGTGGATGCCTGGGAGCTGCGGCCTGATGCGCATGGACTGCGCCATACGCCGCCGATGGCGTGCCTGCCGTGGCTAGGTCTGCTCGAAGTGCACATGCAGAGGCGCATGCTTTTGCAGAGGGAGCATCGTATCCTGCACCGCGGCCCGTCGAAGCATCGCGACACGCGCGTTGTCGTGCATGACGTGTTCGGCGGTGTGCCCGTCCGGCGGCGGTACCTCGCACGCCGACGCCAGCGCACGATGCATCGACTGCGTATGCGTCTGTATGCATGGGCGCATGCGCGTCCATCGGTGCGTATCACGGGCCTCGGCCTACGCGGCGCCATGCCGTCCGGGCGGTGCATACACGCCTCGCTCACGTTTCGGACGAGGCAGGACGAGGCGTGGACCGCGACGCTCGACGGCACGGTGGGAGGCGCGCATGCCTATCATTTTGTGGCGCTGAACGGCACGCCGCATGGCTTCGCATGCTGTGATGATGTGCCGTGGAGCGGCTCGTGGTGGACGCCGCTGTATGGCGTAGTGCGGTCGACGTTCGCGCTACGCCTGGAGGTGCATCGCGCGCAGACGATGCCTGAACTTGTGCTGCCTGGGTGGACAGCCCTGTGGGAGCGCCTCTGCCAGGCGCCGCCCGTGCCGCGCGCGCAAGGACCGCGTGCCGTGCCGCTGATGACGCGCGATCCCACAGCGTCGCTCGTGCTGCCTGCGTCGCTCGATCGCGTACGTGCTATCGCGCAGGTGGACAACAAGTACGTGCTGTGCCTGTGCGATGCATCGCTGCTGTGTGTGGATCAGCACGCCGTCGACGAGCGCATCCGTTTGGAACGCGACCTGACCGCCTACGTCATGGCCTGTCTTCGAGGCGAGGGACACAGCCGGGCGATCGAGCCGTGCGCGGTTCCTTTGCCCGCCCACGTCGGCGAGACCCTAAGGTTCTGGGGCTGGGACGTGGTGCGTTCGCACGACGACACATGGCACGTGCGCGCTGTGCCGGCCATCGTCCCACGGCACGCTGATGTCGCCGAAGTCGTGACGCAGTGTGCTACATGGACGGCCGAGCATGCGGACGACATACGCACATGGCTGCGCACGGCGATGCACGCGCAGCATGGTGCGGTGAGCGCGCTGCGATAC
>ERZ500990.153-NODE-153-length-24692-cov-4.425864_pt1 | contig 24692 bp, 17 predicted proteins | sample MGYA00248876_ERZ500990 | MGnify/ENA primary metagenome ERZ500990 (study PRJEB25958, sample SAMN03398517) | human skin metagenome | study: EMG produced TPA metagenomics assembly of the Human Skin Microbiome Metagenome (human skin metagenome) data set.
GTGCACGCCCACCGCGAGACGAGCTCGCATGCGCAAAGATCCAGCTGGAGTCGACGTGCGCTGTGCCTATCTCCAGGGCAGATGCAACGCCGTTGTGGAACTCGGGCCAGTCGAGCTCACTCGCTGCGTGGGTGTCGGAAATGAGATTCCCATCAGGCAATGTGCGCAGAGTCAGGCACAGGCGCGGCGTGCGCCAAGTGCCGGTCGTCCGCAGAGGGCGCGACGCATAGCGGAAGAGACCTCGGCCCACACACTGTGCCATGGTCCGTTCGGCGAGCGCTTTCGCCATGGCCGTCGCCATGGCGGACGTCGGCAACGACGAGGCGGCAGCCGCAGCATCGTCCACATCGACCGGCATGCGCGCAGTGTGTGGGTGTGTCGTCATGAGCATGCGCGCGACGTCCAGGAGTCGGAAATCGGCATGGAATATCTGCGCACTGAGCGGATCGAGTCCAGGTGCTAGCGTAGTAAGCATCGATGCAGGCACCGTCGCTGGCGGAGCGCCGAACGCCGCTGCTTTCGCATCCGCACGCCGCAGGAGTGTGTACATGTCTGCACTCGCATCGCGCGGCGGATCCAGCTGGCATGTGCGAAGAACTTCTTCGAGGGGCAGGGCTATGCCTGGCGGCAGGCACGAGGTGCGAAGTCTGTGCTGCAAGATCGCATCGGCGACGGGCTGTGCGCTTGTGGCCTCGGCCAGGACGGCATACACGTCCAGGACAGCTGCCGCCATGGTGCAGCAAGTGCGAATGTTGGAAAGGGGCTCAAGATGCAGCGACGATGCAAGATCGTCCGCGTACGCTGTAAGGGAGGGTGGGTGCCCCCGTGTGGCACGCTCCAGCAGCACATACAGGTGCTCGGGCGGCGCAGGACCAGCAGGCGGCCGAATCGTCTGTGACGCGACTGGCACGAGACGTCTCCATGCATCGGACCAGCGAGTCCATCCAAGCCGCTCGACGATGCGGAGCAGGAGCTGCACGAGTATCGGTGTATGCGTACGACGACGATGCACGTCAAGGAACGAGTCTTGCGCAAGCATGTGAAGTGCCATCGCGACGTAGGCATCAAACGCACAGACGCTTGTCGTGGTCGAGCCTGGATGACCACAGCCAGCAGTGACGTCTGTGCCCACGCCCACGCCCACGCCCGCTCCGACTCCAGCGGCGGCGGCTGCACTTGAACGGGCCTTGGAAGAACCTTCCTGTACGGCCGGAGAAAGACCGAGGCACGCAAGTATTTCATCCGCCTCATGGACACGGTCGTTCGGCTCCATACACAGCGCATGTTCAAGACCTTGCCATGTGGGGAGACGGCGCTCGAGGAAACGCGCAAGAATCTCACTGGACGCACGTGTCGGCAGGAACAGGCACAGCGACTCGAGGATGTGCGCGGTCAGCTCACAAGCTGGGCGCATGAAAACGGGACGTGGTGTCCATTGGCCCTGCACGCACACCTCCAAATCGCCCCGGCACCGGACTGCATCGATGCCCCGACCCCACTCTACGCACGCAGCCGTTCCCGGCGGTCCGCATGCGATGACCAAGCGACCATCTTCATGCAAAAGTGCCATCGCATCATGGCGCCTCACGATCGAGACAAGACATGCATCACGCGCTGCCAGCACAGCGTCGGCGCGTGTATGTACGGGCGGTGCGATGCGTGGACCAGCGATGATGTGTCGGCAAAATATGCGCGAGCAGGAAGGAATGACCATGTAGAGAAGAGAATCCATGGAAAACGCATGCACATCCATCACGCTGGCATTTGCATGTGGCAGGTGTGGCACACTGATGTCGTCTAGGAGTGCAACATACGCATGTCCACGAGCGAAATCGGAAAAGAGGGGATTCACATCACCAACAGAGGCAAGTGATGCATCAGCTCCATCGAGGAACATGGACGAAGCTGGTGGCCCCGTTGCTCGGCGTGCCATCGTAGCCGCTGCTGATGTTGTTGAAGCAGCCGCGGCAGGCGCAGCAAGAGATGGCGCTGATGCGGCTGTCTTTGCTGTTGCTGTTGCTGCTGGGTTGGTGGGTGGCGGGGGTCGCGGCTCCGGTACAGGAAGCATCGAGAACGATGTACCCAGGTCCGAGACACGCCGCGACAACATGGGCTCACTCACATGTCGACTCGAACGACGAGATCGGCGCGCACTAGATCTTCGAGCGACTTTTCTTGGACGCAGGAGCTCTGGATCTTGCGTCGCTGGTGGCGACGTGTGCCGTAAGGGATCCGACGACGTCCGGCACGTATAAAGACGCAAGGCGTCGGCGCGCGCAGTGACGATGATGGACATTAGCGGATCTACATGTACGATATGCTCACCAAGCTCGGGAAAAGACTGGAGTGTGCCGTGGACGGCATCCGTCTGGATAGACTCGACGAGCGCCCAGCTCGATAGATGATCAAACACGCCTTGCAAGAAATACGCCTGTGGACCAGCACTGGCGCCATCGTGCGCGCGCTGATCACGCACGAGAAGAATGCCTTTTTTCAGCGGAAACGCACGTGCTGTGCAAAATGTTAATGGTATGGTGAAAGCCTCGCCAACATGCGGCATGTGCACATACAACATGCGATCGAGCACGATGCACAAGGCTGGCTGATCATTCATAAAGGTAGTGCATGCATCGCGCACATGTTCCTTGAAGGAATAGACATGCTCAACGCGCGCACCACGACGCAGCTCGAGGGTGTGCGCATGCCAAGACAGGCTGACGCCACCCAAGGCGCCGGACACAGGTGCATCCCATTGGCCATGCAGAACATGTGTGCTACTGTGTGCCATTGCATACAACCTCTCAAGCTGGCTCGGCATCTTGTGCGTACATGACAGAGGCATCCACCTCGAGCTTTCTACACCACACGGACAGACTCACGCCACGCAAGCCCACAAACAACGTCCCAAACGCACTCGGTTCGATGAATCGACGACACACACCAACCAACGTTGATGACGCGTTGGTCGTGACCCAATCGCACGCGTGGCATGTGCATGTGTGGAGAAGCACTGCACCTCGAACCTGTGACGTCGTCACGTGGACTTCTCGCAGCACTCTTGGAAGAAGCAGGGTGAGAGTGAGTTGAGACGTGGGGAATCATTCGAAAGCGTTGTGTGTGGGTGCAGGAAGACGCTTGTGGTTGTGAGGGTGAGAGCTAGCGCCTGCGAGAGGTCGGGTGTGTGTGTGTGTGTGTGTGTGTGTGTGTGACGGTGAAAGAGATTCAGTGGTGCGTAAGCGAACGACGCCCGCTCGGTTCTCGGTCACGAACGTGCGAAAGACACGCCTACCAGCCTAACGTGGGTCGCGCACGGTAAATAAATAAAAAAAAAGTTCACGTCATCGGCATGGCGCGTACGCAACGCAAGTCCACGACAACGCCACCTAATGCAAGTCGAGTATCACGACGACGCGCGCACGCAGCGCCTGATCCTGAACAAGATGACCAGGATCTCAACACACAGCTTCACAAGATGGGACTCTACGCCGCCGACACACGAGGTGATGGCAATTGTCTGTTTCGGTACGTGGAATTTGCATGTGCACACACGCATGCTAATGAAAGTGCTTTGTCTGATCAGCTGTATGGAGATCCAAAATATCACGCACAAATTCGGCAAGAAACGTGTGACCAACTGGAACAGCATCCAGACCTGTATGCAGGCTTCGTGGAGACTGGCAGTACTTATGAACAGTATGTGCGTCAGATGCGAATGCCTGGGACCTACGGTGGTCACTTGGAACTATCGGCGTTTGCGCACCTGAAACAGAAACGAATCCGGATCGTCCAGCCCGGATTTGTCTACGTCGTAGCATGTGATGACGACTCGTACTCGGCGCGCTCATCACGCGCGCGTCGAGAGCGGCACCGCAGGCATGTTCTGACAAGCGACACAATCGATACCCCATCCGCCAAAAAGAAAAGTCATATCGCCGAGCCTGAATGTGTGGGGCCATTGCATCTTGCCTATCACAGCTGGGAGCACTACAGCTCGCTACGTTCTCTGCAAGGTCCACACAAGGGACACCCTTGTATCCCCGACAGCATGTCAGAGAGTCACGAACGCGATGCATTCAAGCCGGATGCTGAAGCTGAGCGTCTCGTGTGCCTGAGTGTGCCTGGACATTCACGACGCACAGTGCGCCGCCTCCTGCAGGAGCACAATGGTGCTTGGGAAGATGTTGTCGAGGAGCTGATTCGCCGCGATGCAGATGGAGAGTCAGACACCTCCGCGCACTCAGAGTCGCAGACAAGCAGTGACGACGAAAATGAGCGCAGACGCAAGCGTCCTCTGCGCACACAAGACCGTCGGCATCAAACGAATGGCAAAGATACCCAAACCAACTCTCCCTCACCGCGGCACACTACTGGCATTCGCGAACTAATGATATAGTTGATGACATACGGCCTGAACACAAAGTCCCTCCACCCTTCCCCACCTTTCTATTTCCACGCAGCTCACGAGACGCGTGCGGTGCCGATCGTGATGCTGACTAAGTACTGACGCGTCGCGTCGCCGTCATCAAGCGTGGTGGATTGTGCTGCTGTGCTGTGGCGTGGCGCTGGCGTGATCGACAGACCGACGACAAGCAGTTGATCCGGGCCCCTTGCGACCGCCGTCTTCGTCTATATGCGCGTAGCGCCACGCCTTGCAGGAAGCACACGGCGTGGCGCATGTACCCGGTACTTTCAAAGCAGGCGGATGATCCAAGCTGAGCAGCGCGATGTCGACTGGGGCGATCGACAGCCACAAGTCTGGCATGTCCCTGTGCCTGTACCTGTGCGAGCGGCAGGATCCTCTGGACCGATGACGTCCCATGCGCCGCGTCGCATCCGAGCCTCGACGATAGACGCGCTTCTTCGTGATTGGGAAAGTCGTGTCTCGCAGCATGAGCACGAGTCTGACTCTGGGCCCGTGCTGGACCTTGAGCGTGAAATCGAGCACGAACTAGACCCTGCGTGGATTCCCGTGAACGAGGACACGTACACGCCTGCGTTGTTTGCACCGCTTCCAGACGCATGGATTGACACGCTTGCTGAGAAGGCAGAAGATGACGCGTCCTCGTGCGAGATCTCGCCGCACGATATGCTGCTGGACCGACTTACTAACGATGTGGCCGCACCGCTCATAGTGAGTGCAGACAACATGATAGAGACGGACCGAGGCATAGAAATGCCAATCGTTCGCACGAGCCACGAGCCACTAACCATGCAAAAACATGCCCCCGTCACCAGTAAGGCATCCTGCGCGCCGCCTCCGAAGCAAAGCGTTCGAGACCTCTTTGATTGGCGCACCGTTGCACCATCTCAGCAAGGTGTTGCATTGCCAGGACATGTCTACACACACATGATTGGTGAGCGATGGGACAGCGAGACATGGGTGGCGAAGCGGCGGAAACCCTCACAGACCCTCTTGTTGCGCACAGCGCACCAAGCAGCGAGAGCCGCTGGACGGCAACGTCAGCACCATGCGCCACATCTATACCCAGGGGAGCGTGCCTTGCTAGACAGCCGATCACTCACACTTGCTGCTCGGACATACCAGCAGCATTGGAGGCATGTGCTTGCGTATGAACGGGAGCACCACGAGTCAGAAGTCGACGAGCAGCGAGGCCAGCCGATCGAAGAGCTCATCGCGCAGGGCGTAGCGCTCGATGGACTCATGGCGTTTTGGCAAAAAGAACGGCACTTTGGCCGGCGTCTCGCTGTGTTCAAGTACCCAGGTTCGCGACGGCTGCCGCCACACAAGTTCCAATCGGGCACCGTGATCGATGTGGCGCCAGATGCACCCGACACACCAGCGGACTGGTATTTGCCTAAGCGAGCTAGGCGATTCACAGGCATCGCGGCGGCAGCAACACCAGCAGCAGCGCCACGATCGTCGTCGTCGTCGTCCTCGCGCACTGTCCGGATTCCGGCTGAGGTGCTGGATGTGACGCCCACACAGATGAGAGTGCGGTTCAGCGAGGCATACGAGCGCATCGACCTGAGTGCTTTCGACAGCTGGCGCATAGATCGCGGAGAAAGTAATGTGGTGAATGAGCGGACAGAAGCTGCGCTGGACGCGCTTTTGTACTCGCCCGCGGACGTCGTCCGTGCAATGACACCCGAAAAACAATATGCACTAGCAGGCACAGAGCTCCGTGATGTGCTGACGGGCATCGCTTCGCGGCCCAGTCCCATGTACACATACGATCAAAATGCGGACGGACTCTTTGCCAACGACCAGCGGATCCGCAGCTGGTACGAGCGGTACGCTAGAGATGATCCTATTCGTATGGACGGCGACCCTGACCTAGGACTCAACGCGAGTCAGCTTCAAGCTGTCGCGATGATGCTCAAGGAGCGCGTAAGCCTCGTGCAGGGCCCCCCGGGCACCGGCAAGACTCGCACTCTCGTCCAGACCGTGTCGCTTTTGAAGAGGCACTTCCAAGTGCCACATCCGATCCTTCTTGCGGCCCACACCAATGTCGCTGTCGACAACCTCGCTGAGGGGTGCGTGAAAGTGGGCCTACGCGTGGTACGTGCTGGCTCATCGACCGCGATGCGTGCGAGTCTGGAGCCTGTCTCGTTCGACGCTCAGTTTCAGCAGCATGCGAACTACCGCATGCTTTGTGCAGCCGAGAAGAACCTGCGTGAGCAGCAGCAGTACCGTGATGCGCTCCAAGAGCAGATCGCGCTCGCCAAGCAGGATTCTGCAGCGAGCCTGCGCCTCAAGCTCCGGCATGTGTGCCAAACTGTGACAAAGCTGACCGCCAAGTGCCATCTCGTGCGGAATCGCATGTATGCAGATGTACTGCACCATGCGGATGTGGTTTGTACGACCGCCGTAGCCGCTGGGTCGTCGCAGCTCGCTACGATTGACTTTCCCGTCGTGTTTCTTGACGAAAGCTCCATGGCCACTGAGCCGATCGCTCTGATCCCGCTTATGAAAGGCTGTGCACAGCTGGGCCTCGTTGGTGATCACAAACAGCTGCCGCCTGTGCTGCATAGTGCTGACGCGCGACACGCAGGACTCTCGATGAGCTTGTTTGAGCGGCTCATGCGCCGCATGATCGTGGGCCGCCGCGGCAAGACGGCTGGAAACACCATATCAGCGACCGCGGCCTCTCCTGCCGTCGCGCAGGACATGCGGCCGATCCCATCGATCATGCTATCTGAGCAATTCCGCATGCATCCTACGCTCTCGAGTTTTCCGAATCGGCACTTTTACGACGGTGCCCTGAAGGATGCGCCTTCAACAAGTGCTAGGCAGCCGTACAACAGTGTGTTTGCTGCACGCAATGCTCATGGCGAGGCACTGCCACTGACTCTCTTGACGCATGCGCCTGTACCATTCAGCACGGGCCTGCTGACCCGTGGCGTGTCGCCACACAACCAGCCTCAGGCCGACATGGTGCTGGAGCTGGTCTGTGACTTGCTCGAGCGGAATCCGTCGCTATCTGGGACAGAGATTGGTATCGTGACGCCGTACGAAGCGCAAGTCTGCTTGCTTCGAAAAATGCTCGCGGCAGCTGCCGCAGCCGTGGCCAGCCCAGCAACGCCGCCCGCTAGCTTCCCGTGGCTCAGTGAAGACGCCATGGATTTTCTTGCTGGCGTCAGCATCGCACGGGCACACGAGTTGGCTGCGATCGAGGTGCATACCGTTGATGGCTTCGAAGGGCGTGAAAAGCCAGTGATGATCTTTAGCACCGTCAAGGCCAGCGGCGGATCTGTCGAAGGCACAGCGGCTCTGTATCGAGCGCGGACTGAGCCGTCCGACGAAACAGCAGCACGTCTCGAACATGTGGCGAATGTACGCGGGGGCTATGTGGGATTCCTTGCAGATGCACGCCGCATGAACGTGGCTCTGACTCGTGCGCAGCGGCAGCTCTTTGTCGTGGGCAATCTCGAGACACTTTTGTGCGCGCGTCTGGGCGAAGGCGGCGCAGAAAATGTCGAGTGCCAGGATGTGCATGTGATCCGGCAGTACGCACGATGGCTACTCGCGCACGGCTACGTTGTGGACATGCAAGATGTACGTGACAGACAGTTGGATGCACAGCTTAGATAGCCTGCAATACATACACACACACACACACCTCCCATCATCAACAATAACATAGAAGCATCGATTGATACTTGTGCGAGTCGGAGTGAGAAAAAGAAACGTCCTATCTAGCGAACTTAGGGCTTCGATTCAGACTTCTCCTGCTTCGAGAGCTGAGCATGTATGTTAGTCGAGGGTTTCATGCGGGCCTTATACGCGGGGTATACATACGTCGTCGACAAGCTTCTGCTGCTTGTGCATCGACTCACGGACTGCCCAAGGTTAGTGCATCTACACTCGCACTTGCACCCACACGTACGCTTCTCAAGCTTCTCCTTCTCGTGCTGGATAATGTATTGGTCCTCCTGAGCCTGCCTCGTTAGACATCGTTCCAACCGGCATCGCCGGCGGCAGTCCGAGTGCGTACCTTCTCACGAGTGTTCCAGCCCTTGCTCCTAGCGATCGAGCCAGCAGGCGCGTCCGAGCCAGTGGAGTACATGCGCATCGACAAGGCGCGCGTAGCTGAGCGAAGTGTAGGCGTAGTGAGACGGAGCGATTGCATATTCGTCTGTTGAGTTCGTGTGAACACGGACGAACAGCTATACCCACCCGCAGCGTCGCTTATAGGCGTCGGTAACCCCGACCTCCGACCTCTTGGCACACCCTATTCGTCAGCATGCGTGGTAACACTCGTGCGCGCGGGCCATGTGGTCACGTGCTGGTGATTGTCGGGTGCGCTGGCGCTCCGGGCATGCCCGGCCGAAATGGCCGTCAGCAGCGAGCGTCGCTACGGAAGTGCTGAGGGTAAAGCGCCCAGGTGACTTTTTCGTCGCTGATCCGTTGTCGATCTATACATCATGTTTGCTGTGGCACAACGCTCGATGATGTCGGTGCGTATCTCGCGCGGAATGCGTACGCAGATTGTGATGGAGCTAATGCAGTAGGCGCGCGCGGCCGGCTTCCGTGCACTGTCTTCCTCGGCTGTGGCTCGCAAGGACATTCTCCAAGAAGCATACCTGCGTGAGCTCAAGGCGTACAAGGCGCCAGAAAAGTCGCCAGACGCTCACAAGGGACACGTGCGTGAATTCTCTTCGCCGCCATCGCCACAGGCCCCTTCGATGCCCTCATCGTCCGAGATTGCCTCGCAGCTCGAGTCGTTCACGTCGTCTGAACCAGACTTGGCGCCTAAGCCGGCGGCTTCGCAGGAGGCTGTGTCAGAGCAGCAGGACGTCAACGAATACCTGAGGGAACTCCAGGCAGACATCAAGGTCGAAGCTCACCACTAAGTAGGAGTTTGATTGACTCTTGATGATATGGGGAAGTTTCAATGTGAGGTTGTTTTGGGTCTCCCTTTCTTTCTCCATCTCTTCTATGGTCCTACACGTGCCGCTGCCCCTTCGGCTGTCCCTCTCACATCTATATAGGTAGTATGCTCGTGCTTCCTCTTGCGATGAGTGTGCCTGCGTATCGCAGCGTCGTAACGCCTCCAGGGAAGTAATTGGCGAGATATGTGAGTAGGCATCCGATCTGCATGATCGCAAATAGCACCGTCGGCAATCGCTTTTGAGCACCCAGTGCGAAGTAGAGCGTGAGCGCCATGGACGTCATGTAGCTGCAGATGTGTTCGTGTGTAAGTATGCACGGCCAGCCATTTTCCACGTACGCTACTGAAAACGGCCGTCGCTCTGGGCTCATCAGGTGTTGTATGTGCGCAACTGGACCCGTCAAGACAGCGAATCTGTGTGAGGCATGTGGTGGTTAGGCTCGATCTTTCTTCGACGTGGGGCAAACGTCGCATCACGTACCCTATCATAAAGAGAAGACTCCCCAACGTAAAGGCAAGCGCGAATTTGTGGGGTCGTGCCAGAAGGATGGGTGGCTGTACAAACAAGAAAGAGAATAAGAAACAGAGAGCACTGCCGACCAAGCATGCGATGAATCCAAGAAAGCTAAAAATGTAGGATGTGAGCGATCGTACTGATTCACGTACCGGTCCCAGTGACTCAAGCTGATGTATGCTTCTTCTTCATTCGTGCGCTCAACACTCCGAAGTGGTACGTATGCAGATAGACCACTTCGAAACCAGGATGCGATGCCGCTCCCAGTATCAGTGACGTCTGTGCCTGCGGCCGTGTCTGTGAACGCGTGAGTCAGTGCGTTGAATTCACTTGCGGGCGGGGGCACGTACCTGTGTGCGGTGTCCACGAGGCCCATCTTGGCATGGACATACTTATTACCCCTTGGCACAGACGCAGTTATTCTACCTAGAATGTCGTGAACCCAGTGCACCAACACCGATGTGCGCCCACAACAGATATTCGAGCGTGGGGAGATGGATGGGAGGGGGATTGCAATGTGCATCGGGCACCGATCGGGTCCTATAGATCTGTGATAGTACAGAGCGCGGCTATGAAAGTGACGCATGAAAGAGACAAGAACAGTGGCAAGGAAAATTTAGCCACAATTTCTTTGGATCTCCCAAATTTTCATTTTCAATCGAATGTTTTTTTTTTTGAATCATGTTTTCACATACCCTATCACGTTCCGTTCGATAGGGCGTGTGAAGTGAGCAACATGGCATGCGCACCAAGATAGCTTAGTGCGATGTGCCCTCGACCTCGAGCTGAGTACCACGGCGAACACTGCCCCAACCGACAAGACGCCAGTGCTTGTCAATACGACGAGACAGAGCGATCTTTTCACCGACTTCTGTGCAGGCCGGCGAGGTTAAGAAGACCTTGGCCAAGTCAGCCTTGACACTCATAACACGTCCGCCAGTCGATGTAGAACCAATGTTCACCATGAGTACTTCGTTGCGCGTGAGTTTCTGGACCTTTGTCTGCTTCTTATCGTCTGACTTGACACCCAGCAGGCGACGGAGCAAGAAGTAGTTGATTTCCAACTCTGTGTAGATAGCAGGGAGTTTGCCGACTTCGCCCAAAACCTGACCCACGAGACGGTCGGCACGGCACAGCGTTGGATCGATCTTCGTACCGACACCAATAAGACCACCGGGGACAGCGAACTTGAGCACATTTTGTTCGGCAAGTAGCGACACGATTCGGGAGTAGATTGGATAGCAGTGAATCTTGCCTTCTGCATCTTTTGTCACAATACCTGGGCGAACTTCAATCTCTTGACCAAGACGCAGTACACCAGACAGAATGGAGCCACCGGCGACACCGCCTTTGAGCTCGTCAATTTCAGCGCCTGGCTTGTTCACATCGAAGGAACGGATCACAATAAGTCGCGGCGTCGCAGAAAAGTCGCGAATCGGCACAGGCACACGCTTCACAATGTACTCGTTGACGGCATCAATGTTGTACTGGAGCTGGGCTGAGATCGGCACAATCGGTGCACCGTCAGCGACTGTCCCTTTCACGAAGCTGACGATGCTCTTCCAGTGCTCCTCAGCCGCCTGCTCGCGGATAAGGTCGACCTTGTTCTGCAGGATGATGATGTGCTGGAGCTTCATAATTTCCACTGCAGCCAGATGCTCCGAGGTCTGTGGCTGCGGGCATGGCTCATTGCCCGCAATCAGGAGCAAAGCCGCATCCATGACGGCAGCACCGTTCAACATGGTAGCCATAAGAATATCGTGTCCAGGACAGTCAACGAACGAGACATGACGCAATAGATTCATCTTTCCTGTGCAACCAGGGACCGGGCATGGTGGGTTGGGCTCTTTGCTCGATGGGTAGCTGCGGTAACATTGGGGCCTTGGGCACTTTTCATTTTCGCATCGGTAAATCTTCGCATTGGCATAACCGAGCTTGATGGTGATATTGCGAACCAGCTCGTTCTTGAATCGGACAGTCTGCACGCCAGAAATTGCCTTAACGACGGTGGATTTTCCGTGGGCGACATGTCCAATGGTACCTATGCAAGAAAAAAAGTGTGAGTATGTGAGTCACGCCAGGGTGATGCGCGTGCGGGACAATAAAGACACCCACACGCGCATAATCAGACGGGCAGGGGGGGGGTGGGGAAGCAAGACGCAACGTACCGATATTGATCGTAGCCTGGTTTTGGATGACCTCCGGGCTCAGAGGAGAGAGCGTCGACAAATCTGGATTCGCATTAGCCATATCAAAAAGCACAACGCACCAAGTTTGAGCTCCTGAACGTCGTCAGCGAGCTTGTCCACAGCGTCTGTCATGGTCGTATGCTGTGACTCGAATCGCTACCTTGCCTTCGCTAGGCTTAGGACGGACAGCGTACGAAAAAAAGCGGCGATACATCACGTGACCAGACCTCCCATGAGGCGGAGGGAGGGGGGCATTTGGAGTGCGTACGCGACGAGGGGAAATAAGTGAGTGCATTGCAACGCGCTGGTGCGGCGGCCTCTGGCTCGCGTGCAGGCCAGTGCGTGAAGTGGATTCGACTTATTGCGTCAGGTGGCCAGGGACGAGGGAAGGATCCTTGCTTTAGAAAGGACGGCAAAAATCACTACGCCTTTCCTCATCGACCCACGAAGCCTAAGCCTACACGTCCTTGGTGCTCTTGTTGGATGGCGGTCGCGTCGGCGACGCATACCGTGTGGTTTCCGGTTGTCTGTTGATCGAGATACCCTAGCACACGCACGATACATGCGTGTATCAGCAGTATGGGCTGTGCGTGTGCGACCGACATGGGCGGCAGGTGCAGTGACGCGCGGCACTGTGCCCATCCAGATGCGTGCGGCTGAAGTAGCAGAAAAGAAGCCGACCTCGCAGATCCCCAGGGACGTGCCACTAACATGGCTCAGCGTGCGATCGCTCATGGATTATTGCATGGGCCTTGGACGCTGGCGTTATGCACATCATCATAGAGCTGCGACGCTGCAAGACTTGCCTCTTGTGGATAGTTTCGAGACCCAATCGAACGTGCAGGCGACTCTTGATGCTCGTGGCATTCCCATGGAGCGCTTCATTCAGTGGTACAATGCATGTACGCGACGTACCTGGCGAGAATGCGCTGTCATACTCGAATCACTTGGACCCGGATGCATCCCGCCATTCGTGCTGCAGCGCGCATTGCATCGCATATCCAGCGTATCAGACGCCGCTAGTGCCGTGCGTCTCGTGCAGCTGCATCTATCAGGCTACAGTGTCAGCGAGGCCCATCGCTTGTGCCTCTTGTTGCTGTCTACATGTATCCGCCGACATCGGGCATGGCATATTGCACGGCCCCTCACGGCCTGTATCCTCGATACGGTCCAGCGTTGGCTCACGAAGCGTGAAAAGCAGCGATACATGTACTCCCAAGCGCTCCTGGTGTCTGCATGGACAGCGTTCCTTGATGGTATGCCTGATCCGAGAGTATGCGACGCCATGGAGCAGTTGTGGTGTGCGGCGCACGAGCGTGTGCCGGGAGCAGCCCACGCCATGGAGGCGTATGTATGTGAGAAGAGCGCGTCGTCGCGTTTCACGGCGAGCAAACTCCCTGTTGCGCTCGTCCGACACTGGCTTGCGACGTGCTCACACGCACACCGCGCGCCCTTTTTGCATCTGGCGATCCGTGTGGCGGCAGCGCACAATGATGCAGAACATGTGCGTATGTGGTACAAGGAACTCGGGAGTGGCGCTGGGCGCCATGCCGAGCTTCCCGCTGCTACAGAATCGCTGCGCGGTATTGACACGGAACAAGATAGCCGCACGACGACGTCGTTTCTTCGTGCACTTGCCATGTCGTCATCTCAAACAGACTTGCACGATGCATGGGCACTTTTCGATGCCATAAGCGGCTCGAGTATCGCGAATGCAAAACTGCCTGGGGCCAAAGTTCCAGATTGGATCCTAATGCTGCGCGCAGCAGCAGGCGATGCACGCATTCCTGCGCAGCGTGTGTCGGCGCTCTTACGGCTGTATGAGGGGAGAGCAACAGTCGCATCGGAAAAGGAGCTGCACAATGTCGCATGGCGTGTGCCGCCAGACATCCAGGCGCGTCTGGAGTCATCTGTGGCAGCTCACACGGCGCTGATGGAAGGGTTCATGGAACGCGGTGACCTAGCGCGCGCTTGGGCCGTCTGGGACGCCATGATTTGCCGAGGCATTGCTCCCGATATGTGGGCACTCATGACGCTCTGTCGACTATACATGGATGCGGGACATCCAGCTCGTGCACTGGAGGTTGTCATGCAGTGGTGTCACGAAGGTGTGCGACTCACGCGGCAGCGTGGCCCGATGCTCATGCAAGTGCCCACCCTTAGCAGCCTACCTCATGTGAACCTGCGGGTACAAATGCAACAGAAGAAAGAGTCGCGGCCAGCGCGATCAGCGCGCCATGCGTGGCGCGAAATCGCACAGACACGGTCCATTCAGCATGACGACGGCTCGTCCAACAACGCATCGGGGCCACAAGAAGCCAAGCAAGTTTATTCGAATGCGCATGTTGTTCGACTTCGTCCGACAACATACCTGGCCAACACTCTGCTTGCCGGCTTGTACCGAGCGCGGGCCTTTGAGACACTTATGCTCGTCTGGCAAGCACTTGGGCCTACGTTGCATGTGCGCCCTGATGTCGCATCTGTTGATCTTATGCTGCGTGCGGCAACCGCCGAAGCGCGAAGTGCACTTACGCGCGCCCATTCGATGTGGGCGCCAGCTGCGCGCGCCTATTTTCGGCGCATTCTTCTTACCCAACACCCTGAACTGCATGCTTGCAAGAACCCTCTTGAAGCACCGGGCAAGCGTGCATGGATTGTGCGAAGTGAGCTGCAGCTCAGGCGCTGGGAACGCTGGATTGACCAACGTGTGCGTGCGTTATGGCGAGGCGCGTCGTTCTCGAGTGCGTCATCTTCACGACCCGAGCAAGCGCCACACAATGAAGATGTGCCCATGACTTTGTCCGAGACACTGTCGTCTCCGTACATTTGCTATGATGCGCGCGTGTTTCATCAGTACTGTGAATTGCTGATCACGCTGCTTGAAGCACCGATGCAGTTAGCGTCGTGCCCAGACCTGTGTGAGGAGTTGTTCCTCGTAGCCGCGTGGATGCGCGCCTTGGACATTGTGCCATTACACGAGACACTGTGTCTGTGGTGCTCGGCACATGATGAACTACTTCCACCCGCTGCTAGCACGGCGGCATGGCGTGCTTGGCTCGCAGCATGGCTTGGCGAGGATCGTGTGCCTACGGATGCCCAATTGGGCCACTGGTATCGAGTGCACCGTGCAGCAAAGCAGCATGCCGCTGCCTTCACACCGGCGCCATAAGGCATGTCTCTGTCGTATATACGCCAGCGAGACGCGCGGCTGGCGGTACACCACGGGGTATGTCGTCAACCTTTGCGAACGACGCCGCCTGAGGCTGTGCCTCAGTGGGAAGCAATGCGCTGTGTGTGTGTGGATCGTACAGACCCAGTGGGGGCTCGCGCTCGCGCCGCGCATGAGCACGCGCTCTTGCATCGACCATGGGGGTTAGCTCGCGTTCCCAAGGTGGACGTGTGTCGCAGACGAGGTGCTCGCTGTCGATGGCGTGCCGTACCTCAGTGGCTGTGGTCGACGACGACGACGATGTCGTCGCTATCGCTGTCTCCGCCGCTGCCACAGCCGAAGTGGCCAGCAGTGACGCCGAACGAGCCTCTTGCTGGTGCCGAGGGAATGCTACCAATCGCGAACGACGAGAGGCAAGGAGCTCGGCGTTCGCTGCCCGCACACTGCGCGCGTACTCAGCGAGCCAGTTTTCCTCCGTGATTTGGGCACGCAACAAGAACTGCCGCCGCTGTGCAGTGTGGCCATGACGATCAAATGGCGCATGTCCAGCATCGCCAAATGTCGTCGTGACGACCTCGCCTTGAGGATCGACAGTGGTGTGCGTGGAGGCATCAGGGCGCCTGCGCCCACGCTCGCGCTCACGATCGCTTTCTCTGCGCCGCTCTGCCCGCAGAATATCCTGCATCGATGGCTGCGATACCGGTGCGCCTTCTCTTTTCCCACTCGCACGTGCCTGTGCCTCGTAGTAATCGTCCGTGACCAAACGCCCGCGCTCCACGACACGCGCGCCCATGAGCTGGAAGACGGAGCGTGCTGCCACCATAGTGACATTTCGTGTACGCAATGTGCTGTTGAGCCGGCCATCGTTGACAAGCTGCTCCTTTTCCTCGGGCGTGAGAAAGATCTTGTGGAAGAGCGGATTTTTGCGGAAAAAGTATGCCGAATCTCGATAGCCAAGCCCACGTGCAACGTCAATCGATAACATATACAGGCGGTCCGGCGTGTCGCGCTGCGGCGACGAGAGCGTAGCGATGCGATATGTGCGCCCGCCTAGCAAGCGCCCGTTCTTGTCGACTTTCTTCTCGCCAGCGGGATCTGTGTCCAAGACCAATCCATCATTCTCTATCCGGTATACTTGCCCTTCAATCTCGACCATATCGTCTTCTTCCATGCCGCTGTGTTCGTCTGCATCAGCACCCTCTGCGACACTGCGTTCGTCTTCGTTCTCTGCCTCTGCAGCTCCTTGAGCATCGTCGAGTGGGTCCTGTAGCTCGTCCGTGGCATCCTGCGCCGTGGGCACATTGCGTGTCGAAGAGACACGTGCCGATTTGCGCGTACGTAGCAGCGGCCGCCTCTCTTCGACGGCATGACTCGTGGGATCTGAGTCGTCGCCAGACGCGTCAGACACTGGCGTCTTGGCTCTCGGACGACGCGGCCTTGTGGAGCGGCGTGGAGCATCCTCCTCTGTTGCAGCAGTTACAGACGTAGAACGCGTGGTTCTTCGAAGGCGCACCATGCTCTCGTGTAGTGTTGCCGCGCGGCCTGCGTTGTCGGGGAACACACTACGATCACGGTCCACCACGTCGACGGCCGCGCACGCCTCGATGCCTGATCAGCCAGCCTGGTTCACATGCACGAACGGCGGTGGACCAGGGACATGTCACGTGATCTCGCGTCCACCCCCACCCCCCTTCCCCTTCCCCAGGGGCGTGCTTGGCGCCTCGAAGCGCACGCAGCGGCCAGGTCGGCGGTCGCTCTCAGTGTTCGTGGGGGGTGGATTTTGTGAAAGACTGCTGCAAGTTTAGACCACACGACTGGGGCTGACTGACTACGAACGATGTTCGGTTGCGGCGGAGCGGCGGCTCGCAACATGGAAACGAGTCTGCCGCCATCGCACCCAGTGAATCTGCGGAAGCAGGTGCACTTGACTCTGGATCCATCGTTCTCCGTCAAGAGCTACATCGGCGCCGCGTCGACGCTCCTCGAAAAGGCCCAGATGGCTGATGCACAGGGCCAACTTGAAATGGCCTTTGTGCACTATTTGACGACAGCTAGGTGCGTTTGCCTGTATGTTGGCACATGTGCCAAGCTAACAACATAACAGCGTTGCATCGTTTGTCCCAAAGCACACCGAATGGGCTAGCGTCAAGCAGCAACGAGGCCCCATCTTCTTGGCATACCAGGAACTGATGAACCGCACTCCCGATATCGTCAATCGCGCCAATGCGATCGAAAAGGAACTCAAGGCGCGCGCAGAAAGCCTCTCCTCTGCCCAGGAGTCGTATGAACTGGATCTCGCCACCCAGGGCTTGGAGGACGAACCAGCACCCGACGAAGGAATGCCTCCGCCACCCTACTCTGCATCGTCTTCGCCCCCCGATCCCCCTCCATACCGACGGGCTCCACGACTTCCTACGCCTTCAGCCTCCTCCTCAGCGATGCCAGCGTCGGCGTCGACATCGCCCGCACATGCTCGTCTCTCTGTCGCGTCCTCGCCTCCACGACCACGTACGGGGGGCGTGCCCCTCCAGCCCGATGCCCCCGCTCTTGCACGAACGCCTTCACTTAGGCCGACTGCTGCGCCTTCATCGTCCTCGATGTTGCGGCAAGACTCGCCACCGAAACCCACGATACCCATTGGCCAATGTCTTTCTGTGGAGCAGCTATGGACGTACATGTATCCGGGCTTTGACCGGACGACCGACGATTCGGGCCAAGAGTTTCTCGTGAAGCGCGTCGGCCTGTCTATTCTCCTAGTCGATGTGCGCCCTCGTATAGAGCACGAGACAGGCTTCCTGCGTGGTGCAGACACAGTGTGCATTGATCCTAAGCTGCTTCTGGCGCCACCCGTATCTGCGGCTGAGTTGCAAGCATCCCTGCCGCCGAATGAAGCTGCTTTCTTCGCGCGCCGTGCCGAATACGACATGCTTGTATTGTACGATCAAAAGACACGCTCTTTCGGCTCACAGGGCAACGCCACGCCTGAGCAGGAGCGGCTCGAGACGGTCATTCAGGCCATCGAGTCTGATGTTCTATACTCCCCGTGCCTTCTACGGGGCGGCTTTGACTCATGGTTCCGCCAGGTCGGCGAATGTGGAATTATCTCTCTTAATGGCATGCGACCATCGTCGTCTTCTTCCTCGTCCTTTGCGACAGGTGCGAATGCTCCGCTGTTGTCACACCCAAGACGCTCAGCACCTGCGACTCACGCGCGGACCTCCCGACTTACCCCGCCCAGCATGCCGCCACGCACGTATCAGCAACACCAGCCCATGGCGCCGACGCTCTCGTCGTCGTCGTCGTCTTCGTTGTCGTCGTCCCCCTCTTCTTCTATCCCATCTCTATCACCATCAAGCTCTCAGCTCAATGCACGCTTCGAGTACCCAAAAGTAGGCGCTTTCTCTTCCTCCCTGTCTTCTGTCGCACCGATGCCGCCAGCGCCCGCGATGCCAGCGCCCATGCCAGCCTCTCTCATTGCCGGGCCTGTTAGAGATGTCATGGCCGCGCCGAGCTTTCCAAAGCCGCGCGACATCCGCATTGGCCTCACCGGACTCCGGAACTTTGGACAGACATGCTACATGAATGCGACTATTCAATGTTTGAGCGCATCGGTTCTCCTTGCACAATACCTGCTTGACGGCACGTACAAGCGCGCTATCAATACACAGAATCCCCTCGGTACGAGGGGCGCTTTAGCCAATGCATTTGCCTCGCTTCTGCGTGCGCTGTGGTCTGAGCAGTCTGTGTCAGTGGCACCGACGGCGTTCCGTGAGGCGATCGGACAGTTTGCGCCTGCATTCCGAGGAAATGAGCAACAGGACAGCCAAGAATTCCTCATGTTCCTGCTAGATGGGCTGCATGAGGACCTGAATCTCGTGGTGCAGCGACCGCCGGCTCTTGAGCTCGGTGAGGCACAGCAGGCAGAGCTGAGTCGGCTTCCTCAGCAGCTTGCTAGCGTCGCAGAATGGAGCCTGTATCGGCGGCGCAATGACAGCATCGTCGTCGACACCTTCCAGGGTCAGCTCCGGAACCAGCTCACGTGCCTAACATGTGGGCATACATCTATTACCTACAATGCATTTATGTCCCTCTCGCTGCCGGTGCCGACAGGCCGTGGCGTCTCGCGCGCATCGCTGTACCAATGCATGGATGCGTTTGTGCGCGAAGAAGTCCTTGAAAAGGGTAACGCATGGCACTGCCCAAAATGCAAAAAGCCTCGCCGCTCGACGAAGCGATTGAGCCTCGCTCGTCTTCCGCCTGTCCTGATCATCCATCTCAAACGCTTCACGTTCCGTGGACCTGCCTCCAACAAAATCGAAACGCCCGTTGTATTCGCCACTGACGCACTGGATTTGTCAAACTTCATGCCGCCGCCACTTCCTCCAGGTACATCTGTGCGTGGCATTCCCATCAGCGAGAGTCAGCGTCCACCATACTTGTATGATTTGTTTGCCGTGACGCACCACTTTGGCACGCTGCACTCGGGGCACTATACGGCTTCTGTACGCACACAAGGCATTTGGTACTATTGCGACGACAGCCGCATTACGCCGAGTGATGCACAGATTCAGACATCGTCCCCGTATGTACTGTTTTTCAGCCGCCGCCCTCCATAGAATGTATGTTAATGACAGCTGTAGAGACACAAGGAGTGTGGGGTAAGGTAGAAAATACCTTGCCGTCGTCGAGGCACTTGTTGTGCTGTGGCATCGCATGGCTGGGCGGTGTGCTGATTAAACATAAGCCTCGTCCTGCGCCTCTCTCCACAAACATACGCACGCCATTGTGCTGACGAATCCTCGAAATCAAGTAGCCTAGCAGCACGTCCAGAATTCATTGCGTGTCGTTGTGAACTTTGAATCTATGCGGGAAGTGTGGACTCAATGGTATAGGCGCGTAAATGCGTATGTGAAAAAGAGTCCCACACTCATGTTTGGCGTGCCGTTCGTTACGTCGATGGTCATCGGCACGTTTTTTCTTGCACAGATCACGCAGGCTCGGTACATCCAGCATGATCACAAAATTCGCGTCATGTCGCAGGAAGAGAAGCTTGATCTTCAACGAGATCGGAAACCAATTGATATTCGTGAAGAATACTTTGTACGTTACTTTCAAGCAGGGAGGCACTAGCGTTCACTAACAGCAGAAACTGGAGAGTCGCGCAGATGAGCTCGAAGATTGGGAGCCCAAACGCGTCGCACGGCCGCAGGGCATGCCTGAATGGGGCGGTGTGCCAGCTGCTGCACCTGAAGGCAAGGAGGCTGTAGATGCTGACTTTTCTGCTTCGTCGTCGCCGTCATCATTCTTTGCGCGTCGTCGCAATCAACACGTGGAAGCAGAGGAACGACCTGATTCAGATCCTGATACCACACCAGTGCCGCCTGCACGAAAGCCGCCTGTCGTTCTGGGACCCGATGGGAAGCCATGCCGCGCGTGTAATTCAAAGCTAGCATTTAGCTCGGCGCTCCGCGCAGCATCGAGGTCATCGACAAATACTTCGTCAGCCCCTGTTCCACCGCAAGATGACTGCCCCCCTGATGTCGAAGAGCTGGGCCGTGCTACATGGACGTTTCTGCATTCAGCTGCGGCGTACTATCCAAACGAGCCTAGTGACATACAGCGCAGGTCGATGCGTGCTCTGCTAGATGCTTTGCCACATGTATACCCATGTTCGGTGTGTGCAGAAGATCTGGGTCGTGCGTATGCGACAAGCGACATAGCCAGTGAACATGCGCGTGAGCGTGCTGTCCAGAGCGGCCCAGGCCTGCGTCGCTGGCTGTGTGAGGTACACAACCAAGTAAACGAAAAGCTTGGTAAGCCGGTGTGGGACTGTAATGACGTGAAGCGGCTTGCTTTTCGGTGGTTTGAGCCACCAGAGGAGCGCGAGTGTTAATACAATTGTTGTAGCAGGGTAGATGCGACAGTGAGATCTCTGCACTCGCGTGTGTCATAGCAGTTGTACTGGCAACTGTCCCACAAACCAATCGAATGCATCTTGACACTTTTTTTATAGGAAAGGGAAGCTGGTTCGCATTGTACACTCATCTTGCACTGCCGGCACTGTGTGTGAGACGTAGTCACGACTTGTGTGTCCGACCCCCGCTCACATGCGGTCTTGGTTGGTCTACGCCCACTACCCATCAGGACAGGCATTCGAGTGACCGCAGAGTTATGGGAAAATTGGACGCATTTTTCGTCAGGTGGAGTAAACCAAATGATGAGCGAGGTATCTTCAAGGCAACCAACTCAGACTACGAACACTATGAACGTCCCGCAAAAGCATGCACTGAATCGCCAGCAGCATGCGGAAGAAACTTGGCACTGGTACTAGTGCCACTGCCCATAGTATTGCGTGAGCGTGCACCTGAGACAAAGGGAGACGCATGAGCGACTCCCGCCAGATCTGATAACGTGTCTGCGGGGCTGAAGCCGTCGATAGGCTGCTGCTCGAACGCATGTCGCGCACGGTCCCATGACGAGCCCCATGCAGGCTGGAAACCATGCGGCTCAAAGGCATGCGCCATTGATGCAGACGGCGTCGATAGACTTGGCAAACTTGGTATAGGGCCTAGGTGCGAAGTTGTAGGGGCAGGTGGGACAGACGCCATCGACGAGGCCGGTGCCATGTTTGAGCCAGGCGTCGCCGCCGCTGCCGCTGCGGCGGTGGCAGCAGCAGCAGCAGAAGACGCATGCGATGTTGGCGGACTCGAGATGCTCAGACCACCCAGGCCCAAATGATAGCCTGGTGCCGACCACGGCGACCCATAAAAACCAGGCGTGGTGAGTGGCGGCTGTCCAAACGGACTTGTGCCAAGAGGCGGGCCATTCGCAGCAGTGCGACGTCCACGCGGCTCTATAGGCTCGTCATCGCCGAGAGCTGCACTACCTAGGACGCCTCCTTCCGCTACCACATCATTCCCAGTGGTCAAGGACCGCCGCGGCCGCTCAATCGGACCAATGGGAGCCACCACGGGGCGTGAAGGTGTCGAGGGCAAGGCAGACGCGGCCGTAGACGCCCCTGTTGATGGCGCTTCTCGCGCATGTGGCATTAGAGCATTGAGTCCCAGGTCAAAGTCATGCGTTGCACCACTGCCGACGCCGGCGCCACGGCGCCGTGTGGGCGTCGATGTAGGATGCAAGGACAGGTGACTAAGTGCATGCGTCGTCGATGGCATGTAATCAAAGAAAGACGCTGGCGTCGCTGGCGCTGCAGAGGTCGTTGGCGGCGGTGCAAAGTCAGGAGCACCATGCGACGACATGTTGGCCGGTTGCGCTGTGTGTGATATGCCTGATGGGCCATGTGTTGTGGCTGCTCTTGGCAAGGACTCAAATGCATGGCGCCCGAGCGAAGGCAGCCGTTGGTGATCCCAAGCATCGCGTTCCGTCGTGACGGAGCCAAAGGTCAGCGGGGCAAATGGTTCAGATGCAAACAGGGCATGGTCAACTGTGCCAGGCAACGATGCAGGTACTTGCGCAGGGAACGGTGCAGACTTGCGAGCGGGAATATGTGTGGGTGCAGAGGCGGGACTTGTCGTTGATGACGGCGATGGGGAAAAGAGAGAGTGCGGCTGCTTCGTAGCCGGTGCTTGGGCATGAGCTTGGGCCAGTGACCGCAAGTCGCTCTCGCTCTTTTTCAAGCGCTGGCGCCGCTCCTGATTCCGGCGTCGACGCTCGTCCGCCTTGTGCTCATCCGCAAGCCGGCGTTCCTCTGCTTTGCGCTCGGCCTGTCGGCGGCGCTCTTCTCGCTTTGCAGCTTCTCTGCGCTCCATCTCTTTGCGCTCGGCCTCTTTGCGCTCGGCCTCTTTGCGCTCGGCCTCCTTACGCTCGGCCTCCTTGCGAGCCGCCTCTTTGCGAGCCGCTTCCTTGCGCGCCGCCTCCTTCTTCTCGGCCTCTTTGCGCTCGGCCTCACGCTTGCGTTGCAGCTCTTCTTGGCGCTTTCGATCTGCCTCACGAGCAGCCGCCTCTTCGGCCGCTTTTTCCTGTTCTTTCCGCAGACGCTCCTCCTCCTTCTGCTGGCGCATCTGCTTCTTCCTGTCTTTCTTGCGCTGGTTCTCCTTGGCTCGTTTAGCCTCCCGCGCCTTTTCATTCGATTCTTCCTCTTCGAGCTCACGCAGCAACTCGAGCTGCCGCTCATGCGCTACACACTCTCGGTAGGCTTTGAGCACACGCTGCTCCAGAGTCCGGGCGGCGAAGATCTGGAACATGCGCCAGCCCTGCTCACGCTGCTCGTCAGGCGAAAGTTCCAGCTCGCTGTGAACAGAGTCGTCATCCACGGCATCTTCTGGCGACTCGAGAGCGGCGCTGCGCTCGATCAGCTGTTCCATCATCAGCACGAGTTTTTGCACTTCATTACTAGACAGGTCATCGGCCACAGAGAGAATGCCTTTGACTGTCAAGGTCGAGTTGATGCAGTAGCAATCAGGACTAAAGCATTGGCCTCCGGGATGCAGCCGACGATCGTGCCGCTCGATCTCATCATCAAAGTCGTCTTCATACTCGTCTTCAAGCACATCGTCCTCATACTCCTCGTCGTCCAGTTCATCGTAGTACATGTCGTCTGTCTCCGCACCAACGTCTGGGATGAGGCGCCGCTCGCTATTCGGCGTCTCTGGATACGTCCCTAGTTTCCGTCGCCGTGTACGAAGGGAATATCGGGCAAGGATCAAATTGGCCCCTATGACGCCTCCGTGGCTGTCAAGCGCCACACTTCCTGGGAAAGGCCCTGGGCTCTGTAGCTCCGGCCCGCCGTCGCCTGCCGCGGCCGCCACGGCCGCGGCAGCAGCGGCAAAAGTTCGGTCGACTGGACCTGTCTTTCTTGTCGCATGCGTTTCGACTGCATCATAGTACAAGCCATACAACTCGCAGATCTTTGCATCGATCGTCATGCGTTTCCGCACGCATATCGCACATGTGCATGCATGTCGTTGGTATTCTTTCAGTCTGCGCAGAACATTCTGTTCGTCTGCCTCGACAAGCGCGCGTCGCTCCTGTCGCGATAGAGAAAGCCAAAACTCATGGATCTTGTCTCGCTCTTCGGCGCTGCCGATGGTGAGCGCACTTCCACTGGGCGGCGGCGCCGCACCCGCCATATGCATTGGGAACATGGGCGCGTGCTCGCCGTTGACATTCAACGAGCTCTTTGTACGCCTTTGCATCGCTGAATGAGGTGGCGGCGGCGCTGAAGTAGGAGCAGGAGCAGGAGGTGGAGGAGCGGCAGCTCCTGTCCGTGTGGCCGTGTGGAACATCATGGGCAGCTTGCCAGCAGCACGCGAAGACGGCAGTGGTGCGTGTGGCGCAGCCACAGGCACAGTCGGCATGCTGCGCTTCGGACCCATGGTCGGTGTCGTCGCTCCTACTGGCGCCAGAGGTGTTGTTGAAGCAAGTCGCCGGTCCATGGATGGGACGGAGACTGGCGTTGGTGTCGGCGCTTGGGTTTGGGCTTGAGCCTGCAGTTGCGCTTGAACCTG
>ERZ500990.155-NODE-155-length-24530-cov-4.770827_pt1 | contig 24530 bp, 9 predicted proteins | sample MGYA00248876_ERZ500990 | MGnify/ENA primary metagenome ERZ500990 (study PRJEB25958, sample SAMN03398517) | human skin metagenome | study: EMG produced TPA metagenomics assembly of the Human Skin Microbiome Metagenome (human skin metagenome) data set.
CTTATCGACTGAGCTCTTTTCCAAAATTTTGCGTCGCGATGTACTTAGCGCTAAGGCGCCAGAGTCATCTGCGCGTATGTCAGACGGGCATATTGCTTCACTCTTGGCTGTTGACATGTTCAAAATCGACTCCTTCTTGGCTTTCGTGCACCAACCTGTCGTGGAATATCCACTCACTATATTATTCTGTTCCCTTTATCTCTTCCACCTCCTCGGGCCTTCCGCTTTAGTCGGTTTATCCGTGCTCATCGTCACTGCGCCGCTTCAGACCCAGTTGTCCAAGTTTATGGTTCGGGTGCAGGATAGTATTCTACAAGCGACAGATGCCCGACTTGACTTGGTCAACGAAGTGTTTTTGTGCATCAAAACAGTGAAATTTTTTGCGTGGGAAAAGCCGTTTCTTGATCGTTTGTATGCATCTCGTGCGAAAGAATTGGTTATGCTGGCGCGAAACAATCTTATATCGGTTACATACAACTTCATTTTTGTTGGCATGCCGATGATGGTGACAATTGCTACTTTTGGCACGTACACCTACGTATTTGGTCACCCACTTACAGCCAAAACGGCATTTACGGCGCTTTCGATCTTTACATCGCTGCGTTTGCCACTTTCGGATTTTCCAGAAATGATTGTTTTGATGCTAGGTGCGATTGTCTCCGTGCGTCGCATCGATGCTTTTCTCAAGACGCAAGATACCAGCAAGTATGAGCAGCTCCAAGCAAGAAACGAAGATATTCACCCAGCTACTTCCTTCTTGGGCTTCCATAATGCTACCTTCGCTTATAACCCGCAAGACCCACATTCTTTTCGATTGTCTCAACTTAATTGCCGCTTTCCTGTTGGTAAGCTGAGCGTGGTTTTGGGACCAGTCGGATCAGGTAAAACCTGCCTGCTCCTGTCTCTTATGGGTGAGGTCCATCGTCTTGAGGGGACCACTTTTACGCCATGTCCCGCTAGTCGCAGTATGCTTCGATCCGATCCCCAAACGAATCTGACAGAATCCGTCGCTTATTGTACTCAAAATGCATGGCTTCTTGGTACAACTGTGCGTGAGAATATTTTGTTTGGAACCGAGTACAATGAGAAAAGATACCGTGAAGTTCTCCATGCCTGTGCTCTTGAACCTGACTTGGACATCTTGGAACACCACGATGAGACAGAAGTAGGTGAAAAAGGTACTTCCCTCTCTGGCGGACAAAAAGCGCGGATTGCACTGGCTCGTGCATTTTATTCCTACGCCAGGCATATCCTGATCGACGATGCGCTTAGTGCTGTCGACGCGCAGACTGCTGAGCATTTGTATCATCACTGCTTCCATGGTCCACTTGCTAAAGATCGCACAATTGTGCTGGTAACCCATTCTGTATCTTTGGTCTTGCCTACTGCGGTCTATGCGGTTGTCATGGATAATGGGCGTATATCAGCAGACGGAAAGCCCATGGACTTGATTCAAGCAGGTCAGATCAATTCGACATTGCAGGATCCTGTTCCGGTTGCACCTTTTTCCCAAGCAGAGAACAGTGAATCATCAGAGCAAGAAGCCAAATGGAAAGCAGCAAACAAACGACGTGCTCGTAAAAACAAGTTTGCTAATGCGGAGTCGATTGATCGTAAGGCTCGAGGCATGGAGCTTTATGCCATGTACATGAAGTCTGCCGCTCAACACACATCTATCGCAGTGGGACTCTGGCTGCTTCTGCTTTGTATGTACGTCATTGTACGCACTTCAGATATAATGAGCAACGCATGGCTCAAAAAATGGGCAAACTCTTACGAAACTAATGTGAGTACATTTGACTACTTGGTCCAAATGTTGTATATATTCCGTGAGGAGCCAGCACCAGACATGGACCGGACTAGATACTACCTCTTTCATTATATTCTCCTGGTACTTTTGTTTATTCTTGTGTCCACACTACGTGACTCACTACAGTATTATATCTCGCTTCGTGCTTCTCGCCTATTGTATTCGCGGGTGCTCCATGGTCTCCTGTATGCCTGCCCTCGCTTCTTTGATGTAACACCCATTGGTCGTATTATGAACCGCTTATCCAAAGATGTTGAGACAGTGGATCAAGATATGGCCCCAAGCCTACGGATGATGATTGAAGCGGTGGTCACGTTAGCTGCTATTCTAGGCATCATATGCTGGGCTACACCTAGCTTTTTGTACATGGCAGGCTTTGTTTTAATCATGTACTATGTGATTGCCTCATTGTATCTTGGTTCATCTCGCGAACTGAAGCGTATTGAGAGTGTGGAACGGTCACCCCTTTTCACACTATTAGGAGAGACATTAGCGGGCACCGTCACAATTCGCGCATTTGGTGACAGTGAACGTGTCATTCGCCGTTGCTTACATGTTGTGGATCGAACTCACAGAGCTTTTCTATATCTATGGTATGAAAATCGTTGGCTGAGTATGTGTGTGGACTTTATGGGTGCTATTGTCACATGCATTACAGCTACTTTGCTGGTAACAACCGGAGCTGATGCGGCCCTAACTGGATTTACTTTGGCATACGCGGTTCTTATTGTACAAACTGTTCTCAGAATTGTGCGAAGATATACTACCACTGAAATCAATCTTAACTCGGTAGAGCGCCTTCAAGAATATCTTGATGTTCCTGCTGAAAGGCAAGGCGGAGAAGAACCACCAGCGCACTGGCCATCGAGCACAGGCATGATCCATGTCCGGGACCTGTCGGTTCGCTACGGTCCCGAGCACCCTCTGGCCCTTTCGCATGTGAGCTTTGATATCCAGCCTGGCCACAAGATCGGCATTGTGGGTCGTACTGGCAGCGGTAAATCGACTCTGTCACTCGCCTTTTTCCGTTTCCTCGAAGCTGAGAATGGTTCGATAACGATCGATGGCATTGACATTTCTCACATCACCCTCGAGTCTCTGCGCCGTCGTCTCACTATTATTCCACAAGACTCACAGCTTTTCCGTGGCACCATCCGCTCAAACTTGGATCCATTTGGTGTGTCTGACGATGGGGACATGTGGTTTGCTTTGCAGCGTTGCCAACTCGCTGCAGCCGGATCTAGTCCTCAGGTACCTGGCGGAGGAAGCGTCGTCAAGTCATTGGATGACCCCGTCGAGCAGGGTGGATCCAACTTCAGTGCTGGACAGCGGCAGCTGCTGTCGCTGGCTCGTGGCATGCTCAAGATGCGGGAGAGCCGGATCTTGATTTTGGACGAGAGCACAGCGAATCTTGATGCTGAATCAGATGCCTTGATCCAGCGGACAATCCGTGAGCAGATGGCGCCTGGCGCTACCATCTTGACCGTGGCTCATCGCCTGAAGACGATCATTGATTACGACAAGGTTCTTGTTCTCGGAAAGGGTCGTGTGTTAGAATACGACTCACCGTCACGTTTGTTGGCAAATCCGAACAGTACATTTCATATGCTATGTGAACGCTCCGGTGACTTGGCTCAACTCAAAGCGGCAGCAGACCAAGCACTGGCCACCTCCACACTGTAGAAAGTAAATAGGATAGATCGCAAGGGTTCTTCAAGACACCGCCTGGTATGCCTGAGGACGAGTTTTTCATATCTGCGACAAGCAATGTACCGGAATTTCGCGGGCAGACGCTCGTTCTCCCTGCGATAAGTATTGGATCAGTACCGCAACTTGCTCTAGATTTACTGATACATGCACCCACACTCGCATGCAGACGTGTTGGATACTTGGACGGAAGTCAGTGCGTTCCATTTATTTCGCCGCCCGAACCATCCATGCCGGCGCATGAAGTTTTCACTGCATTAGATGTATACGAATCTTCCAAAGGGTTAACGCTTGTTCAGCAGCGGAGTCCTGTGATCAAGGCATCACGAGCATTGTTTACGAGACGCCTGATGCATTGGATTCAAGAGGCTGGTTTTACCAACGTGCTGATCATTTCAAGCATGGATGCGGCAATGCGAGTGGATACTGAATTTTCAACTCCCATTCTGTATAAGCGCCCAAGTGAGGCTGAAATGACGCGCTTGTCGAGTGCTATTTCACGGTTGTATCCTCCTTTCCAACCTCCTGCTTACAAAGGTCCAGGTATCCCACCCATGCCAGGCAGTGGTATCACGCGCATGTATCTAGAACATGCTCCAAAGTGCACAACAGCTCTGATTATGTTTTGCTCTGAAGGGGATAACCGTGAGGATGCTCACGAGCTGGTTCGTCATATTTCAGCTATTTGTCACCTGGGATTGCAGAGGTGTACCGAACCACCCAGCTGGACGTTTATGTATGGTTCTGCTCCTGCAGATCTTTTGTATGGCTAGGGTTTATTTTTGAGGATATCTTGTAACAGCCCCTTGGTTTGTAAGTGTGCTTGCCCATGCTGCACAAGCCAGGTGTGCATATGCTCGGCAATTCGAATGGTATCATGAGGCATGTCTGCTAAGCGTGCAATATCCAGTCCATGAGACACGCGATTTACACCTGGACGCACCCGATGTGAAAAGGACATGGCGTCACCCTGCTTCTCAAGCCGTGTACAGTAAAATTCAATCGCTCGGCAAAGGGCCTGGGTCTCATATTGGTTAGAAACATTCTCACTCAGTATGTCGGCGAGTTCATAGTAATGCGTTGCAAAAAGAGACCGGCATTGAATGCGCATAACCAAAGTGTATAAGACAGAAAATGCGACGGACAGTCCAACAGAAGTGTTTGTGCCACGACCAATTTCATCAGCAATAACGAAGCTCCGCGGTGTTGCTCGATGTAGGAGTTCTGCTGTCTCCGTCATCTCGACCATAAATGTACTGCGACTGTGAAACAAGTCGTCTTTAGCACCAACACGACTGAATATGGCATCAACGAGGCCGAGACGTGCTTTTTCAGCTGGAACGAATGAGCCTGCCTGTGCGAGGACAGCTATCACGGCATTCTGACGGAGAAATGTTGACTTGCCACCCATGTTAGGGCCTGTTATAAGATGCAGCCGTGTCTCTTTGCCAATTTTCAGGTCATTCTTCGTGAACAAACGCTCACGCTCTAGCAAACCCATTTCCACACTTAGATGCCGTCCACCTTGTATGTCGAAACTAGTTGAATCGTCCATGATCGGACGGACAAGATTGAGTTCTTGTGCGACCTGTGCAAATCCAAGCAGGACGTCGAGTTGATCGATAAGACGGGCGTTACGACGCAAGGCGGCAGTATGCTCAAGAACTTCAAGACGTAGCGCCTCTAGCATACGGCTCTCGTATTCAGAAAGCTGCTCTCGAAGTTTTTGCAACTTCATCCCGATTCGTGTCCATTCGGCATGGTAAAAAGTCCGTGTGGTTTTTGTTTTGTAGGCTAACGACAGTGAATCATCCACTTCACCCTTAACAGAGGGGAAATGCACAACGTGCCCCTGGCCCATGAGAAACTTGAGTGTGACAGCTTCTGAATGCTTTTCACGAAAAGCATTTTCAAGCTTACGCGCTTTCAAACGTAGATCATTATACTCGTTAGTCAAGGTTTGCAGAAGGGGTGAAGAATCAGGCCTTATAAGATGTTCGATATCGTCACCCCACATTTTTTCCGTCAATATAAGTTCCGCTGATGCAGATGCCCGTTTCGCGCGCTTGGGCAGAGTCGGCGCATCGGATGTCAGAGTAGGACCTCCGGCACATGACGGGTCGTGTGATTGAAACATTGCCTCTTGCTGCTGAAGGCGCTTCTCCATCACACGCTCGTCGATTGCTCTCTCCAGTCGTTCACCCAAATCACTCAATGGAGTAAAGCGCTGCAGCATTTCCTGGAGTTCTTGGCTGTCTAACGGCATGAGAATTTTGATGATCGCCTCACTCGTACGAATAAAATCCCGAATCTCGAGCAAGTCTTGTTCATCATTTCGACGAAGACTTATGCGCTGAAGCGTTCGCAGAATATCGCCCGCTCCGATACGCATTAGGGAACGTAAATCTTGGCGTACAAATGCGTGTTGCAGAAATAGTTCAACCAGTTCATGCCTCGCTCGGATCAATTGTAAGGACATGCTGGGATTCGTAAGCCATTGGACACACAAACGAGCACCACCTTGTGTGACAGTACGGCGTACAATACTAGAAAGACTGCCTCGAGTACTTTGGTCTTGTGTTTCACGAATCTCCAAGGCACTTAATGTTGACGCATCAAGTCGCATAGTACAATCGGTTGATGCACGCAAGGGACTTTGATTTACAGACATGTCCGACATGTGGTCCAAGAGGCGTGTTTGAAGATATGAGGTGAGAACTTGGATCGCGTTGTTCTCCGCCTCATACATATGCGCTTTCGTTGCATCGATTAATTCCGTTTTTATTTGTGAAGTCTCCGGTGCAGGAATGCAAGCCAAAGCTGCTTTGACTCGATCGGTAGCCTCATATACTGGATGCGAGCGATCAAATGCATCAGAAACCAAAACCACCTCACGTGGTTTAATCCTGACGATGGCATCACGCAACGCCTTGGCGTCATATTGTACGGCCGTACCAAAATCAGCGGTGCTCACATCGAGCCATGCAATGCCATAGGAGCTTGTGTTGAAAGGTGGAGAAACAGCCAATATGAAATTGTTGTGGAAAGGGTCCAGAAATCGTTCGTCAATGAGCGTGCCAGGCGACACAACACGAGTGACGCGGCGTTCAAACGGTGCATTACTAGATGATGTCTTGAATTCTTCACATATGGCTACAAGTATGCCATGATCTTGGACTAATACCTTGAGGTACTTTTCAAGCTGGTGGATGGGAAATCCTGCCATGGGAATACTTTGCCCTGCCCATTTTCGCGACGCCAATTTGATGCTAAGCATTCTCGAAACTTTGGGTGCCTGTTCAAAGTACGATTCATAGAAGCCACCAACGCGTGTGAGCAAGATACATTGTGGGAAGGAGCGCATATTTTCCATGACACCCAAGGCAAGTGGTGGCCACTCATTCGAAACATTTGGTGATATGGGTGCAGGATTCGTCAAAGCCTTAGGCGACAAACGTATGGGGAGATCTTTTATTGATTTTTGCACGAATTTCTGTGTACTGATACATACATGGAAGCTTCGTAGCATACGTAGTGTTTTCCATACATTGGCACGACGCGCCAGCATAAATTACCATTGGGTAGGGGAAGGCAAGTCTTGATACTCGCTTACTTTTGTATGACATAACATGAGTCTTAATTTGGTCACTTTTTTGGCACGCGCTATACTCTGAACAACAGTCCACGATCCTTGCCCACGACTACCCTTGTCCTAGATGCTCGACGCCACGGATCCCATCATGGGCAACTTTAGCTCGTGGTGCTGGAATCATCCCTTAGGACCGATGGACTGGAACCCGTGCTTTCGGATTGGCGTACTAAATACATTCATCCCTCTAGCGCTGATTGCTGTCAGTGTGACGATTTGGCTTGCTTCGAGCACACAGGATACGAGTCGTGTGCGAGCTGAAGCAGCTGAAGAGGTCGCACACCTGAGCTTAGAGTCATCCAATTTCTATGGTGCAACAATGGATTCTCGAAGAAACCATCGTTCCCCCGCACCAGCCACCGCTTCCGAGAAGGTGGTGCAAACAGAAAATGCAGTCGTAATTGATGAGGCTCTGACAATCAAAGACGAACTATATACGTACACCCAAGCTGAAGTCAATGAAGTAAAGAGCCGTCAGAAGTGTTTCTTTGAATTGGTTGGCTCAGCTTTGCTGGTTGTCTCATACCTTGTTGGTATTAGCACGACATCCGCTGACTGGGAACCTTACTGGTTGGCTCTGTGGACATACTTTTTCGTGATTTCTTTCATTTCTTTCTACCAGCACAGGTCTTTCTTCCTGCAGAAACTCTTGCTTACGACCGTGGCATCTCTCGTGACACTATGCAATTTACGTACCTCGATTCTCATCTCTGGTGCCAAAGGCCTCACACTCATGACGGCGATTCAGGCAGCACTCGCGATTGTCTTGCTTGGATGTACTTGGCTATCTTCATTCACACAACCCCTTTCATTTGAGATGGATGCATTGTATGAAACAATGCATAAGCGCAAGTTATATACTGATGTTCGAACCGCTATGCCAACGCCACCGCGTGCTGCACAGCACAATCCAGAAGATATCGAGCAGATTACACCGTCTTACTCAAAAGGAAATGAAACGTTATATCCCCCGCCAGAGCAGCACGCATCGCTTTTGAGTCGTGCTCTGTTTATGTTTGCGTTCCCAACCATATGGAAACATTACTTTAAACCAATTACACTGCCTGACGTTCCTCAGCTAATGCCCATCGACCGATCGGCGTCTGTCATTTCCATGTTCCGAATACATAATGGTCCTGAAACGAAGCGCTCACTCTGGGCTCGCTTGATGCGTCACTTTGCACCACGGTATGCTTATCAAGCGTTGTTTGCACTCTTCGCTACCTTACTTTCGATTGCACCTATCTTGTTTCTTTCATACTTACTTGACTTCTTTACAATCCGTACATCCAAAGGGACAGAAGGAGCTCCTTGGCACATGGGTGTACTCTACGCCTCTGGTATGTTTTTCAGTCAAGTGCTTTTCTCCATATGTCAATCTCAGGCGTTAATGACAGGACGTCATATATGTGTTCAGATCCGCGCAGCACTTACCTTTGAAGTCTTAAGCAAAATGATCCGTCGCGGTATGAGCATGAAAAAACCCGACGAACCATCTGAACCGACCAAAAAAGATGAGTCAGAAGACGGCTCAGCTCCTACCACAGATGGTGCTGTAATGAATCTCGTGTCTGTCGACGTCAATAAATTGAGCGAAATGGCAGCTTACATGCATTTTATTTTTCCCCAGCAGCCCCTCACGCTTATTTTGGGCATGATTTACATTGTCATGTTGCTTGGCTGGTCAGCAGTGGTGGGCCTTTTTCTTTTAGTGGTGGCTGTACCTATTCAGGCTTATATTTCACGGCTTCTTGTATCTATCGGTCATCGTATGTTGCGTGCAACCGATGAACGGCTAAATTTGGCAAGTGAAGTACTTGCTTGTATCAAAACAGTCAAGTTCTTTGCATGGGAAGCATCGTTTGAGAAGCGTATGAATGATACGCGCTCAAAAGAACTCGCTCTTCTTCGTTTGCAGTATGTCTTTCTGATGCTGAACAATGTAACTTTTATTGCTACACCTATGCTGGTAACCATGGCCACTTTTGGTGCCCATACGCTCCTCTTTAAGCAGCCGCTAACCGCACAAAAAGCGTTTACTGCTCTTGCTTTGTTCAATACGTTACGAGGACCTCTTTCTGAATTTCCGGTGATGATTCAGTGGATGCTTTCAAGTCTTGTATCTGTTCGCCGCATCAACAACTTTTTGAATGAGCCTGAGACGAATAAGTATGAGCAACTGCTCAGTGACGAAACTTTCGAGCCCATGCCTAGTCTTAGAAGCTGTCCTAACTCGATTGGATTTTCACATGCATACTTCACCTATGATACTGAGCCTGAAAAAACAAAGATGGAAGATCGGTTTGTGTTAAAAGATCTTTCTTGTCAATTTCCTGTTGGTGAGATTAGTATCATTTTGGGACCTGTGGGTTCAGGAAAATCCTCTGTATTGCTTGCTTTGCTAGGTGAGATGCAGCGAATTAAGGGGGCTACTACCATGCCTTGTCCCCTGGCAAGGTCTCTGCTTGAGCCAGACCCACTGACTAGTTTAACTGAGTCTACGGCGTATTGCGCTCAAAGTCCATGGCTTCTCGGTACAACTATCAAGCAAAACATTTTGTTCGGTACCGAATACAATGAAGAAAGATATAATGAAGTACTCCGTGCATGTGCGCTGGAGCCTGATCTAGAGATTTTGGAATATCACGACGAAACAGAAGTCGGCGAAAAGGGTACAGCCTTATCTGGTGGACAAAAGGCACGAATTTCTTTGGCTCGAGCTTTCTACTCCTATGCGAGACACATCCTCATCGACGATGCACTTAGTGCTGTGGATGCCCACACAAGTGCTTGGCTTTGTGAGCAATGTTTCCAGGGTCCATTGGCTAAAGGGCGGACAATCATTCTTGTGACACATGCTGTGACATTAATGTTGCCGACAGCTTCTTATGCCGTTGTGATGAATAATGGTGAAGTGTCTGCGCAAGGTGCGCCTTTAGAGCTCAAAAAGCGTGGTCAAATTCTGGAACCTGTGGAAGTGAAAGGAAATGGCAAGAAGATGCAGGAGGCTCCTTTGGATGAGAATAAAGAAAAACAACGAAAGAAAAAGATTGAACATCAGCGCGCTAATAAGGCAATGGCTGATAAAAATGAGGAGAAAATTGGTCGCGAGCAGTCAAGCTTGGATGTATATTGGTTGTATATGAAATCTGTCGCTCCTTCTCCGCACATCGCCATTCTTGCTTGGATCTTATTGTCGATCATGTACGTAAGCATTCGGGCTATCGATGTGGGTAGTGGTGCATGGCTACGTGACTGGGCAAGCTCTTATGACAATGCGGTACAATCTATGTATCAACTTATGCGATCGTGGAGTACATTGGCCTGGAGAGCACCCGCAGAGACTCTACCGGCGGACCAGACGTGGTACTATCTCAAGGGATACACGTATATTGTGCTAGTCTATATCCTGGTCAATTTGTTGGCAAATGCATTGCAATTCGATACGTCAATTCGAGCTTCAAGGCGCCTGTACAATGCTATGAGCAAAGCGCTACTGCATGCTAAACCCCTCTTTTTCGACAAAACTCCTTTTGGGCGTATTATGAATCGACTTTCTCGTGATATGGAAGATGTGGACCAAGAACTCTCACCTATTCTGCAAATGACCGTTGAGAATCTAATCTCACTCGTGGCTATTATTGCAGTTATTTGCTGGGCAACACCGCGCTTCTTGTTTGTTGTTGTGTTTGTGATGGCTCTTTATTACATGATTGGCACTCTATACCTTGCATCATCGCGAGACTTGAAGCGCATTGAGAGCATTCAGCGGTCACCTTTGTATACCGTGGTTGGTGAAACCATCGCTGGAACCGTCACAATTCGCGCGTACGGCGATAGTGAGCGCATATTGCGACAGAGTCTTGTGCTTATTGATAAATGGAATCGTGCATTCCTACTATTATGGTATGAGAACCGATGGCTAAGCATATGCTGTGACTTGTCTGGCGCCGGTGTCACTCTTATCGCTGCTTTGTTTTTACTCACTAATGGTGCAGACGCAGCACTCGCTGGTTTTACACTTTCTTATGCCATCACACTGGTGGAAGTGGTTCTATGGCTGGTGCGATTGTACACCAATGTGGAGATTCATATGAATTCTGTGGAGCGAATTGGAGAATACATTAACGTCGAGTCAGAGAAGCAAGGCGGAGAAGAACCGCCAGCGCACTGGCCATCGAGCACAGGCATGATCCATGTCCGGGACCTGTCGGTTCGCTACGGTCCCGAGCACCCTCTGGCCCTTTCGCATGTGAGCTTTGATATCCAGCCTGGCCACAAGATCGGCATTGTGGGTCGTACTGGCAGCGGTAAATCGACTCTGTCACTCGCCTTTTTCCGTTTCCTCGAAGCTGAGAATGGTTCGATAACGATCGATGGCATTGACATTTCTCACATCACCCTCGAGTCTCTGCGCCGTCGTCTCACTATTATCCCGCAAGATTCACAGCTTTTCCGTGGCACCATCCGCTCAAACCTTGATCCGTTTGGTGTGTGTGACGATGGAGACATGTGGTTTGCCTTGCAGCGTTGCCAACTCGCTGCGACCGGGTCTAGTCCTCGTGTACCTGGCGCAGGAAGCGTCGTCAAGTCATTGGACGACCCTGTCGAGCAGGGTGGATCCAACTTCAGTGCTGGACAGCGACAGCTGCTGTCGCTGGCACGTGGCATGCTCAAGATGCGGGAGAGTCGGATCTTGATATTGGACGAGAGCACAGCGAATCTTGATGCTGAATCAGATGCTCTAATCCAGCGGACAATCCGTGAGCAGATGGCGCCTGGCGCAACCATCCTGACCGTGGCTCATCGCCTCAAGACGATCATTGATTACGACAAGGTCCTTGTGCTCGGAAAGGGCCGTGTGTTGGAATACGACTCACCTCATGCTCTTCTTTCCAGTAAAGACAGTGTATTTTACGAACTTTGTGAGCAAAGCGGCGAACTTGAACTACTAAAGTCCATGGCTGCTGATCACGCGAGGCTGTCGTCTCATGCTTGATAATTTAAAATAGGAATCTAATGTACATGCGTGATGTCAAAGTAACACTTTTTGTTTTAGTCATCGTCGCACGAGCCTGAGCCCGGTGCAACGATCCTAGAGTTGCCGTGAAGCATCATGTTGGGTGCCCCGACCATGTTTCGGGCAGCTGTCATGAGTGCGTCGAGGGGAAGCGGGCCTGGTATGCATTTGTCTCAATCAGCTCGGGTGCCAATGCTGCATGTTGCATGTAGGCTCATGGCGGGGTCCCGAAGCAACATGCGTCTGTTGCAACCTCTAGGCCCATGTGCGCGTAGCTTTTCTACAATGCCTCAGCCTCAGCCATCGCCGGATAAGAATATCTCCAATGCTTCTAGATTAGGGGATCAGCGGCAGGAAGAATCAAAGCAGGAGCAAAAGACACCTCGCAAATCTATATTTCAGCGATTTCGCGCAATAATGAAAGAATATGGATGGTGGGCACTCGGAGTGTACACATTCATATCAGGCATCGACCTTTCGTTGACGTTCGCTGCGATCCACTTTTTTGGAGGCGAGCATGTCGAGGAAATCGAAGCTCTCCTTTTTAAATACATTGGCCCGATCGTCAAGAAACTAAAGAAAGAGGACGATCAGCCCAAGGAAAACGCTATGGTCACATACATTAAGAGCTGGTTCAGCTCTGAGGAGAATGCATACGAAATGGAACATCTCATTGCACGCCTCTCGGGCGAGTTCGTTCTTGCCTTCACTATACACAAGACGCTCATGTTACCATTTCGCTCAGGTTTGACAGTGCTGGTCACACCCAGCTTCGTACGGTGGCTTATCAAGAAGGGATGGGCGCGACCGTTAAAATCGTCATCTATGAACTTGTAGCCACGCGCAATAGAGAAGCTAGGACGCAAGAAGCACTTGAATATTTTTGGTAGGGCATCAATCGGAAATACACTCGAGACTATGACACATGCTCCATTTCAGGAATAGTTTGTAGTGAGTGCCTGATAGTGACAGTCTCTATCCCCCTGGAAGAGAATAATGATGCACGAGGTATGATTTAGCGGTACTTGTGGAAACCAATGTCGGCGGCCTTCTCACGGAAGCACTGACGGCAAATGTTCAAGCCGTACTTGCGAATAAGACCACCCTGGTTACCGCAGACACGGCTGTTAGTTTGTTAGCATACGTTCTTTGGTATTTTGGGCAATACATGGAGGGTCAGAACTCGAGAAAAACCAAAACAAACACCACCATCAGGCACCAGTGCCATGGATGATGCACATCAAATGCTGAATTTACACGGGGTATCCAATACAAGTGATGTCCATGGACTGGCATGCTAGCACAATCTGGTTTCATGCTTTGGGTCTGACACCGCTCGACCACATGTATTCCTGTTAAAAACATACCATTGACGAGAACCCTTGCCGAAGTTACGCTGTACAATGTTAGTATACGTTCATAAGACGCCTAAAACCTCATACGTACGGGGCGCGAGTACCAAACGTTCTGATGGGCCATGTTGCTGGTGTTACGGTGAGGATAAATGATCTTGGGCGAAAGCGTGAACGACCTCGATGCCACAGTGAAAATCACGTGTACAAGTATAGGACATCACGTGTTATGACATGGCACACAGCGATGGTGGAGCCATGTGGAGATATCATGTGGAGCAGCAACTTGACACCGTGATAAATTTGGACGCATGCGTGCAAGTACCACCTCGGAACATCCCCAACGATATTTTTGACATGAACACTTCGGGGCGGGCGTCAGGCAGCAAAATAGGTGCTTCATTAAGACTAAATAATATGAACAATACGGATTTATCACCAAAAGTCCAATGCTTGTCACTCATATTTGTGCTGGTGCTGACTGGCGCTGCCTTACTTGCTATCCCAATGACTTTAGTGGCGGGTGTCATTCCAGTGATATTCCCCGTTTCGATTTTGCTCCTCCCCGTGCTTATCATTTTTATCATTTATGGAATAGCATGGTCTGCTTATCTTGTCTTAGCCCAAAGTGATCGGCCTCCCTATGCTATGATCGGCCCCCCAAGTCTTTCCAAATATATACCCTTCGTCCCGCTTTCTCCGTTGCGGTGTCTTCAAGTGACTAAAATTGTGTGTGAATTTATTTGGTTGGGAGTTGGATCTATGAGCTCATTTTGGTATTGGTACTCTTTGTACAGGCAGCAGAAGAAGGCGCCTGAATATGAAACAGTGGTGTATTCGTTACCCTTCTCTCATAACTGCCTTGATATATACCCACCGGATGTGGATGTCGTAAGTCAAAATGCAATCGTCTTGATGCTTGTGCCCACTTCGTTTTTCCCATCATACATTTCATGCAACAGAAAATTGTACATGCCCATGGCTCTGCGCATGAGAAAACTCGGATACTGCGTCGTCGTCCCTGACATTTCATATTACCCTACTTGCCAAATCCCTCAATCCGTGGTCGATCTACGTCTTGCTCTTAGCTGGGTCGGTGCGCATATTTTTAGCTACAAAGGTGACCCTTCACGTATTTATGTCATGGGAATGGGTATTTCATCTGAGCTTGTGGCACTTACACTCGTGCAGGAGGCAGCGGTGATGAGCCGTGTTGTCAAGCGGCAAGATGACGAGAATAAAGATCCGAGCTCTGAGGAAAAGAGCGACAGGCTTGAGTTCAACAAACTCATGGAAATATATGCGCCACAGGTCCGCCTCCCAAGTCTTGCTGGTGTGGTACTTGCTGCTGGCCTGAGTGATGTCATCAAATGCTATTTGCACAATGTGGAGATGGGCACGGAGCACCTTGGCATGCTACGGCGCTGGGCAGGTCCACGGCGATATCAATGCATCATACATTCTCCAACGCATTTGTTGAACAATACCAAAGATAACTTTGATCCCGCCTTTTTACCGTCTAATTTTTTGTTGATCCATGGCGGGCGCGACAAGTTCGTGCCTATTTCGCAAGCAGCTCTTTTACAGTCATTGCTCATGGAGGTGGGAGTGAAAAATGTCGAACTATTCGCATGTCGTGATCTGGGACATTATGATACCCTCAAAATGCTGCTTGCATACCCCTCGACGCACTCGGACAGCTGCAGGTACGATACACCCATGATGAACACTTTGTGTAGTTTCCTTGTTTAGTCATCTACCGCGGTGAGTAAGCAGTGACTCGTTCGGCGCGGAGTCAGCGGCATGCCCATTGGCGGCGCTTCCACGGACATAAATTAGGTCGATTCCACCTAGGTATGCGGATCCTTGTTCCGTCGCTGCGATCGCTACTCAAAAAGGCCGCCGTTGTCCATCCGACCTATCGATTTAGCGCTTTCCGTCATTTTTCTCTTAGTACTGCAATGAACTCGCAACCAGCGCCTCTCGATGCCAGTCGTGTCGTGATCAAGAAGTCTGAATCACCAAAGGAATGCCCCGCGCCACAAAACCTTGTGTTTGGCAAGACTTTTACTGACCACATGCTGAAAGTGTCCTGGAACAAGCAAACTGGTTGGGCTGAACCTTCTATCGAGCCTTATGCTCCACTGTCACTTGAACCAAGTGCTGTTGTTTTGCACTACGCCCCCACATTGTTCGAGGGCATGAAGGCATACCGTGATGATCAGGGACAGGTGCGCTTATTCCGTCCTGAGAAAAACATGGAACGCATGAATCGCAGTGCTAAGCGTATTTGTCTGCCCACGTTTGAGGGGGATGAATGTTTGAAGCTAATCAAAAAGCTTATACAAATTGACAGCCGCTGGGTCCCGTCAGAACCTGGTTACTCGCTGTACATTCGCCCCACACTTATCGGCACACAAAGCTCCATTGGCATCTCGGAACCCACGGATGCGCTCTTGTTTGTTATTTTGTCGCCTGTGGGCCCATACTACTCGTCGGGCGTGAAGCCTATTGCTTTGGAAGCCAACCCACAATACGTGCGTGCTTGGCCAGGTGGAACGGGTGATGCCAAGCTAGGCGCAAACTATGGTCCTAGTATGATGCCTCAGAAGGAGGCTGCTGCGCGTGGATATAGTCAGATTCTGTGGCTGTTTGGTGAAGAGGACTATGTTACGGAAGTTGGCACAATGAACATGTTTGCTGTGTTGAAGAAAGATGACGGTGTCTGGGAAGTTGTGACACCTCCTCTCAATGGCCTGATTTTGCCAGGTGTAACACGTCTCTCGATCCTCGAGTTGCTCCGCGCTCATCAAAAAGGTGAGATCCAATTGGAGAATGTGCCTAAAATTGAAGTAAATGAGCGCGACATTACCATGAAGGAAGTTGTTGAGGCATCCAACTCGGGCAACTTGGTCGAGATGTTTGGTGCTGGTACTGCTGCCGTCGTGACACCCGTGGATCGCATTGGATACAAGGGCAAGGATATTCATGTGCCTGTGACCTCTTCGGGCTTCGGCACAGTGACAGAGGCTGTGCTCAATAAGATAATGGCCATTCAATGGGGTAAGGAGCCACATGCTTGGTCGGTGCCTATATAAAATGAAGTATCGTACACATTAAGCTAGCCAGAACACTATGACTACTGCAAATCAGCAAAGAAAGAGGCGTGCCCATCAGGCTCTTGGTCAGACTTGGACAAGGGTGTTGACTTGACATTGCGCCGCTTGGCGAGTGGGGCTTCAGCTTCGCTGGAGCTATTATCTGATACATCCACACTGCGAGATATAGACTCTGTATTTTCTGAAGCAAGCATGACCTCTGGTTCGGTATCATCGGCGTCCGGTTCATTATCGCCCTCCTCCAATAGTGGAGCGAGATTGGTGAGCTTGCACTCGTTTCCATGGCCGATACTGGCCACTAGAGCACCTTTCCGGACAATACACTCAATGGGCATACCGTTATGATCCCCTACAACACCAAGTAGCTTGTGTGGAAATAGTTGAATCACACGGATAAGTCCATCAGAAGAGCCAGTAAGCACCGTGTCATGGTCGAGCGTACACATAGCATCAACACTGGAAGGGTGACCAGGAAAGCGGTCCACATGGTCCAGCATTCCACGATCTGGAGCCCAAAGTGAAAGAATGCCTAGCTGCGTACCCACAACGAGTTTCTTTCCGTCCTTAATGGGAGCAATAGACAGTAATTCGTCCTCTTGGTCCTCGCTGACTTCCACGCCTCTTTTTCCACCGTGAACGTCAATCACACTTAATGTACCATCACCACTCGTTACAACCAGCCGACTTCGATCACCATCCAAATTCCGTTTCCTTTTCACTCCCTCATCCATGTCCTTCGTTTTTGTGCGCGGCGCATCAAGATGGGTGCACCATAACATATCTGTGATCCAATCCGAGTGATGCTCGTATGACTGAATCGGCTTGGGTTTCGCGTCTTTTTTTGGTACATCATTCGGATTCCATAACCTTACTACGCCATCGTCGTCACCAGTGGCTAATAATGACTCACTAATACAGAGAATACGTGATGGTGCAGACTCATGGGCATTAGACCAGCGCGCTTTGACATTTCCATTGCTGGGGTCCAAAGCAATAATGGACTTGTCTTTAAAAATGCAGTAGATATTAGATCCTGAAGCGTCGAAAGCGACGCCACGACAGCTCTTGTGCGAAGGGCGAACGCTCCATAGCCGTTTGTATGCCTTGCTTTTGCCTGATTCGACCGATATGTCATTTTTAAGCATGTCCGTATAGTCGAACAGTTGCACTTTTCCACTTATCAATCCGACTACTATCTGATTACGGCTTTCATTGGGATGAAAGCATACGTCCAGAGCGTCAGACGAGAGCTTGATGTCCATGGCAAGGCACCGGCGAGAGAGGTTGCGGTGAGCCGAGATGTTGGTTGGTATGCCACGTGATCCGGGCAACTTTTTCTAGGCCACTTGCATCTGCAGCTGGCACTCTACGCCAAGGCCATCATGAGCAAGGATGAAGTCAAGTTGAAGCGCAAAGAGCGTGAGAGTGATTCGAAGGATCACAAGAAAGAGAAGCGTGAAAGGAAAGGAAAGAAGGAGAAGAAAGAGAAGAAAGAAAAGAAGGAGAAAAATGAAAAGGCTAAGGAACCTATACCAGAGACCGGATCAGAAACCAAAGAGTCTTCAACGCCCAAGCCGGCTCCAAGTGGTGCATCTGCAGCATCTACTCGCGAGTTTATGGAGTCTAATAATATTACGATTGAAATGGCTGAGGAATCGAATGACAAGCCTCCGAGGCCTATGCTTTCGTTTGATGAGCTGCATGGCAAAATAGATGCAAAGTTGAAGGAACGTTTGGACATGGAAGGTTTTGAAAAGCCAACGTTGATCCAATCTTGCTGCTGGCCAGTGCTTCTCGAAGGACGTGATATGGTTGGTGTAGCTGAAACAGGCTCTGGTAAAACTCTTGCCTTTGGAATCCCAGCTTTAGAGTACGTTATGCAACAGTCGCCATCCAAGAAAGGCAAAGCCAAGATCCAGGTACTTGTAATCGCTCCGACGCGCGAACTGGCTATTCAGACTCGTGACAACCTCGCGCGTGTAGCCGAGCCACTTGGGTACGGTGTATTTTGTTTGTACGGTGGTGTGTCTAAGGGCGAACAGCTGCGCCAAATGAAGGAATATGCTCTCCCTGTACATATTGTTGTCGGTACTCCTGGACGTGTGCTTGATCTGGCACGCGAGGGCTCATTGGATCTCAGTCGTGTCAGCTATCTTACCTTGGATGAAGCTGACCGTATGCTTGACAAGGGTTTCGAGCCAGATATCCGTGCCATTATCGGCATGACTCGGTCACATGAAGAAGGACGCCACACGAACATGTTTAGTGCCACATGGCCGCCTGCTGTCCGTGGACTAGCTGAGACATTTATGCGCTTGCCAGTTCGTGTGACTGTGGGCAGTGATGTGCTCAGTGCTAATCGGCGCGTTTCACAAACTGTGGAAGTGCTAGATGATGGCCGAATGAAGGAGCGCCGGCTCAATTCTTTCCTGCGTTCGATTGATGCACAAAAGACCAACGAAAAAATTCTTATCTTTGCATTGTACAAGAAGGAAGCGCAGCGTGTTGAAAATACACTTCGTCGATGGGGCTACCGTGTATCAGGAATCCACGGTGATCTAAGTCAACATGACCGCATCGCCAATCTTGAGGCGTTCAAATCTGCGACAACTCCTTTGCTTGTGGCCACAGACGTAGCCGCTCGCGGCCTTGATATTCCAAATGTGGAATACGTCATCAACTACACATTCCCTCTCACAATTGAGGACTATATTCACCGGATTGGCAGAACAGGTCGAGGTGGTAAGTCTGGCAAGGCTTTGACTTTCTTCACGGACGAGGACAAGGCACACGCCGGCGAATTAATCCGCGTATTGAAAGATGCCGAGCAGCCTGTACCCAAAGAAATGGACCGATTCCCAACTACCATCAAGCGAAAAACTCACTCGAGCTATGGCGATCACTACAAGGAACTCGTGCCGGGTAAGGCCAAGAAAATCACATTTGATGACGACGACTAAGCTTCTCATAGAATACACGGGCGTCATGAGCTCAAGTGCGCCAACGCCAAGGTATTAGTCAAGATCGGCCGACATTTGCCCTTGCATGGCGTCCTGATGCTGCTCCACGTGGTTGAAAGAACAGACCAGCGCTGATCGTGTATCTTTCTCCCACAGGCCCATATATACGATGGCATCGTCATCTGACGGTGCAGCGTCAGCCCCACATGTGCAGGAAACAGGTGCTGACGCCTCATATGATAGAATGGGTCGTGTAGAGCGCTTACCATCGGCGCAGGAACAACTTCTGCGGGCACAACTGCAACAGCTTGGACTAGAAGCTGACGACGATGCACCACTTCTGAACAAGGATAGGAATGCAGACGTGGTGCCGCCTGTCCATCCTTGGCCTTCTAGCAATACATGGGGACATGATGCACTGGATTCGTTTGGTGCGGCACTTGCAGCTTCAGCCCGTACTTGGCCGAGCTCTGCCCCGTCACCGCCACACCCAACACCCTTCTCTTTCCATCATCAAAGCAATGACCTGGGTCAGAACCTCCGTTTTCCCTCATCTCGTCCAAACTATATGTCTGCATCAGAGGAGGTTGAGCAGCAGCGCCAGGTGATACAGCATCAGATCGAGCAATTGCAGCGGCAACATGAACAACTTCAATTGCACCAACAAATGCTTCAGCCAAGTATGTCTCTGTCGTCCGATTCGCCACAAACCCGTCATCCTGTAAGAAATATGTCCATGGAGAGCAGATATCACCCTACCTCGATCAGTGGCGCATGGGCCCCTATTGGAAATGAGTCAATATCCCTTCGTTCCAACTTCACGTTCCCCCCTCGCTCGCAGTCCGAATCACCTATGCCGCCACAGCAGTCCCATGCCATGATACCTCCATCTGCCTACAATGACCGTACACCATCCTCTTTGCATACTGGGTATACTCGACATGCATCGCAGCAGCTTACATCTGACTTGTCCCCGAAATTTTTAATGGCTGGTGGCGGTCTCATTAATCTGAACACTTTAGATCTTAGTGCAACATGGAACGAATATGATGATAAGCATCCGAACTCACCGCCTCAAGAGCGTGTAGCACAGCGTCATACGCGCTCAAGCAGTGCTTCGAGTGCCGCTTTGCACTCACCCGCGATGGACACTTTGCTTACTGGTCTTCCACAGGCCCAGGCACAGCTAGCCGCGCTTCGCCGGAGCCGACACCACATTGGACCCAACATGCATAACAGGTCAATGTCACATGGACGCTCAGCCAGCATAGGCTCGAATGCATCAGGAGCTCCTCGCCGTGCATTGTTTGGCAGTTACCTTCCCCAGAACAGCCTCCCTTTACTTCTACTTGCGGGTAAGCTTGTCGTCGGTGTACTGCGTATAAACAAACGCAATCGCAGTGACGCATGGGTCACGACTGAAGTCTTTGGTCATGACATTTTTATTAGTGGCTCAAAAGACCGGAATCGTGCACTGGAAGGTGACATTGTTGCTGTCGAATTGCTAAACGCGAAAGAGGTCTGGCAGACAAAGCGCGACAAGGCCGACAAGAAGAAGCGCAAAGAAGAATTCAGCCAAGGAGCGACTGTCAGTGGTACTTCGACGCACTCTGCAGGACGTCGAACAGACAAAGCCCGCGATGATATTGAAGTGGAAGGTGCACAGCTCAAGCTGGTAGAAGACGAAGAGGAAAGCGAAACAAGTCCGCCCCCGTTGGCTGGCCATGTGGTGGCTATTGTTGAACGCATGCCTGGTCAAATTTTCCCAGGTACGCTTGCACTTTTGCGCCCAAGCAGTGCTGCGACGAAAGAAAAACAACAAGCCGAGCGTGGAGAATGTGATAGTCCTCCGATCGGTGCGGCTGGCTTATCGCGTCCCAAAATTATTTGGTTCCGTCCGTCCGACAAGCGTGTGCCACTAATTGCCATTCCATCTGACCAAGCGCCTGAAGACTTTTGGGATGAAAAGAAGCAAGAAAGTTTTGCTCATTGCTTGTTTTTCGCCTGCATTAAGCGTTGGCCTATAACGTCTTTGCATCCGTTCGGCTCACTCGTCGACCGTGTCGGCCCGATCGGGTCTTTAGAGGCAGAATCGCGAGCACTGCTGCGCTCGTATTGCCATGACATTGTTGCACCATTTTCTGACATGGCACTTCGAAATGTGCCAACAATTGATTCATGGAGCATTCCTGATAATGAATATGAAGCACGGCGCTCTTTTTCTGCGTTTACTCTAAACGGTCGTGGGCCACGTCAGGTGGCATTTTCAATGGACCAGCACGGCTCCAACTCCTTTACAATCGGTGTACATGTGGCAGATATCACTTACTTTTTACATCCCAACACTGCTTTGGACCGCGAAGCGCGTCGCCGTGGTGCGTCCGTGCACCTTGTACAGGAGTCCTTTGAGATGCTGCCACCTGATCTTTTAAGAATCGCGGCGCTCCATGTGAATTCTGACGCACTGGCTAAGTCTGTGGTCTTCACATTTCAATCAGATCGTGTCGTCGACATTTGGATTGGCCGTTCGATTGTGCATGTCAAGCATATGACATCGTATGCAGAGCTTGACCGCGTGTTACTGGGAGAAACCACGTCATTCCCGGTGGCGCCTGATACGCTTCGTGCTGTTTTGGACAAAGCTCAGCAACTGCGGCTAGAGCGCTTGGCACGCGGTGGTCTGAGCCTTCCACACACATGGCTCGAGTTTGACTTGGATGATAAGAAGCGTCCTACGAATGTCCATTGCTGCACAGATGCAGAATCGCTTTCACATTTGTTGGTGGATGAGTTTTGTGTTCGAGCCAACACGGCCGTGGCGCACCGCTTAGCCGCCGCGCTCGAGGATAATGCGCTGCTGGAGCGACAAGATGTTCCGACCGAAAGAGCTTGGAATTCACTTGTAAATGGTCTGCAAGCATTGGGACTACCAAAGGAGTCCCTGTCATCGATGACGTTGGCATCCGCGCTGAACAATTTGCCTGCTTCTTCTCGGCCAGTGGCAAATGCTCTTACTCAGAAAGCCTTGTCTGACTCAAAACTCTATACGCCGGCGTTGGTTGACGCGACCAAGTTTATGCACTACGCCCTCGGTGAGCCTGTGTATACACAGTTTGTGTCTCCACTCCAGCGGTATTCAGATGTATGTGTCCACCGACAGCTCGATATGGTGCTGGATGGCACGGTACACGCGGAGCGTCAAGGCACCGATACACTTTCCAAACTCGCGCATCAATGTACCGTGAAGAATCGTGCTGTTGGTGCTGCCGAGATGCAGAGCGCTCACTTGTACTTGTGTCAATGGCTCAAAGACGCAAGCGAGCTGAGACCAGGCGAATTGGAAACACGACGCGCTTTGGTCATGTCTGTCAATGCTTCATCGATGGATATACTTGTCCCTTCATTCACTCTCGAAAAACGCGTGCATCTTGATTGTCTCCCCGTGGAGAATATCCATTGGGATCCTGCGACCTACTCCGTCACGTTGACATGGCTGAGCGGAGTCGATTCCATGGCTTGGCTTGGTGAGGCAATCGATGATGCGCAATGTACCAAGTTGTCCAGCACCCGAAAAGAGACACGAGACACGAATGCTCCTTCTCCCAAAGCTATCTCATCACGGCAACAACGCATTACGTCCATGACAGAGCTGGATGTGTACGTTCTGTCTGACATGGAAAAGAGTCCACCGATCATCAAAGTGGTAGTAGTGAACCCATGTGCGTAAGACGCACATTTGTTTACATTGTTCTTCTTTCATTCCTATGCTGGTCATAGCTATGACTCGAGTACACAGAAAAAATACGGCGAACTACGCAATAATGATGCCGCCCTTTTGCAGGGCTTCATTCAGCTGCAGTTGTGCTTCATTAGGCATGCGTTGAAGAAGCGGGTTCAGTGTACCCGGGCGACGAGCATTCATGCCAGCTAGCTGACGTAGCAAGTAAGCCCACAAATCAGAGCCTGCCCATGCCACTGTATTTGGCGACGAAGCATCGCAAACAGAGCCTGCTGCCGCTAGTTGCGAAAAGCTGGCCTGGAAGCCTTGTTCATCTAGTTCAGCATCTTCATCCACTGCCTCATCTGCAGCAGGTGTGCTCTGCGACAAGAGCGGCAGTATATTCGTCATGAGCACAGGCCATGCAGCAGAATATGTCGATGCCATGATGTCACTGTCTGTGAGCAGACGAATGAGACCTGCTGCGGTATCGAAACGCTGCTTGGCCGTGAGCTTGGTCAGGTCTGGCGCAACTACGTTCTCAACAAGCTGACCAAACAGACCACCTTGCACGGTGTCGAACGCCTGTATGACCAAATCTGGGTAGCCTGGTTTTTGAGTACCGCAGAAGCATCCAAAGAAGTAGGCAAACTGCTGCGAGAACTTTTCCGTTTTGCTTGACTGTAGGCGGACAAGCATAAGCGTCAATACAGGCTGCATATACGGTGATAGCACTTCCGAAGGCAAGTGAGTCAGCATGGCGCGCAGCAAGTCGAATCCAAATGTGTCGTTCAAGCGGCTGGAGATCAATTTCTGGTAAATACCAAGACACGACTCAATGTGACCATTTTGAACGAGGTACATGGGTGCTTGCAACAAGTAAGCCTTGATGAGGCGCACAAGGGCGGGAACGTGGCTCTTCTTTTCCCACAAAGCAGGCATTAGCAGTGGCGGAAGTAGTGAGGCGTATGCATTTGGCAAGGCACGCTCGGTGCTCAGTGCCGCATGAGCTTCTAGAAGTTGCGCGAGAATTTGAAAGACGTAGGGAATGTATTCTGCTACGTCGCCTTGCAGGATATCTGTGCAGACTGGGAACAATCGTTCTTCCATGGTGGCAAGTTGAGCCAACGTCGAAGATCCCGCGAGCCTGACAAGCGCTGACACGGACTCGAACAAGAATTGCGTAAAGCGTGGG
>ERZ500990.159-NODE-159-length-24219-cov-7.962589_pt1 | contig 24219 bp, 24 predicted proteins | sample MGYA00248876_ERZ500990 | MGnify/ENA primary metagenome ERZ500990 (study PRJEB25958, sample SAMN03398517) | human skin metagenome | study: EMG produced TPA metagenomics assembly of the Human Skin Microbiome Metagenome (human skin metagenome) data set.
GCTCGTTCATTACCGATAGCCAGAACTTCGCGCCTGAACGAGGAAATAGCGAAGCGATGCTTCGCTATTCCCTCGTTCAGGATCAAAGCTGCCTGCTCGATCCCTTGGTACGTCAAGTTCTATTTTACCAAAGTCAGTTCGGACGGTTTTTTTAGTGGTGCCGTTACGGGCATTGCTTTTTTTACGAGCGGGTTTGCCTGCAAGTGATACGGTTTCTTCGCTTATGGTACTAGGCTGGATAGTTTGTTCTTCAGCTGATGGCAGTTCTTCAAGTAAATCATCATCGGTGTTGTGATTGATGAAGTTATCAAGCGTTTCTTTATTAGCTTTGCTTTGGTAGTCGTGTTTGGCGTAGCCGAAATGATGGGTCATTTCGGCTTGCAGTGCCCGTTCAGCGAGTCGTTTGGTGAGTTGTTTTAAGATACCGTTTTCACCCAAGATTTGTTCGGGGGTTTGGTAGTCTTTTAAGAGTTAGTCAAGCAAAACTTCTGTCCGTTCTTTCATTGATATTTTCCTGTGTAAACTTATGTTTTATAATGAGGTTTACACAGAATATTTTACAGTCTCGGGTTTGGGTTCGGCTGTATACTGACAGGGATGAATGTCGAGTTGTTGTTGGTTGAGTTGTTGTCAATGAGTACTGGTAGTCCATCAGTTTGGACTTGTTTAGCTTTTTGTTCTCGTTTCCAGTTGTGTAAGAGATTCTGGTTGATGCCGTTGTCTCTGGCTATGCTGGCAATAGACCGTCCTGAGCTTATCGCTTCTTGGACTAGAAATTCTTTGAATTCGTCACTGTAGGTCTTGCGTCTGGGTTTGTTGGTTGCCATTTTAATGTCCATTTACTGAAAATCATGGACATTATCCCGCTTCATCTAGGCAGGCAGTAGAGGGGATGGTCGGGGGCTTACAAATATATTAGTTAACAATCGATTTAAGAATTTTGAAAGACTGAAACTTCCCAAAATTTTGAAATTAATCGAGTTTGCTTATTAAATCCAACCCCGCCTTTTTCAACTCTCCTTTCGCTGTTACATAGTGATATAGCGTGCTACTCGGAATATCGCCCAATTCTTTACAAATTGCTGGAATACTCTTGGTTTGGTCAGCCATTAAATGTTGGGCATAGCGAAGTTTCTCAGCGGTCATGATTCTAGGTCGCCCGCCTTTGCGCCCTCGAGCCCGAGCTGCAGCAATCCCCTCTTTCACCCGCTGACGGATAATATTACGCTCCATCTCCGCAAACGCGGCTTGAATCTGCAAAAATGCTCGACCTGCAGGGGTGGTGGTATCCATCGGTGAATTGATCGCTTTAAAGCCAATGTCTTTTTCCGCCAGCTCATCAATCAACTTTATAAGGTCACTGGCTAACCGCCCTAACCGATCCAAATCTAAAACAACTAACACATCGTCCTTTCTTAAATAATTGAGACAGTCATCCAGACCCTTACGTTGAGAATTACTGCCCGATGCTTTATCTTCAAAAATTCGTTCACAACCAATTTCTTTTAACGCATCGACTTGACGATCGAGTAATTGTTTCCCTTCAGATGTTGAAACCCTGGCATAACCGATTAAACTCATGGTAAATTTCTCACGATAAATAATAATTTGCATATTTTATCATACTTAGATTAATATGGCTTTATCGTGAAATAAAGGTTATTAAAAAGAGCCGAATTAGCTCTCTTTTACAAAATCACGAAAAACAATTGCTTTTCGTAATTTATCGATATGATAAAAAACTTCAAAATTTACGCAACTGTTTACCTTGACAAAAAGTTACAGATAGCTGATTGGCAAGGCAAGCAACTCTGTCTTGCCTGTATGATTAAGCATAAATAGCATCGGCTCATCACTTGCTTGTGGCAATTGTAGTGGGTCGTCAAAGTTTATGTATTGATAATATTTACCTTGACTCTGTGCAATATGCTTGAGCAAGGTTGATTTACCGAATTTTCTGTCGCCTGTCACTATAATGGCAGGGCATTGAGTGATAAGTGTGGCTAAGATTGAATGAAGATGATTGGGATATACATAAGGAAATCATTCTAAATTTAGTTCAATTTCATATTGTAAATGAAATTGAACTAAAAATGAATTAATAAAAAACTATAGCTGTGGCAATTTGCCACACTTTTTTATTTGGCAATAATCGCTATTTGTTGCCTAATCTTATATACTATCATACACGTTTTTAAATGGTATCGAACACAAATGATAAATAAAAACACTAAGATAATAGCCGTTGCTAACCATAAGGGCGGCTGTGGCAAAACGACGACCGTGGTTAATCTTGCAGCAGAACTCGCTAAACTCGGTTCATCCGTGCTTGTCATTGATCTTGACCCACAAGCTAACGCTAGCCTACACATCGGAAAAGAACACCCTAGTGAAATCAGTGTGACTATTGCAGAATTACTATTGTCAGAGCCCGAGAAGTTACCCCTTGCGATTCATGAAGATACTTATCTTGAAGGGGTATCTTTAATTTACGGTTCTTTAGCACTGGGCATGACAGAAGATAAGCTAAAAGAAGATACACCGCGTCCTTCTGAAGAATTGCGTGACAAAATATCACCACTTATAGGTTTGTATGATGTTATTTTGATTGATTGTCCACCCAGTCTTAAACTTTTGACCAGTAATGCTTTAGCAGCTGCGACCGATTTAATTATACCGATAGAATCGGGATCACAGTACGGTATGTATGGCGTGACTGACTTAACACGTCATCTACAAAAGATTCATCGTATAAATCCTAATCTGAACTTACTGGGTGCATTACTGATTCGTCATGATGAACGTCAAACCGTCTGTAAACTGATTGAAAGCTCAGCCAAAGAACAAATTGGAAAGCTTATTCCAGTTAAGATTCCAACCAGTACCAAAATTAACCAAGCTGCCATGGCGCAGACCAGCATTCAGAAAATCGACCGTTCATCCAAAGTTGCCCGCGAATTTCGTAAATTAGCTGTTTGGGTAGCAAATGAGCTATACCTCAAAACAGATAATTCTGATGTAGAACTCCAGGCTACTGAAGGAGTTGATGATGAGTAAAGATATAAAAACATTATTGGCTCAAAAATTGGCAGATAACAACGCCCGTCATGCCAATGCCAACCAATCGACCTATTTAGATGTCGGTAATGAGTTAAAACGATTACCACTTGATAAAATCAAGTCTAATCCTTTTCAACCCAGAACAGTATTTGATGAAACAGAAATCGCCAATCTTGCAGAATCCATCAAAGAAATGGGACTGCTACAACCCATTACCGTACGAGAAACAGGCTTAGGCGATTATGAGCTGATTGCAGGGGAACGCCGTTTTAAGGCTCACGAACTTCTTGGCAAAACCCATATCGATGCGATTGTGTCACGAGCAAGCGATAGCGAGATTGCCATTTTAGCACTCGCCGAAAATGCCAGTCGTGAAGATTTGTGCGATTATGAAATCGCTCAAGCACTGCGTAATATCGAGAAACATTTTCCCAATAAATCTCGTCTTGCTGAAGCTGTCGGTCTTGATCGTAAGGAAATGTACCGCTATCTTGCCTATCACGACTTACCAACATCATTTTTGGATAAAGTCGCTACCAAGCCAAAATTATTGTCTCGCTCGGCAGCGTATGACATTAAGCAGGTATTGAATCAATTCAAGTTTTCTGAACAACAAACTGATGAAGTTCTAAGTCGTGTTTGGGAGTTATTAGAGTTAGGTAAGTTGGAGCAAGGCAGAATTGCAGAATTTATTCAAAGCGAGTCTTTAAAAGAACTTAAATCACAAATTTATTGTCCACCAGTTGCCGCGCCTGACATCAAACCGATTTTGTCAGGCGGTAAACCCATTGGAAAATTTCATCATAAAGGCAAAAAGTATGTGGTCGAAATCAATGCCAAAGATTTAGATGAACAACAACGCATTGAGATTGAACAATTTATCGAAACGTTAATGACAAAAAATGTGTCATCTTAAACTTTCTATCCAAAAAAGAAGAACTGTGGCAAATTGCCACACTTTTTGACTAATCATGAAAAATCGAAACTGTGGCAAATTGCCACACTTTCCAAACAAGAGAAAATTATCAATGTCTTTAACCGCGCAAACCAGCGAACAGAGCTACCAAGACTGGCTCAATCAGCTCAAAACACAGATTCGCTCATCGCAACAACGAGCCATACTTGCGGTTAATCAAGAACTGGTGCTGTTATATTGGCAAATCGGACAAAACATCCTACAACGTCAAGACCAACAAGGTTGGGGTGCAAAAGTTATTGACAGACTATCCAAAGACCTATCCGCCGAATTCCCAGAAATCAAAGGCTTTTCTACTCGCAACCTAAAATATATGCGTAAGTTTGCCGAAGCATGGCAAGATAAGCAAATAGTGCAGCAGGCTGTTGCACTATTACCATGGGGTCATAATCTTGTGTTGTTGGATAAATTTTCTGACAATGAAACAAGACTGTGGTACGCCCAAAAAGCCATCGCACATGGTTGGTCACGCAATGTATTGGTCCATCAAATAGAAAGCGGTTTGCTAGAACGCACAGGACAGGCCGTCAATAATTTTTCGCAGACATTGCCAGAGATACAGTCAGATTTGGCGACCCAAACTTTTAAAGATCCTTATATTTTTGATTTTCTTAGCCTAGGCGAAGTCTATTATGAACGAGAATTAGAAACGGTTTTAACCCAGCATATTATGGCATTTTTACTCGAGTTGGGGACAGGTTTTGCGTTTGTTGGCAAACAGCGGCATATTGAAGTTGGTGGTGACGACTTTTATATCGATTTGCTTTTCTATCATCTGCAACTTCGCTGTTACGTTGTCATCGAATTGAAAACAGGCGATTTTAAACCTGAGCATATCGGGCAACTCAATTTATACGTGACTGCAGTCGATAGGCAACTCAAAACCGAAAATGACACACCAACAATAGGCTTGTTACTTTCTAAAAGTCGTAACGAAGTCGTGGTTGAATATGCACTCAATCAGACCCCCCAGCCGATTGGCGTTGCAGTTTATCAATTAGAAAAAATGTTGAATGAGTTAGAATTAGGCAAATAAAACTGTGGCAAATTGCCACACTTTCCCAAAACTTAAAAAACAGAAACGGATGTTCCTATGAGTGAAATCTACGAATCTGACATCGAACAAATAGCTATCGAACAACTCCAAGCCATCGGCTATCGCCACGTTTAAGGCGTCGATATCGAACCCTACGGCATAAAACCGCTACGAGCCTATAGCCAAGTTTTGCTCCAAGACAATGTCCTGCAAGCTATCGCTACCATCAACCCACAACTTACCCCAGAACAATGACTTGAAGCCTATTAGCGTATCAGCCAAAATAACCAACTCACCACACCCAATAATGTCAGCAATAATTTAGCCTTATGTCAATGGTGTTCTACACAGGCAAAATCGTGCTTGCCATGAATAACCCAACCGTGGTTATATTGACCGACCGTAACGACTTAGACGACTAGCTTTTTACTACATTCTCGGCATCGGTTGAATTGCTTAGGCAATCTCCAAAACAAGCCGGAGATCGAGAGCAGCTCAAAGAACTACTTAAAGTCAATTCTGGCGGTGTCATTTTTACCACCATTCAAAAATTCCAGCCAGAAGACGGTAGCAATGTCTATGACACGCTGTCCGAACGCCATAACATCATCGTCATCGCCGACGAAGCACACCGCTCGCAATATGGCTTTACCGCCAAAGAAGTCGATGTCAAAAACGATGCTGGTGACGTGACAGGCAAACGCACGGTTTATGGTTTTGCCAAATATTTGCGTGATGCCTTGCCCAATGCCACTTATCTAGGCTTTACAGGCACACCGATTGAAAAAAACGATATCAACACCCCAGCGGTGTTTGGTGATTATGTTGATATTTACGACATCTCCCAAGCCGTTGAAGATGGGGCAACGGTGCGGATTTTCTATGAATCACGGCTTGCCAAAGTGGCGGTTAGTGACGAAGGCAAAAAATTGATAGCCGACTTTGATGAAGAATTTAACGAAGACGAACTCACCGCCACCCAACAAGCACGAGCCAAATGGGTCAAAGCCGAAGCCTTAATCGGTAGCCATGACCGTATCCAAGCGGTCGCTGCCGACATCGTACAACATTTTGAACAACGCCTATTTGCCAATGCCAACCAAGGTAAAGGCATGATTGTTGCCATGTCTCGGCGGATTGCAGTGGATTTGTACAATGCGATAATTGCATTACGCCCAGCGTGGAGCGGTGGTGATTTATACGACGGCGTCATCAAAGTGATTATGACCTCATCGGCAGCAGATGGGGCAGCTCTTGCCAAGCATCATACAACGAAAAAAGACCGCCAAATTTTAGCCAACCGTATGAAATACCCAGAGGATAAGCTCAAACTGGTTATCGTGCGGGATATGTGGCTAACAGGCTTTGACGCTCCCAGTATGCACACGCTTTACATCGATAAACCGATGAAAGGTCATAACTTAATGCAAGCGATTGCCCGTGTCAATCGGGTGTACAAGGATAAAGCAGGGGGCTTGATCGTTGATTATCTGGGTATTGCTGCCGATCTGAAAGAAGCCTTGAGCTTTTACTCAGATGCTGGCGGTAAGGGCGACCCAGCCGTGGTGCAAGATGAAGCCGTCATTATCATGAAAGAAAAACTGGAAGTGTTAGACGGCATTATGCACGGTTACGACTATCACAAATACTTTACCTCAGACACCGCTGAAAAACTCAAAATCATTCTCGAATCCGAAGATTTTATCTTAGGCATTGAGCAAGGGGAAGGAAAGACCCGTTTTATTCGTGCCGTAAGCTCGCTCAGTCAATCTTTCGCCCTAGCCGTACCCCATCCTACCGCAATGGAAAATGCACCTCTTGTAGCGTATTTCCAAGCGGTTAAAGCATGTCTTGCCAAATTTGACGAAAATTCACCCAATCCAATAGGGATTAGCGACACCGAATTAGAAACCAGAGTCAGACAAACAATCGACCAAGCCTTGGTCAGTGAAAAGGTCGTCGATATCTTTGATGCCGCTGGTATTCAAAAACCCGACATCTCTATCTTATCTGATGAATTCATGGAAGAAATGCGAGATTATGAACACAAAAACATCGCTCTAGAAACTCTTAAAAAACTACTGAATGATGAAATAAAAGTGCGAGAGCAACACAGCGTTACCCAAGGCAAAAAACTCATGGAGATGCTCAACAACGCTATCAAAGGCTACCAAAACAAAATCTTAACTGCAGCTGAAGTAATTGAAGAGCTTATCAAGTTAGCCAAAGAAATCAAACTATCTGACAATTTAGCCAATGAACTTAAACTCACTAATTTTGAATATGCGTTTTACTCTGCGGTTGCCGAAAATGACAGTGCCAAAGAACTCATGGGTAAAGATAAATTGCGAGAACTCGCCATTGTTTTAACATCAACCATTCGTAATAACATAAGTGTTGATTGGACAATCAAAGAATCTGCTAGAGCCAAAATTCGTACTGTCGTAAAACGTTTGCTCAGGAAATATGGTTATCCACCTGATATGGAGCTTTTAGCTACAGAACTCGTATTACATCAAGCAGAGGTAATTGCTGATCAATTAGTTAGCTAAAAAAGCTCTATATTTTATTTACTGTTTTTGATAAAAAAATAAGACGACGTTTCATTACCTCACTATTTTAATGATAAAAGTAGGTTTTTAATGTTTTTAATGTTTTTAATGTTTTTAAATACTTTTAATAGTTTTTAAATAAGCCGCAAGTCGCCTACACCAAGGCTTATATAAGATATTAGACGACGTTTAGTTACCTATAAGACGACGTTTAGTTACCTATAAGACGACGTTTAGTTACCTATAAAACGACGTTTAATTACCCATAAGACGACGTTTAGTTACCTTAAATAAAGATATCTAAATATATATTATTAGACGACATTTAGTTACCTTAAAATTTTTAAAATAATAGGACGACAAATTGTTACCTCAGGATTGATTCAGATAAATTTATTATAAGACGACATTTTATTACCAATTTAATTCCTAATGATTCATATAAAACGCATAATATATCTGTTGCGTTTAAACGACATAAAAAATATAATCGTCTTAAATAAGTTTTTAAAATAAACTCAAATGTCTAAATCTTCAACTCAAAAAGATATAGTCGTTAAGTCTAATAGACTTAATTCTGCACTTCAAAATTTAAGCCTAGCTGAAATACGAATTATCCAATTAGCGATTGTAGATGCTCGTGAAAGTGGAAAAGGCCTAGATCCATCTACGCCTTTAACAATTAGTGCGTCACGCTATGTAGAGGTATTTGAAACTACGCGACAAAATGCCTATATGAGGATTAAAGAAACTGAAGAGACATTGTTTAATCGCCGATTTAGCTTTATTGATGAAGATGGTCTACTGGTAAAAAGTCGTTGGTTGTCTCAAGTGCGGTATTTAGATAACCAAGGTGAAATTGAATTATCTTTTACGCCAGCTGTAGTCAAGGGAATTAGCAGAATTGATGGTGCAGTTGATTTTTTTACTCAGTATTCTTTACAACAAACATCTGGTTTGGATAGCGCTTATTCAACTCGGCTATATGAATTACTTGTTCAATGGAAAGCGGCAAAAAAGACCCCTTTATTTGAATTAGAAACATTTAGAGCGCAGTTAGGATTACAAGAAAACGAATATGCTAGGATGTTTGATTTTAAAAAACGTGTCTTAGATATGGCAGTTAATGAAATTAATAAAGTGACTGACTTAAAAGTGTCCTACCAACAAATTAAAGAGGGACGGAGTATCATAGGATTTATTTTTACGGTAACTTTAAAAAATAAAGAAGCACCATTAAAGGATGTAAAACGTGATACCAATACCCTCGATATGTTCGTGCCAATGACCGATAGTCAGCGTTACCATTTTGCAAAAAAGTTATCCAAGCTTCATGAATTATCTTACCTTGCTAAAGGGGAGGCAGGTCGAAACTATGACGTGTTTGCCGAACAAATTGCCAATGAGCTTTCAGATCCTGAGCGAGTTAAGTTTTATGACAAATATTTAACCCAAGTAGGATTTAAAAAATCAATTTGAAATTTAAGGCTGATGAAATTAGCATAGCTGTATCAATTGCCGAAATGATGAATAATCATGACCGTCACCCTCCTAAATCGCATCGACCCACAACCCTATCAGCCCATCCCATTGTTTTTGGAAACCATTCCCGCAGGATTCCCATCGCCTGCCGAAGGCTATGTGCAAGACTGTATTGATTTAAATGGTTTATGTATTGACCACCCAAATGCGACTTTTTTGGTTCGCGTGGATGGCTTATCGATGATTGATGCCGGTATTTACCCCAATGACTTATTGGTGGTGGATCGCAGTCTTGAAGCCCAGCATGGTGATATTATTGTGGCTCGGCTGTTTAATGAGTTTACCGTTAAAGAACTTCATTTATACCCTTACCCGCATTTAGTGGCGTATAACGATGCGTTTGATGATATTTCTTTAATGGGTGAAGTCGACTTTGAGGTGTTTGGGGTGGTGACCAATGCCATTCGTGCCATTGGTCGGGGCAATAAACGTCAAATTTATAAACCTTGATGTTGACGGATTTGACTAATTCTTATGTTTTTACAATTGATACGACAGTCATTGTCGTATGATTGCTTTGTTTTGCTAGTTTGTCATGTTCTCATCTTGCTTTTTTGCCTACACTAAACCGGTGTCCATTGTTTGTAAGGTTTAGTGCTGTCTAACTGTTATGTATGCCCTTATCGATTGCAACAGCTTTTATGCCAGCTGTGAGAAACTGTTTCGTCCTGACTTAAAGTACCGACCTGTCGTGGTGCTATCAAACAATGACGGCTGTATCGTGGCCCGCTCTGCTGAAGCCAAAGCGTTAGGGATTAAGATGGGGGTACCATACTTTCAGATTAAGTCGTTGTTAGACGATCATCGGGTGGCGGTGTTTAGCTCTAACTATGCCTTGTATGCCGATATGTCATCTCGGGTGATGGCAACCCTTGAAATGCTGTGTCCTGATGTGGAGGTGTATTCGATTGATGAAGCGTTTTTATATTTGGGGCACTATCCAACGGCCATGGCTGATTTAGATAGCTACGCTCGGCTGGTTAAAACCACCGTAGAGTGTCATACCGGCATTGCTGTGGGGGTTGGGGTAGGGAAGACCAAGACCTTGGCAAAGCTTGCAAATTATGCCGCTAAAACGCATCCAGCGACAAAGGGCATTTGTGTTTTAACCAAAGACAGCTGGCGACAGCGTCTGATGGCAATCACCCCAGTTGAGGAAGTGTGGGGCATCGGGCGGCAGCAAACCAAAAAGCTCAATAGTATGGGTATTCATACCGTGGCTGAGTTTGCGGCGATGCCACACAGCTTAGTGCGCGAGCGCTTTAACGTGGTGCTAGAGCGCACCAATCTTGAATTAAATGGGGTGATGTGCCTAGGGTTAGACGATATAAGTCCGAAACAACAAATTGTTTCCTCTCGCTCGTTCTCTCAAAAGATTACCCATATCGATGATTTAAGCGAAGCCATCTTTGGGCATGTCAGTCAAGCTGCGGCGAAACTACGTAAACAGAATGGTTATTGCCAATTGATGAGCGTATTTGCTAACAGCAGTCCGTTTAACCAAAACGATCCGTATGTGTCGATTTCAGGTCAATATCAGTTTATTACTCCCACCCATGATATTCGAGTGATGATACAAGCAGCACGTCAGGTGATTGAAAAAATCTACAAAGACAAGGTGAAATACGCTAAAGCGGGAGTGATGCTCTCAGCCATAGGGGCGTATGCGCACAACCCTGTCGATTTGTTTGATGAACCAAACCCACAAGATCAAGCTAAGTCAGACAGACTTATGGCGCTGATGGATCAAATCAACGGGGAATTGGCGCAGGATAGAAAGTCAAGAGGCACCAGCCGGTTGTTTATTGCCAGCTGCGGGATAGAAAAGCAGCAAGCTTGGCAAATGAGCCGTCAGTTATTGAGTCCTTGTTATACCACGAAGTTAGCGGATTTGCCGATAGTCACGTAACACAGTGACTTAAAACAGTGGCTTAAAGATTTAAGGAGTGTGTAATGTGTGCCAACTTTGAACCGATTACTAAAGCCCAAGCCAGTTTGTTTACCAATCAACAGCTAAGCTTTGACTTTAAAACCGATATCTACCCAGGCTATGACTGTCCGCTGTTATTTGCCAATGTGGGCGACTCTGCTGAATGGAGAAGTGTGAAATTTGGGATGGTGCCGAAATGGGCAAAAGACTTGGATATCTGCCGGTTTACCTATAATGCTAGAACCGAGACGGTCGGTGATAAGCCCAGCTTTGAAAATGCCTGGCATCATAGCCAATTTGCCTTAATTCCCGTACAAACCATTTTTGAGCCGAAGTATCCGTATGCTAATGAACAAGGGGATGGAAAATCACAGCGTTGGGGTATTTACCGGGAAGATGGACAGCCGTTTACCGTAGCAGCCATATATGAAGTGGCTCGGATTCAAGGTGAAATCATTCGCTCCATGTCGATGCTAACTATCAATGCCGATCAGCATCCATTGATGTCACAGTTTCATCGACCTGATGACGAAAAACACTCGATTGTGGTGATTGAGCCTGAGTATGGGATGGATTGGCTCACCGCAACGCCTGAGAACGCGTTTAAGCTATTACAGCCGATGGGGGAGGGGTGTTTCGGGCTCGTGAGATGCCAAGAGCAAAGCGAGCGTATTACGGCGCAAATAGCGTAGGGGAGACTATGGAGGATGCTAATCCAGCTATCCAAGGGGCTTTATTTTAAGGTTTTAACGAGTTACTAGGATTTGCCTGTGTTAGCTAATTTAGTGTTACAACCGTCGTTAATAGATACCAACACTGCCACAAGCACATTACAGCAGATAGAGGCAATCTTTACTGCGGTAGACCATTACAATCAAAACCACGATGATAGCAAGCCATTATTCTTTGACACCGAAACCACGGGTGGCGGCAAAGATGACCAACTCATTGAAATTGCCATCTGTGATAGTGACAGAAACGTCATTGTCGATACCCTGATCTATACCGAACGTCCTAGCCACCCTGGCGCCTTTAAAGTCCACGGTATTCATCCCCATGAGCTAATTGGTAAGCCGACCTTTACCGATATTCAATCAGCCATCATCAGCTTGTTAAAAGGCAGAACCCTGTACGCCTATAACGCCAGCTTTGATGTCAGAATGATGCGACAGTCAGCAAACAAACTACGCCTACAAACAGTAGAAGTAAAATGCCTAATGAAGCAATTTGCTGACTTTATGGGCAACTACTCACCTTATTTTGGGCATAACCGCTACTATAGCCTAAGCAAAGCTTGTCAGCATTTCGGAGTTGAGCATACCAACGCCCACCGAGCGAAAGCCGATGCCCTAGCCTGTGTGACAGTTTGGGAAGGGATGCATACAAGTCATCATTGGGATTATTAGACAATTATCAAAATCAACAACTTGATTTCACTTATCCTGCCTATAAAGCTCTCATCAATATCAGCAGACCTATTTTTTCGAATCATCCGTAGGTTTTTCAAAAATAAAAATATCTTTGGGTTCGCAATCCAAATATAAGCACAACTTCTCAAGAATATCTAAATCAACACGACTACTCTCGTTATTATACATTCTATACAAAGTTGTTCTCGAAATATCCGTATCTCTTTCAGCATCAGCAACCCTAAGACCTTTTTGGGCGAATAGAACAGGTAAATTCAAACGTAACATAATTTTCTCAAATTTTTTACAAAAAAGACTTGAAATGTTATCTGTTAATGATAATATATTATCTATATAGAACATTTTATATATCAAATATATTATTTTATAAACAGATTAGATGATTTTATTTTATATATTATCTCATAATCACAAAAAATTTACCAAATAAGCTAAAAGGAGATAAAAATGACCCAATCCCCAGTTATAGAAAAACTCATCCATCAAATTGATGCAAAACATGACCGTCAACAACAAATTAGCCTGCTAATCAGCAGACTCATCGAACAGCACAATATCCAATATGGCGAACAACTCAGACTCATGCTTGGTATTGCCAAACGCTGTGACAACTTTACTGCTTTAGAACATTGGGTTAACCAAAACTACGATCTTATTAACCATGGTACCTTTGAAGAAAACTACCAACAACTAGAAAACAAATTGCTAAAACAAATACCAGAACACCTATGAAAAAGTGGCATAGACTAAGAATTCGGCTCATATGTTGTGCTAATGAATTTAATTGCATTTTCCCATTACAGAAAAAATTAATAGGACTTACGCAAAAAGCATAAAATTTTGCGAAAGCGGATAAAAATATAGTATAGTCAATCCTAAATTATAGTAAGCACCGTTTGCCCTGAGCTTGTCTAAGGGTAACGGTCGTTATGGTTCGACAGGCCTACCACGAACGACCCTGTTCGATATAATTCAGTTTTCACTATATTATCAAATCATTTTTAGCTTAGTCTTTTAAAGCATCCTTCCAACAACCCACTGGTAGCCGGCCTTTATCTGCGAGCTTTAACAATATGGCGGTGCAAGTTTGGTTGCCAAACACACAAGCAGAACCTAATGCAAAACTTTACCATGCAAGACTGAATACGCATGAATATGGGCAGATGGGTAATAATTTGTGAGTAGATTAGCCAATTCAGACAGGGTGGCACCTGTGGTGACCACATCATCAAACAAAATCAAATGTTTGCTAGGGGGCATATCTAATATGGAAAACGCATCTTTGATATTATCTAAACGCTCCTCTCGGCTTAGACCCTGCTGGTGAGGTCGGTCGAGTCGCTGCACACCCGTAAAAACAGGGATTTGCCAGTGAAAGCTTAGATAAGCGGTTAACATGGCAAGCGGATCGAAGCCGCGTTGCCTAATGCGCTGTAAACTTGTTGGCACTTTAACGATTAACGAATTTTTGGCATGGCATCCTTGAGGCGGCTTAAGCTGGCGGATGGCGTGTACCAAAACGGGCAGATGATGTAACTGCTGCCCATTTTTATACCCAAGCATGATTTGATTGAGGGGATATTGATAGTAGCCGCTAGCTACGCCACGCAGTGACGTTTGCTTTAGTTGCAAAGTAAAAAATGACGTGGACCATGCAAACTGGCTATGGCATGGCTGACAAAGAAATTGCTGTCGATTGAACCAATGGTCATGATGACGCGGTGCTAAGTTATCAAAGCCTGCTGCAGCGCAATCATTGATGCCACATAATTGGCAACGGTGATGAACTTTCGCTTGATACACCAACGCCATGGCAAAGGGCAATCGCCACCAAGGCAAGGGGGCTACGATTGCCATAAACGCAGTTAAAGCCCTTTAAAATCATTGAACATGATACCAATACCAACATTGGTGCTCTTATGATTATAGTCTTGGATGTTTTCACCATAGCCATGGAATACTTGTAAAATCGCTTTCATACCGCCTGTCAATGGATAGGCATAGTCTACCTGTATAGCGCCTTTATTGGTACTTGGATTATAACGCATCACACCACCCACTGTGCTTTGGTCATTAAGCGGATACAACCAACGCACATCGCCATAGCCCATGTAGTCCCCGATATCTGGGTTATCCGAGTCTTTACTGTTCTCATTGGCGATGAGCCACAGTCTTGGAATCACGGTAAGTTTGCCCCACTCCGTTCCTGCCATCGCATAGATACGATTCCAAGAACGGGATAACGGGTCTGATTGTCCATTTGATTCATGCACGAGCCCCGCGCCTAACATTCTTAATGACCCATTCCCAGGCAGATTACCCTTGATAGGCTGTGTCAAAAATATCTCTGGCTGATAATCTGAGCTGCGAAAAGGTCTTGAATACTTACCATTGTACACTTGCCAATAAGACTGCTGGGTATAGCCAAGCCAAACATCGGCATTGGTATCGAACACATCTTGGGCAAGCTTGGTTTTCATTGAAATTTGCAGCTTGCTATCTAAGTGCTGCAAAGAATCTTTCGATGCGCGAACATGATCTTGGGTGGGTGAATGAATATCATAGTTTGGCGTCGCGTTGTACCAAAGCGGCATGACATACATGGGCAAATGTGGACGTATCGTCAGTATCCCTTTGGGATCATTTTTATCCAAGTCATATAACACACTCAGTGGCGTATATTTTTCCACATCCGTTGCAGTCACCCCCACTTGTTTTAAGATGGTTTTGTCAAGCTTGTTGGGTACCAAATGATCCAGTTTTTTTTGCTCGTTTTTAGTGGGAGTCGTGACGGTTGTCGTTTGATCCACGGCTAACACGGGCACTGCTTTACCTTCTTTGATACTCACTTTCAAGGTTTTGGCAATATCAAGGGGCGCCTTGGCTTCGGGTTCGATTTTACCAACGCTTATCTTGTCAAAACAAGCTAGACGCGCGACATTGTCAGTGATTTTTGAACAGGTTAGCAGCATTTGCTCGTCGACAGGAATAACGGTTGTTTTTATTAAAGTTTTTGTTGAATCTTGTGTTGAGGGTTTTGTTGAAGCTTTTGTTGAAGCTTTTGTTGAAGTTTTTGCCTGCGTAGTTGCTGTAACTGTTAGTGTGGCTAGTATAGCAAGCGATAAAGCGGTACGGTAAAGCGTAAGTTGTGACATAGGTTGACCTTCTTACAAAAATATCGTTCATGATAGCAAAAATTGATGAAAAATAGTTAACAAATGCATAATAATTTTTAACAGTAAAGTAAAGTTTTAATCAACTATTGGCTCGTCAATTATTGGTATTTCTATGGGGGCTTGTATGGGTAATTCTAATGATACTGCTGACCTTGATACTCAAGCCAACCGTCTTGATGACGGCTAGCGGGGTCACGGTGTGTCCAATGTACAACGCCACCTTTGTCGTTATAAATATATTCACCATAAAAACGAATGGGATTTTTGGTTTCGATACCCTCGATGCGCGGTGCCAAATCAATATTATGGGCAATTAACACCGTGATGTTTGGGTAGTTATCAATTTTGACCAAAAATTTTTGATGGCGGCTACCCTCATTATCGTCTTTTAGCACTTTAATCACCGTACCACACCCTAATACCTGTCGTTTAACGCTGGGATTTTTGGCTTGATAAGCTTGATTAATGACGGCGTTGTTGCATTGAATATTTGTTGCCTGACGTTTTTTGTCAGTATAACTTGCTGAATTTTTAGCCGTCTGTTGATTGGACTTTGAGTCCACTAACGGTGAATTTGGGCTTGCTAACTGGCTATTTCCGCTTTGGTTTTGGCTTTTATTTTGCCTTGGCTGTTGGTCGGCATTGCCTTCATGGGAACACCCAGTGACAAAAATTAGCACCCCGAAAGTTAACGGGATGGCTATAGACTTTGCTAAGTGATAGTTCAATTTTTATTTAACCTTTATGGTTGAATGGGTCAATGAATCATTTGACTGAGTTTTCTTGAACTGAGTTTTCTTGAACTGAATTTTCTTTAACTGAGTTTAGAGTTAATTTAATTGGGACAAAAGTTGCTCAAAATCAGAGCGTTTGACTGCACCGTTTTGTCTTGCTACCAGTTGACCGTTTTGGTAAAACAACAATACAGGCGGACCGAACACGGCTAGTTTTTTATAGATTGCTTGGCTATCCGCCGTATTGTCAGTCACATCGAGTTTGACAACTTGCCAGCTGGCTAAACTTTGCGGCGGGTTGGCAAAAAGTGTTTTATCCATGATACGACATTCAATGCACCACTCTGCGGTGACATTGACGACTAGCTTTGGATATTGCGTAAGCAAGGGTTCAAGCTCTGACAGTTTAGTGATTGTAATCGTTTGGGTGGTCTTTGTTGCCGTGAATGCCGATTGCCCTGAAGTATTCACAAGCTTGTTAAGCGGCTGCCAACTATCTTGACTACCTGAGGCAGCGCCTATCACAAGACACGCTGACCAAATGCCTGCTAGCAATGCTAGTGCTTGAGTGAGTAATTGACCTTTTTTGCCCTGCCAGCGCCACAGCCATAAGCCAATCACAGCAAACCACAGCGCCCATAGCATCAGCATCCCGCTTGATAGCCATATACGCTCTATCATCAATAAAGCGACGCCAAATAACAGCAAACCAAAGCTGGTTTTGACCCAGTTCATCCACTCGCCTGCTTTTGGCATAAAATTACCTTGGGTGGCGCCCAGTAAAATGAGCGGTGTGGATAGCCCAAGCCCCAACAAAAACAATGCGGCAAACCCCATCACAGGATCACCCAGTGCTGCCACCCCTGCCAACGCGCCTGCAAGGGGTGCCGACACACAAGGGGAGACAACCAGTGCAGAAAACAAGCCCGTCAAATAACTACCACTTAAGCTACCAAGTCGATTTTCCCCAATTTGGCTGATTTTTTGGAACTTAACACGCAGCGCATGCGGCAATTGCCAGCGAATGACATCCAACATGTACAGTCCAAGCAGGATAAATAGCCCTGCAAAAATTAGCAAAATAACAGGGTTTTGTAGCCAGTTTAATATACCCAAAGATTGCCCAAATAACGCAATCACTGCGCCCAAAATGCCATAACTGGTGGCAACACCCAAACCATAACTGCCCGTGAGTAATAACCCTTTTTTGGCAGATGGACGATGTTGACGGGCAACGATATTGGCTACAATCGGCAGCATGGGTAGCACACAAGGGGTAAAAGCCAACCCTAATCCCGCTAAAAACAACAGCAATAACGCAACACCGCTATGCTTGGTCAATCCAAAAATATCTTGATTGCTAGCGCTAGCTGTCAAACTCGTTGCCGCCGCCGATGCAGCCGCGGGTTTAGTCATGACAGTTGTTTGGACAGGTTGAGACGATGCCATAGATACGACAGGGGCGGATGCCGTTAACTGCGCTGTGGTTAAGACATCGGTGGCTGAAGCATCGGTCACTGGGGTCAATGCGACTTGCTGCCCCGCTGCGGCTGTACTGCCACCGGAAATCGCTGGTTTGGCAGACGGTGGGCTAGTTGCCTCATCGACGGTTTTAGCTGGGGTCAAGCTAGCAGATTGCTGAGTCGTTGTCGGGGCGGCATCATTGGTCGTCGCCACAGTATTGGTGACTTTTGCTTGCGCCGTTTTTGACGACATTGCGTCTGATTTTTTTGCGCCATTTTTGGTGGAAGCGGCCAATTGGGTGATGACAAATTTGGTCTTTTCAGGGGGATAGCAAAGTCCTACTTTGGCACAGCCCTGCCATTTGACCGTAGCAGGTTGTGAGGTGATTGCCTTATCCGCGCTCAAGGTGGTTGTGGCAGTAAAGGGGTGTTCAAACACAGGCACCCGACCAAAATCCGGGTCATCCACATAGGTCGGTGCTGCACTAAATTGTAGCGGCGTCGCTGTTACCCCGTCAGGCAATTGTAAGGTTAATTTATCCCGATACGCATAATAGCCTGCTTTGACATCCACATGAATGGTCACTACTTGCCCTTTTTGCTCAGTATAGACTTTAAAAGCCTCATGCACCGGTAGCGGCTTGTCTTTGGCGCTCAAGCTGGGATTGTCACTGCCGCCAAAAATCTCGCTTAAACTAATCGCTTGCGCGCTTGGCATAGTAAGGCTAGTGACAGCCAGTAGCGTGCCAAGTAGAGAGACATGACGACTCACGGTTCGAAAACAACACAGGGGCGTAGGCATAAGGGATATATTTTTCAAAGACAACTTCTCATATGTTTTAAATTTATACATTTTAAATTTATACGTTTCAGATTTATACGTTTCAGATTTATACGTTTTAAGCCACGTAATTATACTATGACGGCTAATTTTAGCTAATCCCTGTCCAAAAACCTAGCAAAAAAATCAGAGTGCGTGACTCTGATTTCGTTAACCCAGTAACAGCACTAAACTATAACTTAGCAAAAATGTCTGCGTCTTGTCCTTCGCCGCCTTCTTTGCCATCAGCCCCCAATGAGAACAAATCATAGGTTCTGCCTTCGGTACCTGGGATAACGTATTGTAGGTCATTATCCCAGCCATCTTTCGGGAAACCGCCTTTAATATACCCGCCCTCTGGCCAGTTTTTGGCGCCTTGTGGTGGCTTATTTAAGGCTTCTAAGCCTTCTTGGGTGGTGGGATAGCGACCATTGTCCACTTTAAACATATCAATGGCATTTGAGGTGGTGGATAAAGCCGTTTCGGTGGTTTTGACGCGGGCTTTGTCACTTTGACCCACCACTTTGGGTACCACCAGACCGGCCAAAATTGCCAAAATGACAATCACTACCATGACTTCAATTAAAGTAAAACCCGCTTGACGATTTTTTGATACATGAGCACAACACATACGAATTTCCATTTTTTAGATTTTTAGCGCTTTTGATAAGGTGTTAGGATTTTACACGGCTTTTTTGACAATTTGCATACCGATTTGGTTAATTTTGTCGGATTATTTAGCGGTTACTGATTTGGCGGTTTTGGGGTTTAGCCTGCCAAATCATTCATATTGATAATCGGTAGCATCACTGCCATCACAATGGTCATGACTATCACCCCCATTAGTACCAACATCAGCGGCTCAAGTAGTGACAATAGCGTGCTAATCATATTGGTGGCTTCATTTTGCTGCATCGCTGCTGCACGCGTCAGCATGTCATCAAGCTCGCCTGAGTTCTCGCCGCTTTTAATCATCTGTACCATCATCGGCGGAAAATAATTACTGCGCTCAAGCTGGCTTGATAGGCTCGCGCCTTCGGTGACTTTTTCTGTGGCGCTCGCGATGGTATGTTTGATATGGGTATTGGTGGTGACTGCCGCGCCGATGGCCAGTGCTTCCACCAACGGCACCCCTGAACGTACCAAAATCGCTAACGTACTGGCAAAACGTGATGCGTTCAGATTTCGCGATAATTTACCAAACACCGGCAAGCGCAAGACAACTTGGTCAAAAGCGGCTTTGCCTGCCGCTGTTTTAATAAACTTCACAAATAAAAAAACCGCACCGATTAGCCCGCCTAATATCAGCCACCACCATTGGGTTAAGATATTAGACAATGCTAACACCACTTGGGTAATCCAGGGCAGCGCTTGCTCGGATTGTTCAAACACTTTGACAATTTTTGGCACGACAAAGCTCATCAAGCCCACCACCACTGCCACCGCCATCATCAGCAAGATTATCGGATACACCATCGCGCCTTGTACTTTTTTTTGCATGGCAAAGCGATTTTCGGTGTAATCGGCTAACTGGTTTAAAATCAAATCCAAATGTCCCGAGCGCTCACCTGCGGCAATGGTGGCGATATAAATCGCTGGAAAATTACCAGAGTCTTGTAGCGCGCTCGCTAGGCTATAGCCTTCCAATACTTTGCCGCGTACGCCATGCATCAACGCTTTGACATGCGGTTTTTCGCTTTGTTTGGCAATCGCTTGCAACGCTTGTTCAATCGGTATCGACGCTGCCAACAACACCGACAATTGGCGGGTGATTAATGCCAAATCATACGCGCCCACCCCTTTTTGCCACAATCGGTTGCGACTGACATCGGTTTTTTGTACAGGTGAGACTTCGACAGGCAGTAAATTTTTATCGCGCAGTTGTTGGCGGATTAGCCTAGCAGAATCGGCTTCAAGAATACCTTGGTGTGACTTGCCTTGGGTATCCATGGCTTTGTACTGAAATGCGGGCATGTGAGTTCCCAACGGGTAAGATTAGCGTTATTTTAAAGGCTTAATAGGCTGAAATAAAGACTCGTTTTCATTGGAATCATATTGTACCAACACCGATAGCTCATCGCGCAAGTCTTGTTTGTTAAAGCTATTGACCTCAGTAATCAGCATTTTCTCGATTCGTTTGTCAACGGCGTATTCACTGATTTGCGCACAATAGATGGCTAATTGATAAACTTGCGCTTTGAGCGACTCATCGAGTGATTGCAATAGTCTCACCAATTCTGCCACATTGATGACTTGGTAAGGGTAATTGGGAATCGCCGCCTCTTTTAATGGGGTGACTGAATAGTTGACACCGAGATGGGCAAAATAATAACAACTAAATAGATAACCTAGAATATGCCCCACAAAATAACCCCGGTCGTTGTGATAGCACGCCACCCCCAAAAACTCAATCACGGTCGCCGCCAAACTATGCTCAAGACCGCGAAATTCAGCGGATGATGGCAGCAAGCCTACGGTTGGTAAGTTCATTAAATTTTTGTTTTGGCTGACAAGCTGCCAACCAATCGGTCGCTGCGGCGGTAAATGATGGCTAATGGACATCACCAAATCATCGACGATATGTAAATTATTGAACAAATGCTGCAGTTGCATCAGCCCAACATTATCGCGCATATTCAAATATTTGGCGACTTGCAGTTTTTTAGTTTCAATAAACTGGGATTTTTTACTGGAAATATAAAATAACAGTTGATGGGGTTGGGAGTGCTCAAAATACTGGGTCACTGCGTTTTCTTGGGCATGAAACACGGCGGTGTAGTGACTGGTAACATCCATTGGGTTAACACCACGATGGTCCATCGCAGGGTGTTCTGGATTGGGCTTGATGTGCAAGCCATGTGCTTCGACAGGTTGACCTTTGGTAGTTGAAGTTTCCATGTTGGCAATCGCAGCTGATAAAATATGGGACAGTGCTTGTCACTATATCATACCCCTGTCGACATAACCTAACAGATATTGCTATGAAAATAGACTGGTCATTCTTAGTTGCGATAAACTGGCTATAAGACATACAGCTTGCTATAAAAGTGGCAATAACCACAAAACCGCAGCAAACCTGCTTTTTTGTGGTTAATTAGGGTTCTCGACTACCGACTTACTGCTCGCCCAAGCTGTCAGCAAAATGCCCACCCTCAGTTCGAAACGACTGGCGGTATTTTCGTGGTGACATTTTATACACGCGTTTGAATGCTTGGCTAAAGGTACTATCGGAGGCATAACCCACTAACTCACTGATACGGCTGATGCTATTTTCTTGTAGTCGTAAATAACGCGCGGCAAGACGAAGTCGATAGTCGGTTAAATAAGTTAACGGCGGCACCCCCACCACCTCACGAAAATGTTCGGCAAAACTACTGCGTGACATCCCGGCGACTTCAGCTAACTTATGAATGGTCCAATTGGTCTCAGGTCGATCATGCATGACTGCCAACGCCTTGGCAAGGTAAGGGTCTTTCACCGCTTTTAGCCAATTATCCGTCGCTTCGGGCAAATCCTCAATATAATTGCGTACACACTCAATCATCAAAATACTGGCGATACGATTGATAATGGTCATTTTGCCAAGTCGGTTCTGCTCAGACTCTAATGCCAAAAATTTGACCCCCAAATCAAGCATAATCATTTTTTGCTCATCGTTTGATTCGCTTTCCGGCAAAATTTTTGGTAAAGCGCTGAGTAACGGGCGCGTAATCTCTCGATCGTAATGGCAGACAATCGCGACCATTTCAGTTGTTTGCGCTGGCTCATCACCTTTGCTATGAATGGCGGGTTTACCCAAGTTGATAGTTTCAACAGTCTGGCTAGTTAATAACGGGGCAATGTCAATTGATGGAATATCAGATTGCCCCACACCACAAATAAGGTGTTTTTTGCCGCCGGGCACCATGACCACATCGCGCGCGTGTGCGTTGCGATATACATCATCGACTTTAATACTAATCCCACCTGTAGTAATCAAATAAAACACGATACAATCTTTTTTATCTAACTCAAACGACCACTCCCCAGTGGCGTGTATATAGTGATACTGAGTTTGATACAAATGTATATCTTCAAGCAACATACTGAGTGCATCCATTAATTTTTCCTAAGTTATCAACACAGCAATTTAAAAAAATGCAACATAAACTACAAACGAGCTAACTTACAAGCCAAACTTTGGTAATTGGACTTGAGATAAAAATTTAAAGACGTATACATAAACCGCCATCCTCGTTATCAGCAATCATATCATCTTTTACAGGCGCTGCTAGTTAAGTTTGAGTCTGTAGGTCTGCTAAAATCCAGTATCACCGCCCGAAAATATGCTTTATTTTTCAACGATTTCAAAAGGCATGGCTTAACAGGTAATAACAGGTAGTAGACACTTGTTATGGGTTATACACTAGCGGTAGGATGTTTGGGGGTCTAAACAAATAAATAAGTGAATAAATAAGTGAATAAATAGCTAAGCAACTAAGTCTAATCAGCCATTTGGCTTTTTTTTGATTTTGATTTATTATCAATGGCTTAACTAAAGGCTTAAATATAGTCCATAACCAATCCATCATCGCTATGAATCTATGAATGCCCATCACTTGCGTAAACAGTTACGTCAACAACGTCTACGCTTATCCAAGCGCCACCGTAATCGTGCGGCTTATCAAGCACGACGAAGTTTAAACCGACTACAGCATCCTGCTTTAACTGGCAAAAACGTCAAGATCGGGATTTTTGCAGATGCCTTTGGGGAAATGCCTACCCAGCCGCTGATGGATTGGGCAAGACAGCGCGGCTATGGTATTTATTTACCTGTCGTCACTGGCAAACATCAGCCGCTTGTATTTATCGAGTTTAGCCAAAAAACTTGGCGACAATCTCGCCTACCCAAACACCCGCTAGGTATGCGCCAACCTGAGAAAGGAAAAATGCTTAACGTAGCGGCGCTTGATGTATTGTTTATGCCGCTAGTGGCAGCGGATAAAATTGGCAATCGTATGGGTATGGGTGGCGGTTACTATGACCGCACCTTAGCCAAGGCTAAAAACAAACCGCTTAAAATTGGCTGGGCTTATGATTTTCAATTGGTTGACAAACTTGACAGCAATCCTTGGGATATCAAGCTTGATGCCCTTATCACGCCGAGTAAACTATGGATATTTAGACGCTATTTGGTGGAATCCTCCCATGCAAAAAAATGACAACTTCCTGTTTCAACATGTGGTGATGACCTCACCTTCCATAACCGACAATGACGCTGATATTGAGATTAATGCTAGCCAAGTCTATCAACCCTTATACCCATCAAGCGGTGAGTTAAGCGATGCAGAAATTGCCAGCGTGATGAATCCCGACAGATTAACGCAACTTTTAACCCAAGCGGATGCCTTTACCCGAGTGAATTCTGAAGACTTGGACGATTTTTAGGCAGTAATGAATCAATATTAGGGCGTGTCCCTAATTCGGAACAAAGTATTTTTAATGGCCTAAAAATGCCTAA
>ERZ500990.161-NODE-161-length-24075-cov-3.931765_pt1 | contig 24075 bp, 19 predicted proteins | sample MGYA00248876_ERZ500990 | MGnify/ENA primary metagenome ERZ500990 (study PRJEB25958, sample SAMN03398517) | human skin metagenome | study: EMG produced TPA metagenomics assembly of the Human Skin Microbiome Metagenome (human skin metagenome) data set.
TGCATGCGTACGCCCAGCCGCGATCGTAGCCAGCACATGCGTGTCAATAAACGACACCTGCGGGACGTGCATCGTCCGCAGAAGCACGTCGCACAGCGCACGCTGCACGGCATCCAGGCCCAGCGGATGGCGCGACAGCAGCACGCGGTACGTCTTGGCGTCTACGAGCAAATGCTCCTGGTACACACGCCGCACGAGGCGCGTCAGCGTCCGCACCAGGTCGGGGTGCTCACGATCGGCATCCCAGTCCAGCCGCCAAAGGGACTCGGTGCCACACGCCGCAGCGGCGTTCATCACCACACGCGGCTCGACATCACCGCTGAAGCCCGCGCAGCACGTATGACTACCGAGATCCATGACGATGCGCTCATCGGTGCCCAGCAACGACCCGCGTCGCCGTCCTACCGACATGATGGCTCCACACAACCTTGCACGCTACAGACTGGCCAGGTAAGTGGAGAGCGATACGTACGCGGTGCCTCGTTCCACTGCCGGGTGAGTTGTGAGCATACGTACAATTTTCGCGAAACTCTTTGGTGTGCTCGCCAAAGTACTGTCGTGAGAGGGTGCGTACGTACGCGCTGGATTTTGCGGTTGAAGCGCTTGTTGCGCTGGTTGATATAGGTGCCTTCGACGTCCAAGTCGTCGTCACGCCGGCGGCTGCGGCGCTGGATCTGGTCGTGCTCGTAGTTCAAGTGCTGCACGAGCCGGTCGACGGCGTCATCGTCCGGCGCATGCGTGCCGTAGGCAGCTGGATCGCGCTCCGCCTCGTCCGACGCGGCTGACGCGGCCTTGTCGCGCTGGTACCGCGCCACATCGGGCGTAAAGTGCTTGAGCTGCCGCTGGTACGAGCGCTCAGCGAGGTCCTGGAAATCCATCATGCCCTTATCGCGCGACCGCTCCTTTTCTTCGAGCTTGCGCTCCCACGCCTCATTCTCCTCAATGGTATACGTCTTGGCGCGGTGCCGCGCCACATCCTCGCCCCGCTCCAGCAAGTCACGCTCCTCCAGTGTCCGCTCGGCCTTCGCTAGCCGGAACGCATGCGCTCGTGACGCACGCTGCGATGCCTCGCGCTGCTTCGCCTGCTCGCCCAGCACGTCGCGGCGGTTGGCCTTCGACGTGTCTTGCCACCGGCGCTGCAGCTGCCGAAACTTGGCACGCCGATCGGATGACGACATGGCCCCAAGCCAACACTCCACTTGCTTTGTCCTCGCGCTTTTTTTTTTTCATGTCCGACGGCGCCCGCAAGGCCGTCGTGCGCGATCTGCCGCCGACCCTGCCGGCCGAGGTGTTTTGGAACGCCGTCGAGCCATGGGTACGCACGGAGCCAGAGACCGCGCGCACGGCCAAACACACGTCGTATGTCCAGGGCAAGCGCGCCGAGCAGCCGGGGGTGTGGGACACGCCCTCGGTGGCGTACATTGAGTTTCTCACGCCTGCACTCCTCCTGGCCTTTGCGACGCATTTTCACGGCCACATTTTCCGGGATAGCAAGGGCCACGACTTTGTCGCGTTCGTCGATGTCGCCCTTATCCAGAGCTGCGCGCGCTGGGCGCCCACGACGTACGAGCGGTACAAAGGCGCCGTCGAGCATGCGCCCGAGTACAAGGCCTTTGTCGCGTCGCTTGAGGCGCCACCCGCTAAGCCCACGCCCGACAAGCCCTCGGACAAGGCTGAGGCACCCGTGACGACGCCCCTCGTCGAGTACATGCGCCAGAAACAGCAGCCGCCCGAGGCTCTCACCAAGGGCCGCCATGACGCGCCCAAGACACCCAGGCCCACCAAGGCCTCGAAACCCAAGAAAGACAAGGCGGCCAGGGCGCCGCCCAAGTCGGCCCCCGCACCACGCATCACCATTCTCACCAAGCCGCCGTCCTCGTCCCATGCTTAGTCAGCTACCGTACAGGGGGCGGACGTGGCGCTGGACGCCCTGTTTCCCCGCCATGTGAAGCACGATGCAGGAGACGGAGGCTGACCGCATCGATGCGCAGCAGGTGGAAGCGTGGCTGTTCTCCGATGCAAGTGCGTGCCGAGACACGCGATCGTGTCGGATCTGCTTGGATACCGAGCTGCCCGACGGCGATCGGTGGCTGTGTCCGTGCCAGTGCAAGGGCACGATGAAGTACGTGCACGCCTCGTGCCTCGACGAGTGGCGCCGACGATCTCGGCGGGCTCGATCAGTCATGGCCTGTGACCAGTGCGGCGCGACGTACCGCGTGCGCGCGACGCGTGCCTCGCGACTCTTGATGTCGTGGTGGCTGCGCTTGGTCGTGTCGTTCCTCTTGTTCGGCGTCATGGCTCAGTTGCTGGGCGTGGCCGTGCATCTGAGTCTGCGCCGCTTTGCGCCGGGCATGTTTGCTGGGCCGCATCCCCTGCACTTGCAGTCCACGGCCTATCGGCCGGAGGCCCAGGCTTCGGCGTGGGGTCGTGCCAGGGTGTCCGGCTCGAGGAGCCCGTGGCCGCTATGGGGCTCGGCGGAGGACGAGGATGCCGGTGACGATGGCTTTGCGCGACTGGGCGTATTTCAGCCGGCGATTGTGCTCCAGATTGTGCAGGGCATGATCCAGCGCATGCTGGAGTCGCTGGGGCGTTGGTCCTTCCCGCCGTTTCTCTCGCTGCCTCGCCACGGCCTACCGAGCCTCGTGCAGCGCGTCGTGACTTTTCGGGAGGGGCTTGACTTTGCGCCACCGACGCCTGTCGCGCCGCTCACGTGGACCGAGTGGCTGTGGTGGCAAACGACGTTGGGCCTCGCTATGATGGGCCTCTCTGTCCACTTCCACACGTTGTCGATCCTGTCGTCGAACGGCGTCTTTCGTTTCGGCTCGCCGTTCTGGGCCGTGGCCGTCTACCCACATGCGCCCTACGGCACCGAGGGCACCGTGGTGTGGGAGAGCCGCAGCTCGGCGGGCGTCGTCCTCCTCGGGCTCATGCTGTGGGGCATTCGCTCGACGTGGCTGATGCTGTGGAACACACTGACTCGTCTCTGCGAGTGGTACGTGACGCACATGGGGCCCTGCATCGTCAACTACGACGAGGGCGAGGCCCTGCGGCCGGCGCCGCGGCGCATGACGCACTGGCTGATCGACCGCGTCGTGCGTGGCCACGAAGCGATGCGGCATGTCGAAGATGCACGGTGGGTATGGATGCTAGCTCAGGCTGGCGACTAGCTATGGTACATAGATCACGGCAAGGCATTTTCCTTGGCATGACGCGGTGGCTCGGGCGACGGGAGGTGCAGGAGGGACGAGGCCCAGCTCGGCATGGTCGACGACGGGCGCGACGGCACAAATGGCGTCGTATTCGTGCGGGGCTGGAACGGCGAGGCAGCGGGTGTGTTGCGGTGCTTGCTGACCTGTGGCGTCGCACGGCGCGACGTATCGCGGGACCGACGAGGTCGGCGAGGCGGCGAGGGCGTCGCGACGCTTTTCCGCGACGTCCGCGGCCGCTTGGTATCGGCCGCCGCATCGTCGTCCGGATCCGGCTTGCGCATCTTGGTATTGAGCTTGGGCAGGGCATAGTTGATGCTTTTTCGAGTGCGCCGCGTCCGATCAGGCACGTCGACGTCGGCCACGGGCGAGCGAGGACGCACAGGCGTCGTGGGAGTGCGTGCCGGCACGTCGTTGGGAGGCGCAGTGTCGGGCGGAGACGCTGTCATGGCTTGGGCACGCTCCTGCCCAGGCGCAGGCGGAGGAGATTCGAGGCGAGGCGATTCGGGGCGAGGAGAGGGGGGGTGAGGCGATGCAAGGTGAGGCGATGGAGGGCGAGGAGAAGAGGCAGGGTCGAGAGCAGAGGGCGGCTCGATCTCCGGCTCTCGCGAGGGCGCTCGGCGGCTCGGACGGCGGCGACTCACGGAAGGCGGACACGCATCGCCACAAAGGGGCGAGGCGACACGGGGCGAGTCGACGGGCGTCGGGGACGACGCCTCTTCCTGGATCCACTCAGACGCGAGGGGCGTAGCATACGCCGCCGGCAAGCGCGTCGTCGGCCGGTCGTCCTGCAGCACGATCTGGCGCGTCCGCACGGTCGGCGGCGTCGGCAGAGCGGACGCGGCACGTTCCCGTGTGCGTTGCGGCGTGGGCACGCCACAGTCACGCAGGGCGTGCGCCATCGTCTCCCATCCGACACGGACGCACTCCAGCGTGTATTCGAGGCACCGCACATGCGCGCTCTGTCTCCCCGCTGCCAGTTTGTGCTCCGCACACTCGCTCTCGAGCTGCAGCACCCGCGCCTCCAACTCGCGGATCCGAGCATGCGCTAGGGCATTCGCCTGGACAATATCGCGGTTCTGCGCAGCATGCTTCCGGCGGTACTGCTCAAAGTGACTCAAGATCTCATCCAGCTGCATCGCCGACGCATCCACGCCCGAGAGCCGCTGCGACTCCTGGCGCGTCCGCATGGTCAACAACACAACCCCCAGCAGCGACGGCGGACGCGTGGTGCGGACGACATCACGTGATATGAGACCAGGGGCCACGCGTCGCCACGGCGCGTGTCTCGCTTCGCTATGACGGGCCGTGTGGTGGGGCGGAACCACTATGATGACGCGGACCTCGCGCACATCCGCTCAGTGATCCAGCTGGAAGCTAGGCCGCTCAATGTATCGCGCATCGCGCGCACGCTGGCGAACGAGTATCCGAAGCACACGTATTGGAGCTATTTGTCGTTCCTGCAAAAGAACCTGCGGGATCGCCCCGACCTCTTCGAGGCGCCGCCTCCCGACGTGCTCGACGACAGCGAGGAGGAAGAACTGGACGAGGAAGCGCTCTCGGCGTTCGACGCACAGTACGGCGCGGCGCCAGAGAGCACGCCGTCCGTGCCGTCTCTGCGTCCCGAGCACGTGTGCATGCTCGTCGACGCGCTCGTCGAACTCCTGCATTCATCGCATTTCGAGGCATCGGACGACGCCGTGCACGCACTCGAGTCGTCCGACGTCCCCCTGTCTGTGTGGCAAGAGCTCGCGAGCAAGGTGCCGACGCGTCCGGAGCACATGTGGCAGGCATACTACGAGCGCTTCCGCGGGATGCTGTGGGAGCGGGCCCTCGAGCAGTACGTGCCCCAGGCACCGGCTGACGTGACACCATCGCCGTCGCCTTCGTCCGTGCACACGCCCGAATCCACGACGCACACGCCCCAGTCCGTGCGTGTCGGGCAGCGCAGCGGTCACCACGACGCCAAGGTGCTGGCTCGTGGAGGCGTGCACCCTGAGGAGCCGTCTCCTACGGTCGAGCGGCATCCTGCCTTGCCGCCCTCGCGCGCCGAGCGGCATCGCGCGCGGGCGCTGTACGAGGCGCGCGTGTGGGAGTTGTGCGCGGACTATGGCTTTGCGTCGCCGCGGCAGCTCGTGCCCTTCATGCTCCGCGCGTCGGGCGACGTGGACGCATGCCGCGAGTACGTGCGGCAGTACATCGAGGGCCTCTCGCACAAGTACACGCTGGACGTGCCGACCTTGATCGAGATGCTCGAAGCGCAGCGTGGCGATGCCAAACTGCTCACACGGATCTTGGATATACAGCTACGAGCGAGACGGGCGGCCGCGCACGAGTAGCGAGCGCCACCACCCAAACTGATCGAGCGGCACAGGCCGCTCATCGTCCGTGTGCACATGCTCGCCCATCGAGTAGGCGCGGCGCGGTGCCTCGTCGGCCAGCGAGCGGCGCTGCTGGCTACCGCCGCCGGGCGGGCGGTCATGCGGGCTCTGGGCTTGCCGGCGCTGGGCGCGCAGGTGCAGACCGAGCTTGAGCAGGGCCAGAGCATCGGGGGTATCGCGGCGTGCGACGATGGCCGAGGGCGGCGGTGTCTCGTCGCGCAGGTCAGCGGGACCGTACGTGCCGAGATCTGTCCAGCGCGTGCCGTGAGTGTCGATGTCGCCGTGGTTCTCCAGCAGGCCCTCTGTCTGCGCCTTGGATAGGATGCGTGTGATGCGCCGCTCCATCCGGGCGCGCTTCTTTTTGATGCGCTTGATATCGCGATGGTACTTGTTGTCCCAGATCGTGTGGCCCTTGCGGAAGCGTGCGTACGTCGCGGGATAAATCAGGCCGATGGACGACAGGGGCAGGTTGAGACACGGGATCTGATCCGCGCTCTCCATCGGACGCACGTCGCCATCGCGCGCGATGCGCTCACGGATCATGTGGTCGCGGAAGTGCGGGCGCTCGAGCGGCACGTGGGCCGCATACTTGTTCTTGCCGGGGGGCGCACTGCCCCAAGACTGGGTCACAGGACTGCTGGCTTGGCACGGCGCACCCGTAACGTGCTTGATGAACGAGGCCATCGCGCGGAAGGCGTGGCGCGCAGACAGAGTGTACATAAACATGGGAAAGACGTGGCACTGGCCATCAAACACCTGCAGGTGCACGTCCGTCGGCGTCGTGTATCGCTCGGCAGCGCGGCGCGTGTGCGGAAACTCGCGCAGCAGCGCAGGGTTCGTTGGATACGCCGCCGGATTCGCTGCCTTGTGCGCCAGGTACACAATCTCGTCGCGCAGCACCTCGTCATCGCCGGCGAGCACAAAGAGCGGCGGCAGGCCGCCGAGGCTGCCGGCCAGCGCAGGGGAGCAGAGCGGGTGCCGCAGCTGCGCATTCGTCGCGTACAGCTGGATCTGCGACTTGATCGGCGCGGCCGTGCCATCCGCCTGCGTCATGTACAGCGGCCGCGCATGCCATGGGCCACTCGCCTCGACCGACAGCCCCGCCTTTTTGCTGCGGAAGCGGCGCAGCAGGCCCGTCGTGCGCACAAACGCCCCGGCGTCCCGCGGCAGCGGCCACAAGACACTGGGTCGATGCAAGAAGCTGTACGGCGGAATGTAATCCGTCTTGGTGTTTTGCAAGATGGAGGGAAACGAATGCGTCAAGTCGCTCCACGGTGATAGGAGCAGGCCGCCTGCCGGCCGCGGCAGGTCAAGATCGCGGATGAGCTGGAGAAGCGCGAGCGCGAGTCCGCCGCCAGCGCTGTCGCCTGCGACAACGATGCGCGACGGATCAATCGGGGGGTGAGGCGCGCCGGACGGCGGATCGATCAGGTAGAGGTACGCAGCAAGGCAGTCTTGGATCGCGCACGGAAACGGAAACTGCGGCGCTTTGCGATAGTTGACGGCGAGCGCAAAGCCCCCAAACTTGGTCGTCAGCCGGTGGATCATGTACTTGTGCGTATTGACCGAGCCAAAGTAGTACGCACCGCCGTGGATGTACAGCACAATGCGCGAGAGGCGCTCCGACTCTTCCGTGGTATCGGCGAAGCGCCCAGCCTCGCGCACGAGATTCGGATCCGGCTCCGTGGGGTGCTCATGCCGCGGATTGACGCGCGCCGTGTGCCGCGTCAGGCGGTGCAGCATCGACGTGTGGTACCCCGCATTCTGCCCGCGCTTGGCCATCGCCGAGTGGTAGTCCGAGTAGTGGGCGATCCAGTCAGCCGGGATGCCCGCCTGACTCCGCATCTGCCACCATCTCGGACCCCCAATAAACGACTGCATCATCTCCGGGCCAAAGTACGTCTGCAGGAGCGCCGCCGACTTGTGACAGCACTCGAGCGGAATCATGACCTGCTGATCATAGCACCACGGCGGCACAGGCACCAGCTGGTCCGTCAGCTTCTGCACGTCCTCGGCCGTGTGATGCGTCAAATAGATGGTCAGCTTGGAAATCAGGTGGAAGAGCTGGTCGTACAGAAACTCGTTCGCCGACTCCCGCGGCGCACACCACCCGCAGCCGAGCAAAAAGCGCACGTAGTGCCGACACGCATTCCCCACGAGCGTAGGCGTCACATGCACCAGGATGCCCAGCGTCGAGATCGTCATGGCAATCGCCCCTCGCGACGCGGCGGGCCACCGACCGCGGTGGGGCTTGATCATCACGTGGACCATGTGGAGGGCCCCACGTCGATCGCACGCGTGACGTGGACGCTGGGCTTGGCATGCTGCTGTCCCTCGCATCAGCGGTGGCCACCTTTCTGCTGTGCGCCTGGATCGCGCGCATACTTACGCGCCCCATCGCACACATGCACTGGCTTCTGCAAGATATGCACGACGCCTTTGCGTTCACGGACCCCCACGTCATCGTGGCATTTGTGGTAGGGCTGGCGTGCTCGGCTGCACTGCTGTACCGGTTCGGCGCCTTTCAGACGCCGCCGGCGCTCCATCAGAACGAATGGCGCGCATTCAAGCTCATTGAGCGCACACGCGTGTCGCACTCGTCCAGCGTGTACCGCTTTGCGATCCCGCACCAGTTGGGCCTGCCGATCGGTCAGCACGTGTCCATCCGTGCGCCCATCGACGGCAAGCCGATGGTCCGGTCCTACACACCCATCTCGGACCATACTGCGACTGGGCACGTCGATTTTCTCGTCAAGACGTACGAGAAGGGCAACGTCTCGCGCGCATTCGATCGCCTCCAGCTCGGCGAGAGCCTCGACATGAGAGGGCCCAAGGGCCGCTTTACCTACGCACGCAACATGGCTCAGCAGATCGGCATGATCGCCGGCGGAACGGGCATCACGCCATGCCTCCAGATCTTACGTGCGGCCCTGCGCGACCCGAAGGACAAGACGCAGTTCTCGCTGCTCTATGCCAACGTGTCCGAAGACGAAATCTTGTTGCGGCATGAACTCACATCGCTGCAAAACACATACCCGCACCGACTGTCTGTGCACTACTTTCTCAATACGCCGCCGCCCACGGGCTGGTCCGGCGGCATCGGGTTCATTACGCGCGAGGCCATCGCCCAGCACCTCCCGCCCGCCAGCGCCCACTGCCGCATCCTCATGTGCGGCCCACCACCCATGATGGAGGCCATGAAAAAGCACCTGTCCGCTCTGCAATTCCCCGTCTCAGCAGGCGTGTACAAGGACACGGACCAAGTGTTTGTCTTTTAGATTACGCACCGTGCGCCACAGCGTCTGCCATGTGGTGCTGGAACAGCTTCTCCGCACGCGCCCACACGGCGCCTTGGCCCTCGGCGTGCTCTTTCTGCAAAGCATCCAGGGCATGCTCGTCGTTCTGGATGTAGGGAAGCTGCAGGAGCGACGGGAGCAAGTCGTGCGAGAACGCCTCCGACGACTCGCGCGGCAGCAGTGTCGGCAGGTGGTCGATCGAGATGACCTCAAGGCCGTCGACGCCCGGCACACCGACGGTCGGACGCTCAAAGGTCGTGTTGACCGAGTAGATCGGGATCGGGTTGTGGGGATTCGTCGTATCACAGCTAACATCCACAATTGTGCCGAGTCGGCGGTTCGAGCCCGCCTGCTGCAACAGAGCAGCATCCACAAACGGCGGAATCTTTTTCGACAAGTAGATGCAGTTGATAAACAAATCCGAGTCCACAATCTCCTGGTACGGCCCGCTTTTCGCTGACGTCTCCTGCAAGTCCCAACGCGCGACGTCGTCCAACTGCACGCCGGACTTGACAAGACAGTCGATGGCGCCACGGCCACAACGGCCCAGCGCACCAATGACGAGCGCCGTGACGCGCTTGTCCTGACGGTGCTGGCGGATCACCTCGACAGCCGCGCGCGTCCGTTTGAGCAACTCGTCCTCGTTCGGGTACGCCATCTGCGGACCAAGGCGTCGGCCCTGGAGCTGCTCGGCCAGCGAGAGCAGACCCAACGCTGCACCGGCAAAACCGGCATGCCAGCCGAAAGCAGCCACGCGACGACCGTTCTCATCCTCCAAAAACTCGAGGTCGTAGAGCTTGCCGCCACCGCGCTTAAAGCGACCCAGCACATCGACCCAGCCCTCCTGGTGCTTGTAGCAGTGCGCAAACTGGATATGCGTGTGCGACAAGTCTGGTCCAGGCGTGTCAAGCTCCTTGAGACCCAGGATGGGCATCGTGCGTGGCGCCAGGACCCACGAGTGGTAGTTGACCATGTGACATCCGACAGCCTCGAACTCGTTGTCGTCAAAGATGCGCTGCGGATCGCGCTCGACGGTGATGTCAAAGCCTGCGTCGATCAGTTTCTTGGCCGTAGTTGGTGTCAGGGCCGAGCGATGCTCGGCCGGCTTGGTTTCACAGCGGAGCCACAACGATTGCACCGGTGCCATGATAAGGAGTGTGAAAGACGTTCCCAGTCACTGGAGCGGGGCTCTGTCATCAGTTACACACCTACATTATGGGAAGAGGCCCCAGTCCACGATCCGCAGTGAATGGGCGGCGCGGTGCACGGCGTCCCAACCCGTACAGCTCGGCTCAGGGTCGTTCACCGAGAGGACCAAGTCCACGTTTTTGGATGGCAGGCGCCACAGGGCCACATAGACGTGCACGGTATCGAGGTCCCGGACCTTGCCAAACTTGGGGATCACCTGGGTGCCGTGCAAAAGGGACGGCGTTGGTGTGGCGTCCACCGCTGGCGATGCACACTCTAGTGCATCGACACGTTCTACTTTGGTATTTTCTGCGCTGTTGTCATGAGCGAGCGAGTCAAAATGGTCATGCACACCCTGCCGCATGCCGTCAGCGCTCGTGTGCGCCGCAACGCACTGCAGCACCTCGACAATGACACTCACGTTCGTTGTGCGCGACAAGAGCACTTCTTGATTGTCCGGCACCTGCCGCATGTCACTGGCGTCGAGGTAGTCGCCATCGAGGGACAGAGTGATCGCCCCACCGAACAAACGATACAAGGGCATGGAAGTGGAGGGACACGTATCCTATGGCGAACGCGACGCAGGAGCGCTTGTGGCGGTATGCCACCTTGGCACAGAGTGCATCGGCTGCCACGGTCGGAAGTGTGCTGATAGTGCATTTGGCTGCGCCGGTCGTTGCGGCCCTCGTGCCTGGCCCGGGCGGGGTCGATTTGGCGAACCAGACCATGCTGCTCGGCCGCGAATACTATCAACAGGCGCTGCTGGAGCCCATCGTCGTATGGGGCGCAATGGGCATGCATGTGGGTGCCTCAGCCATACGAAGGTGGCTGTGTCCGACGAAGCGCACGTCGTGGCATGCCCTTGCTGGACTGGCGCTCCTTCCCGTCGTGGCCTGGCACGTGTGCTTGAATCGACTCGTGCCCATGACGTCACGCGCCCCCATCGCCCACTTGTCGCCCTCCGAGCTCGATATGGCGCATGTCGGCGCGGGTCTGCAGACATTTCCTATCGTGACGTGGTCTTTCTATACATGGCTCTGCGTAGCGGGCGCCGTGCACATGGTCGGCGGCCTCCCCAAGCTCCGAAGGCGCTACGCACGCACGCGCTCGGCGATGCAAGCCGGTCTTGCTCTTGCGGGCGTCCTGCTACTAGGCACCTGGGCCATAGGGCGCTATGCAACGCACGGCGTAGCGCGCAGCACGCTAGATCGCATCGTGTACTGCTACCGCCAAGTATGGCCGTATGCGTGGCTATCCCGTGCGTGAATGCATCTCAACTAGGCGCTGCCACATCTCGTCGTTGAGCACCTTGGCGCGCTGGACTTGTGCCTCGAGGGTATGTAGGCGCTCGTCGGGCGCAGGTACAGAGGGCGCCGTCAAGAACACTGGCTCGGCGGGCAGCATCTCTGCTGCGTCGGACTGAGCCTCATCGAGCGCCACGTGCCCCAGGCGCATCCATGCGTGAGAGGGCACTTGGATGGTGCGCTCGAACTGCGATGCGACGCACGGCATGGGCAGGGCGTCCAAGTACACGCTCTCTGTAGCGCTTTTCTTGGCCCGTAGCTGGGTATGCGTAGCGAGATCCGTGGGACGAGGCAGAATGCGCAGGTACGTGACGGGCGTCTGTGCAGGATCACGCGAGGATGCATGCGGCGCAAGCGTGCGGATCGTCTGGAGCGTAGTGATATCGATGAGAGGGACCGTGCCATGCCATGTACCGATCGCAGCATGCGTGCCATGGACGGATATAGCCATCGTTGTGACGCCAGCGCCTACCTCGACATGCGGTGCATCTTGCACACGCACACTCACCCCCGCCGATGCACGTCCGCCGCGAAACGTGCCGTCGACATACAAGTCGAGGCGCATGACCCGTCGCTCATCGGCTACCAGCGCATAGCGCTCGAGTGGGTCGACGGCGATGCTCGTGATCGGCGCGTCAAAGGCGTACGTCGATACGAGCATCCGGGTGCCGGCATCCCACACCTTGACGGTGTGGTCCCGACTAGCCGTCCACACGCGGACGTGGTGGGGAAAGGCGCCCGGGGTGACGTGGACGGCCGTCAGATCCAGGGTGTGATCGGACCACGTGGCATACGGGGCGACAGGCGAGCCGCTCCCTGTCAGGTCGGTATGCTGCATCAGACTCGGCCAGCTCCACACACAGACGCGTGTGTCCTGACTGGTTGTGACGATAGCGGCCGAGTCACTCGTCCACGCAATCGTCGTCATCGCACGGTAGTGCGCCTCGAACGACGTAAGCAAAGCCCCTGATGCGACGTCCCAAACAAATAGACGGCCGTCCACGGTGCCTGTGGCGACCCATGTGCCCTGCGGCGACAGTGATGCACATGTCATTTTTTGCGGCAGCACAATGCGCGCGATCGGCTGATCACGCTGCCACGAGTAAAGCACAAGTACGGCCTTGTCGGCCTCGATCGCACACAGAGTGCCACCCATACCGCCGTCGTGCGCTGCATGCGTCGACGACGCCGTGCACGAGACGCCGTGCCGCGCCGGCTGTGCCACGCCCTTCCAGTGCAGGAGAGGCGCATGCGCCGCTGTGGCCGACGACGGGTCTATAGCAAACACGCCGCCTCGCTGCGCGGCCGACGCGGCCGACGCCATGACCACCACCTCGGGTGGGTACAGCTGACGTACGTGGCGCATCGCGAAAAAAAGCGGAGCTGGCTGCGCCGCGACGTTCGTGTATCACGTGCCCAGGTGGGCGAGGGGTGTGACTCCCATTCTTCTTCTCCCACCGTGGCCTTTTTTTCCTGCGCAGCATGTGTGGAATTCTGGGCTGCATTCATCATCCGGATGCGCAGGCATACCGGTCCAAGATGCTGACCATGTCGCGGCTGATCCGTCACCGCGGGCCGGACTGGTCGGGATGCGTCGTGATCAACGAAGGCGACGAGCAGAAGCCAGCACGTGGCAGCGTGCTTTGCCACGAGCGTCTGGCGATCGTTGGCGTCGACTCGGGCTCGCAGCCGCTCGTGAGTGACGACGGCAAGCTGTTCCTCGCTGTCAATGGCGAAATCTACAACCACCGCCAGCTGCGCGCGTCGCTCTCGGAAAAGATCGAGTTCAAGACGGATAGCGACTGTGAGGTGATCCTGTACCTGTATCGCGAACATGGCCTCGATTTCGTCAACATGCTCGACGGCATGTTTGCTTTCATCCTGCTCGATACGCGGGTACATCCGCACCGCGTGATTGCGGCGCGTGACCCGATCGGCATCACGACCCTGTACTATGGTCGCACGTTCGAGTACCCCGGCGCTCTGTACTTTACGAGCGAGCTCAAGGCTATCGCAAAGGAGTGCGAGCGTCTCTACACATTCCCGCCGGGCCACTATTACGACAGCCAGCGCGAAAAAGGCGACGAACTCGTGCGGTACTTCCAGCCGTCTTGGTTCGGCACGGACGAAACCGAGCCGCCTTCAGCGCCCGCTGACCTCGCGCTTATCCGCACCACGTTGGAGGAAGCTGTGCGCAAGCGCCTGATGAGTGAGGTGGCGTACGGTGTGCTGCTGAGTGGTGGTCTGGACTCGTCGCTCATCGCCGCCATTGCCGCGCGCGAGACAGCCAAGCAAGCAAAGGCACAACAGTCCGCGCTTGACGCAGCGCATCATGCGACGCGCCCTGCTGAGGCAGAGCCGCAGCACAAGATGCGAAAATTGGACGACGACTCGCGCCCGCTAGTGGCATGGCCGCGTCTGCATTCGTTCTCGATTGGTCTGCCGGGCTCGCCGGACCTGCTCGCGGCGCGTCAGGCGGCCGAGTTCCTTGGCACATTCCACCACGAGTACACATTTACGGTGCAAGAAGGCCTGGATGCGCTGGCGGATGTTGTGTACCATCTGGAGACGTACGATGTGACAACGGTGCGTGCGTCAACGCCCATGTACTTGCTCTCGCGCAAGATCAAGGCGACAGGTGTCAAGATGGTTCTCTCAGGCGAGGGTTCGGACGAGGTGTTTGGTGGCTATCTGTACTTCCACGCGGCACCATCGAAGGAGGCGTTCCACCAGGAGTCGGTGAAGCGTGTCAAGAACCTGCACACGGCCGACTGCCTGCGTGCGAACAAGAGCACGATGGCCTGGGGCCTTGAGGCGCGTGTGCCGTTCCTCGACAAGGCGTTCCTGGACGTGTGCATGAACCTGGATCCGGCGCAGAAGCAGTTTTCCAAGGGCAGTCTGCAGCAGCGCGACGCTGATGGCCGGCCGTACATGGAAAAGTACATCTTGCGCAAGGCCTTTGACGTGCACCCCGACGATATCGAGGCGGGTCACGCTGTCAAAGACAGTCTGCCGTACTTGCCCGAGAGCATCCTGTGGCGCCAAAAGGAGCAGTTCAGTGACGGCGTTGGCTACTCGTGGATCGATGGCATGAAGGAGCATGCCGAGCGTGTCGTCAGCGACGACAAGTTTGCCGAGCGCGAGAGTCGCTACCCGGTGGACACGCCCGATACCAAGGAGGCGTACATGATTCGCGAGCTGTTCGAGTCGTGGTTCCCCTCGGACGCGGCCGCTCGGACTGCCGTGCGGTGGGTGCCACGTGGTGATTGGGGCTGTGCCAGGTACGTATGTATGAGCGGATATCTAACACTACCACAGCGATCCATCCGGCCGCAGCGTGGCGATTCACGACGCCGCTTACGACGCCTGAGGCGGAGGGGCTTGGAGGGCCCATTCGGCCTCGATGCGCTCGCGCGCTCGCACAATCTTCGACTGGATATAGAACGACCCCTGGCCGCCACCCTGCTTGCCCTTGGGTGCAGGCGGGGCATTGATCACAAACAGGCGTTCATAGCGCTCGACCAACTCGCGCTTGACCTCGTCAGGGATGCCTTGACCACGTGGCGGCAGCGACACGTCGCCCTGCATATTCAGGATCATGCGTGCTTCGTCGAGCGCCATGCGGTGCGTTACGGTCAGTGAGTTGGACGGCGCAGATGCACCGCCACGCGCGCTCGCCGCCGCTGCGGCGCCCTCGACTTGTCCAGCACGAACGTCTGTCGTGTCAGTCATGCGTACGTACTGCGCACGGCCTGACGGCCAGCTTCCATGAACGCGCGCCCTAAAATGCGTGATCCCGTGAACGCAATCTGCGCAAGCAAACGCGGGAACGACTGCGAATGTCAGTCATGGCGCGCCACGTACCATGCCTCCGAGGGAGGAAAAGGGCGTGAGCGGTGGCGGAGCTTGCTAGGAACTAGATCACGTGATAAGAGGTTGAGCGGCGGCACGCGGCTGGTCGAGCTCGTTGCCATGCACGACTTTGACTCCGGGTCGGAGCTGAGCAGTCCTGCGACTTCGCCGAAAGACGCTCCCGCTGAGCCAGCTGCGGATGCGCCAGCAGACGCGCCTCAGGCACCCGCCCAAGAGTCGGCGCCCCCGCCGCCTCCAAAGAAGCCACGCACGCGTCCGCCGCCCGAGGCGCGGTTTGCACATGACATGAGCGGATGGGACCAGCTGTTTGGGCCCATGACGCAGCCGACGCCGACGCGGGCCAAGGATGCTACGCCAGAGCAGCGCGCCGCTGCCGTGGAAGCCGAGTCCGCGCGCGTGCGCGAGAGTCGCGCCCACGAGGCGGAGAAAGCGCGGGAGGAAAAGGCTCGTGAGGCGACGGAGCGGGCCAAGGAGCAGGAGCGGCACGTCGCTGCGGCGATTCGAAAGCCGCGTGTCCGACCTGATGTGCCGCCTACGGAGCGACGCCCTCAGTCTGTGACGCTGGACGTGCTTGCCGAGAAGCGCCGGCAGTTGCGAGACGATATGCACGTTGCTACGTCGATGGATATGCTCTCCCACATACGCTCGATGCATGCGTTTGAAGATGCTATGGCACAGGATCGCCGCGCTCTGCGTGCATCCAAGTTCGGTGCTGGACTGCAACATCTACGTATGGGGTCGTAGCTGTGCGACGTGGTCCTGCGACGTGGGGTTGCGATCCAGCAAGTTTCGCAGCGCAAAAATGGCATGCTCGCGAATGTACGGATTCAGTTCGTCGAGCTGCGTGAGCGACAGCACCTCGATGAGGCCGCCAGCCTCGCGAACGCGGTCCTGGAATGCATGCACATCGTCCCACGACGTGCCCTGCGCACGAAACGCCAGCGTGCCCAGCACCTGCAGAGCGGTGCGCTTGAGGTACGGCAGACCCGGTCGGTCATCGTCCGGCTGCGGCGTATGGAGCTGAGAGGGCCGCTCGTGCGCGTCCGCCTGCACGGCGGGAGCTGCTGGCTGGAAAGGCGGGCGTGGCGGCACAAAGGCCCGTGCTTCGCGGAGGAGCTCAATGCAGGCGTGGATCATGTCGGACGAGCGCATGACGGCGAGTATGCGTGCGGACTCGTTGGATGGCGTCTCCTGTGCGTGCAACGCCATCACATGCACGGCCTCGAGCAATGCCAGGAGTCCCACATGCGCTCGCACGAGGCGTGGCACCTGCGCCGGATCAGCTTGGATCGTGGCGAGGCATTGTGTCGTAGCACGTGAGAGATCCGTGACCATTCCCACCAGCGGCTCCAGGCACGCGATCATACTCGCCGACGCCCCCTCCTCTTTCATGTGCATGTTGTCAATGAGTGTACGCACAAGAGCCAGCTGACTCGCATTCATGTCCTCTGTGGGTCCAAGAGCCACGAGCAAAGGGCCCCAATGCCCATGCGCGCAGAGCCGGCTGGTCAGGGCAAGGATCACGTGCAAGGTATCGGACGCCTCGTGGACGAGGGCCGCGTCATACGAGGCTAGGACGACTTGCAGGATGCGGCGGCCATGCGCGGTGTGTGCGAGGCTGTGGCATGTGTGTGGCGCTGCGCTGTTCCGCAGAAATACATGGGCGGCCAGACTCGTGCGATCGTCGGCGCTGGCGAGCAGCCGCAGGATCGTCTCGCCCGCCACGCCGGCCTCGTGGGGCGGCGGCACAGCTAGCAGCGTCCATAGTGTATCGCGAACAGCCTCGTGTCGCGTCACGAGATTTACGAGTAGTTGTGTCAGGACACGAATCATGACGAGGAGGGCTGGCTCGGACATGCGCTCGTACGCGACGCACATGGCACACAGCCGAGCCAGCGTGTCGGTGTGCGCCAGCGCTTGGCACGCGTAGGCTTCTGATAGTGATGCATTGCGCAGAATGCCGAGCGTTGCACGCACCACGTCGGCATGCTGCGCCCGTGCCTCACGCACGTCCTCTTGCCGTGGATCGATACGGCCCTCGTAGTCGAGCCACGCACGCACGACGCGCATGGCCCATGCCCACACGGCAGGCGCATCGTGCTCGGTGGGGCATGCCCGAAACTGAGCACATGCCACCGCGGCTCGTTCCAGCAAGACTTGCTGGGCCTCTTGGGTGCGTTCTTTTTCCCACGTGGCCCAAGCTCGATACACGTCGTCCATGACGAACGACCCAGGTGGCGATTTCCAGCCGGTCCTCCACTGCGTCGAGACTTGGCACGCCGTTGTTTTTTCGACGACGTCCGATCCACCACGGCCCGTGCGTGTGAGGTGCGATGGGACAGCATCTCGGTCGAGCAGAGGATGCATCCGCGCCCTCTTCTCGCATGGGTGCCGGGCTAGTACAGAGCCGACCGCGCTCGCGATCACTGCAGAGCTCCCATACCCACACGAGTGGCTCGTCGGCCGCCACCAGCGCATCGACGCGTGAGAACGCCGGCGGCTCTGAGCGGCGCATCTCGTCCAAGACACGCGTGGATGGTGGATTTGTCGTTCGGCAGGGACTGTACAAGGACAAGACGGACTATGCGGACATGCAGGTGCGGCAGTGGATTGTCGAGCGCCGGCTGAGCCCGTTTTATGCCGGCGCCAATGATGAGGGGGAGCTGGAAGGGGCGCTCGTCCGGTCCGAGTGCCCTATCTGCTTTCTTTTTTATCCCATGCACCTGAACCAAACGCGGTGCTGCACACAGCCGATCTGCACCGAGTGCTTTGTGCAGATTCAGCGCGTCGATCCCTCTACGAGAGTGCCGCCGTCGTCTCAGCCGGCTGCGTGTCCGTTCTGCGTCGAGCCGAACTTTGGGGTGGTGTATGCGCGAGACGCACCTAGCGTGGATGCACAGGCGGCGATTGAGCATGCCGCCAAAGCGATCGGCACAGGTGGCAACACCTCTGACACGAAGCGGGTGTCGTTCCCTGCGGACCATGAGGCGGTCGTGCTGGTCGATCACGTTCATCCGCACTGGCACGACAAACTCGATCGTGCTGTGCGCAATGCTGCGCGCCAGGCGAATCGCCGCGTGATCTTACGCGAAGAGGGCGGCTCCCTCGTGCCTGTGGGTGTGTCGTCCTCTCGAACAGGCGATGCCCTCGCAACGTTTGTGGCGCAGCATCGACATATTGGGCGTCCAGGGCCGGGGGGCAGCATCATCTTGCACAGCCATGTCATGCATACTGAGCTGCAGCGATATGTGCACTCGTCGCTCGCTTGCCGCGATCCAACTCGCCCACAGGTAGGCGATCAGATGGCCCGCACGCTCGCTGCTCTCTCGCCCGAGGAGCTCGAAGACCTCATGCTGCGCGAGACGCTACGGATCAGCCAGCTCGAGCATCAAGGCACTGCGCCGCTGGAGCCGAGTCAGGAAGAGCCACGCGCCGAGCGCGCGTCGCGCCGACGATCGCTGCTGCCCACGAAGCTAGCCCAAGCGTCGCCGTTTCGCTTCAAGCGCCGCAACAGTGCATCGTCGTCTTCTCAGCCCCGTGCGTCGTTCGAGCGAGCGCCCGGTGACCCTGCAGCCACGGCTGCTGCTGCACCTAGCACGCCGCGCGGCTCTCCTGAAAGGCCGATGAGGAGCTCGCCGTTGCGCCTGTCTCACACCTGTCGTGCGTCTTTGGATACCCCGCGCTCGTCACCTTGGGCGGAGCGTGCGATTCAGCAGGGCGTGTCACGGGCGTCGGTGTCTTCCATCCCAGATAGCGGACGGCGTTCCTTGCAGTTGTCGCCGGCTCTGCGTGATCTCGAGGGTCTGGCGTTCGTGCCGGACGGCCCTGGTGCCGCGCGTCCATCCACCAATCCGTTTCGCACCGTGCCTCCGTCGCTCCGTAGATAGGCCACGTGGCATGCGCGGGCCATGTACATGATACACTCCTCCATTTTCAGGGTCGCTCCGTCCGAGGACCGCGGCAGGGTTTTTTTCTCCCCTTCACTTGAGCACGTCGCGTCCCTAGCCAGCCCGTGTAGCGGAGCGTGAGTATGCAGACGATCAAGTGTGTGGTTGTGGGTGACGGTGCTGTCGGAAAGGTATGCGGACGCGAGGAGAGTGTGGCTAACGGCAGACGTGTTTGCTGATCTCGTACACCACCAACAAGTTTCCCTCCGAATATGTGCCTACCGTGTTTGACAACTATGCGGTGACGGTCATGATCGGTGAGGACCCATACACGCTCGGCCTGTTTGATACAGCCGGCCAGGAGGACTATGACCGATTGCGTCCGCTGTCGTACCCCCAGACCGATGTGTTCCTCGTGTGTTTCTCGGTCACGTCTCCCTCCTCATACGAAAACGTGCGCGAGAAGTGGCTTCCAGAAGTGCGTCATCACTGCCCGGGCGTGCCGTGCCTGATTGTGGGCACGCAGGTTGATCTACGAGATGACCCCGCAGTAGTGGAGCGCCTGGCGCGCCAGAAGCAGCGCCCCATCTCGACCGAGATGGGCGAGCGTCTCACACGCGAGCTTGGCGCGATCAAATACGTCGAGTGCTCGGCTCTCACGCAAAAGGGCCTCAAGAACGTGTTTGATGAAGCTATTGTCGCGGCACTCGAGCCGCCGGTCGTACGGAAAAAGGTATGTGCGCTGCTACTCATGCCAGACGAAATGTGCTATTCTCTAAGTGCCTACCGCGCTGGGTCCACAGTCCTCACAGTATAGTTCTTATGATGCGTTGCCCCTCTGAGCAGGGTTGCTCCCTCGGCCGAGACATAGGGGGTAGGGCGAGAGGGAGGCGCCTGGGCCAGGCCGGGGAGCCGCCTGCCATGACGGGGCTGACGGCGCGGCAGCAGTCGCGGCTGGTCATGTACTTGGACGATGCGCTGCTGCGTATGGCGCGTGCGTTCCAGAAGCGGTACGTGCACGTGAGCGACTCTGACACGCAGGCACGAGCCTGATGCGCCGCTGCACACGCTACGTGCGTTCCTGGACGCGTGGTCGCCGAATGTGCGTGTCGTTACGTCGACGCCCCAGGATACAGCCGCTACGGCTGCGCTGCGCGATGCGTATCTGATGCGCATTATGAGCGACATGTCAGAGGGCGTTGTTGGCTATGCCTGCCGTGCTGATGACGCACTCGACACCGATACCCAGCTCATGTACGTGCTGTACTGGATGGACGTGCTGGATCATCTGTGGGCTGCGCGACTGAGCGAGCGGCACGTCGCGCTGGACGAGGTGCAGAAGTGCGCTGCCTCTCTGTTTCCCACGCCTGAGGATGCGCCGCGGGAGCACCCTGTCGTCGAGGAGGTCGTGATGGACGATCGCGTGCTGGGCACGCCGGTCGACATGCCGCGGTACTCGCCGACGGACCGCGTGCGTCTGCGTGATGAGATGACACGGGCTCGCGAGCAGCTGTTTGGGTGGATGCGTGATCAGCTGCGTCTTCCGCGGCCGCCTACGATCGAGGAGGAGCCGGCGGCGGCGGCGTCGTCGTCGTCGTCAAGTGACGACGAGGCACCGGCGACAACGTGGGAGGCGGAGGAGGCGCCTGTGTCCGAGTCGGAGCATTACGCGCGTCTCTTTGACAAGCGCCTGGATCCTGATGCCGAGCCGCCCGCGAAGCGCACGCGCATCGAGGATCACGCCTTTTGGGACACACACTATGCGTCGCTATTTTCACGCTCGCTCAGGATGCTTCGGCCTACGCCATAGTCTGTACATGCTCGATTGTGCCGCTTCCGAGGCACGTGTCTTTGTCGTAGAGTGCGACGCTCTGGCCGGGAGCGACGGCTTCGACGCTCGGTGCGAATGTGATGCGGAGGCGGCCGCTGCCGCCGGGGGCGTGGTCGTCGACGAAGCAAGGCACGGCGGCCTGGCGGTAGCGCACCTGTGCGAGCAGCTGGGTATGTAGCACCGGCACGCCGGTGGCCCACGCAAACGGGGACGTGGTGAGGGATGTGCACTGCAGCATGGGATGCGTCTTGCTGGGCACGACGACGATGCGGCGTGTCGCTGCGTCTTTGCGCGCGACGTAGTACCGCTGCGGCTCGCCGGCGATCCGTGCGCGTTGCCCGATCGTCAGGGTATGCAGGCCGCGGTGGCGGCCGAGGATGCGGCCGTCGGGCGTCACAAAGTCGCCTGGTTCACTGACCACGTACTGATCGAGGAAGCGGGCAAAGGCGTGTGCGCCGCTGCCTCGTTCGCCGACGAAGCACAGGCCCATGCTCTCGTCCTTGTCGCTGGTCGGCAGCTGGAAGGCGCGTGCGATGCGACGAACGTCGGTTTTGCGGAGCTCGCCGAGGGGGAAGAGGCTGCGTGCGAGGCGCGACGACGGGACGGACGACAGGAAGAACGACTGGTCCTTCGTAGCGTCGATGGCGCGCTGCACGACAGGGAAGGGCGTCGGGCCCTCGTAGCGCGTGCCTATCCGAGCATAGTGGCCCGTGGCGAGCCAGGGCGCCTGGATGGCGTCGAGCAGCGCGCCAAACTTGATCGAGCGATTGCACGCCACGTCCGGATTCGGCGTTGAGCCGTCCGTCCACTGCTCGAGTGCCGGCTCAAACACGTGGATCCAGTAGTCGCGCGAGAGATCGATCATGTCGACGTGCATGCCGAGGTGCCGTGCGACGGCCTGGACGTCGTGCCACTCTTTCTGCCACGCACATCCCATGACGCCGCCACTGCCGCCCTGCATACTTCCCATCTCGTCGGCCGTCGACCAGTTCCGCATGTACACGCCTCGCACGTCGTAGTCGCGCTGTGCGAGCAGGGCCGCTACGACGGACGAGTCGACGCCGCCCGACATGGCCACGGCGATGCGGTCGCCCCGCCGTGGCGGCGCCCAGGCCCGCAGCGCTTGCCGCCCGAGCATGTGGCGAAACGACAACGAGGCGCTGTCGTCTCACGTGACAACAACACGGCGAGGCGCGCCTCGTGGCGGGGGGCGTTTGGGACGTGGACGACGACATGCAGGCCGCGCCGGCGCGGCGGTTTCACGAGGCGGGTCTCGGCTCGCGAACGGGTCTGCGCATTGGGTCTGTCCGACTGGATGAGCAGGGCCAGGAAGATATCGATGCGTTTTTTGCGGAGTCGAAGCGTGTGCTGGAGTGGATGGAGGGGTCGGAGGACGACGATACGGAGGCGCCGAGTGAGGCGGGCTCGGAGGCGTGGCATCGACAGGCGCCGCAGATGGCGGCTGAGAGCCTAGAGGCGCGGCCGTCGCTGGCGCCGCGTGCGGACGAGACGCTGTGGAACTCGACGGTGGACATTTCGCGCGCTGAGCGGACGTTTCGGCTGGCGTCGAGCTCGCCGGTGCCTATGGATGCGGCGCTGCCCAGCACAAGCACGCCTGTCGTGGTGCCGCGAGGCAGAGGGAGCGAGTCGCGAGCGAGTCTGATGGATGTGTCGCTGCCTGGGACGGATGCGTCGTGGGCCCGACCTGCTGCGTCGCTCGCGGAGGCGTCGTTTCGGCGCTCGGAGGCGTCCCGTCTGCCAGAGACCGACGTGTCGTTTTTGCGCCCGGAGGCATCGCATCTATCTGTGAGCGAGGCGTCCTTCCTACGCCCCGAGGCATCGCGCTTGCCAGAGACGGAGGTGTCCTTCCTGCGCCCGGAGGCGCCCCGCCTATCTGTGAGCGACGTGTCGTTTTTGCGCCCCGAGGCGTCCCGCCTATCTGTGAGCGAGGCGTCCTTCCTGCGCCCCGACGCGTCTGAGCTCGCGCGACCGACATGGGACGACGCCGCCTCGGCCTCGGATCCTCCGAGTGAGCCGATGGAAGCGCTCGATGCCATTGACGAGGACGAGCCGGCGCCTGTGCCGATCAAGCGGGGTCGCGGACGGCCACGCAAGGATGCGTCGATGCCGCCGCTGCGTGGCCGGCCAGGCCGGCCGCCGGGCCGGCAGAAGCCCGCGCAGCGGATCGTGGAGCGCATACTGGACCCGCCGGCGTGGCAGCTGGAGAATCCCGAGGGGCTTCGGCGGGGCAAGCGGCATCGCATTGCGCCGCTGGACTGGTGGCGTGGCGAGCGAGCGCTGTATGGCAAGCCGGATGAGCCGACGGGCGATGCGCTGACGGGTGTGGTGGCGCCGGTGCTGAAGCAGGTGATTCGTGTGCCGCGTGCGCCGGGCGAAGGCACGTTTTCTGGGATGCGGCGCTTCCGGGCGAAGCCGGCGGGGTATGCGCAGCCGGGGCGGCCGCCGGGCTCGCGGAACTATGTGCCGCGACTGTCGCCGGTCGAGGAGGATGAGGACGATGAGGAGGCTGCCGAGGCGTGGGAGGCGGACACGGATCCGTATGGGCGCGTGATGGATGCGGATACGAATACCGAGGTGACGATGCGCATTGCGTGCACGGCGGCGGGGATCCGACCGCGCCCGGCGTTCAACCAGGCGTTTTCGTACGAAAAGATCTTTGGCATCAGTGACTTTATGGCGGCGGGTGTGCTGGTCATTCCCGAGGGCGGCGAGAAGCCTGCGAAGCCGAGCAAGGACAACAACTACACGTTTGTTGTGCTGCGTGGCGTCGTGCAAGTCATGGTGCACCGCACGCGCTTTGTGATTGCGTCTGGCGGCATGTTTCTTGTGCCGAAGGGCAATACGTACCATATCCGCAACGTGTCGCACCGCGAGGTGCGTCTGTTTTTCGCCCAGGCGCGCCTGCTGACCGATGCGCCGCACATGACGCACGTCGTGCGCGAGGGCCGCACGGCCTTTGCGCATGGCCCCGAGCGTGTGCGTGTCGAGGAGGAGGAGGAGGAGGACGACGACGACGACGAGGCAGCGTCGGAGGCAGCGTCGGAGGGAGCGTCCGAGGCGGATGCATCGGGCGACTATATAGATCCGA